>JGI20130J15133_1001041_pt1 | contig 24356 bp, 25 predicted proteins | sample WasSprMetagenome_FD_15133 | JGI IMG/M metagenome (IMG submission 15133) | reverse complement strand
CACGGACCCATCCACGCCGTGATGTTCCGCGACCCCTTGCTGGCCCACCTGGCCGCCTGCAGCGTCATGCTCGGCGAGCTCACCACGCGAACGGACAACGCTGGCGAGTTTGGCGGCAGCGGGAATCGGCGACGCGCGGCTCGTCCCCATTCGAGGCCAGAGTCGTTCGTTCTGACGCGCTGGGGCTATGACACAAAATCCAGAGAACCAGTGTCATGCGGCCGAGGCTCAGTCCGTGCGGTCTCTAGGTATTCCTCGATGCGGCGAACGATCTCAGGGTGGTCACTTGAAACGTCGCGCGTTTCGCCTATGTCAGTTTCCAGGTGATACAGCGCCAGGGCGCTCCCAGGCCGGTTACGCAAGGCCTTCCAGGGCCCCCTCCGAACCGCCTGAGGGAGCACGTCGGGGCGGAACCTGCCGGTCTTGCTCACCCACACTGGAGCCTCCCAGTAAAGGAACTCTCGCTTGGCCAACTTGGATGGGCCTTCACCGAGCAACAACGGGGCTACCGAAATTCCGTCCAGCCGCGAAGGCGGCTTCACTCCGGCCAGCTCTGCCAGCGTGGGCAGCACATCCCAGAAAGCCCAAGGTGTGGAATCCGTCCTCCCTGCGGGGACGCGGCCCGGTCCCCAGACAATCATGGGCACCCTGATCCCACCCTCGTAAAGCTGCCCCTTTTCCCCTCTCAACTTGCCGTTACTCCGGAAAAAGTCAAATCCCTTCTCCGCTCCCGACGGCGCGCCATTGTCGCTGGTTACGAACACGAATGTATCCTTCTCGAGGCCGAAGCGTCGCAACAGTGCGACAATCTGCCCTATGTAATGATCCGCCAGCGTCACCATGGCCGCGTAGACCTTGTAGGATTCCGGCCAAGGTTTGTCCCGGTAGATCCCTACATCCGGGATCTCATAGCGCGCATGCGGCAGCGTATAGCAGGCGTAAAGAAAGAACGGCTCGGAACGGTGCTTCTCGATAAACTCGAAGGACCGCTGGGCTATCAGTTCGGCGCTGTATTGGCCGCGTCTGCCATTGGCATTACCCGGGAGAACGAACTTCTTTTCGTTGTCCCACAGGAACTCCGGGTAATAAGAATGAGCGTGCCTCTGATGAAGGTAGCCGAAAAACTCGTCGAAACCGTGCTTGCTGGGCACGCCGGTAGACCCGGCATCGCCGAGCCCCCACTTGCCAAAGCCGCCGGTGGCGTAGCCAGCCTTCTTCAAAACGTCGGCCAGTGTTACGTCTCCCGGCAGAAGCGGCACGGTCCCTGCATTGGCCCGAATCGGAGTATGCCCCGTGTGCAGCCCTGTCATGAGGCAGCTACGCGAAGGAGCGCACACGGCGCCTCCTGCGTAAACGTCCGTGAAACGTATGCCTTCCGAGGCGAGACGATCCACGTTCGGCGTCTCAATGTGTTTCTGGCCATAACAGCCGAAATCCCCGTAGCCCAAGTCATCCAGCAGCACGAAGACAAAGTTGGGTTTCCGCCGCGCCGGAGCGAGTCCCAACGAGCCCGCGGCAGCGCTGAGAAACTGCCGTCGGGTTAGTGTTGTGTCCGTGGCCGTTTTAGTTTCGCGTTCCGCCATCCTGCTCCCTCCCAAGGCGATAATAACTCCAGGCGTTCCGGCTTCCGGGGATCGCCGCGTACAGCCCGCTAATCTGGCCCGGTACCAGACAAAGTGCACTTCTCAGTTGTCCATGCTCCAGCCAGGCCGCCATTTCACTAAAAACCAACTTCGAACCAAATTGGATCCGCCGCGGCTGGTCCGCAGCCGTAATCCGGCCCGCAGCGGGAGTCCCAACCGCCCAACAACCGGGAAGCCGGTCCCGTGCGCGCCCAGCGTCGGCCACGCCCAGCCGGAAGTTCCCAAACGAAGCTGGCTACCCAAGCAACTCGGCGGTCCAGGCTGGAGCTGCCACGATCCCGCCAGAGCTCGTATGGCGACGCCCGACCCGAGCCCCCTCCAAACAGGGCTTCGTCCGCGTATTCTATAGCATGGGACCACGTAAAAGAGCTCAACAGCGTCAGACCCCGGCTGTAGCGTTTCTCCACCTTGACCGTCAAAGAATTGTAGTTCGAGCTGAGGCTGTTTTGAAGAAGGGAAACATTGGTAAAGCGCGGCCGGATCCGCCGGTCCTGCCACCGGATCGTGGGATGAGGCGTCTGGGGCTGGACGATGTTGAGTTCCGTCAGTAAGTGGGAGCGGGACTGACCATTGTAGCCGATGGTCAAAAGAGCATCCCATGGCAGCTCGCGCTGGAAGTTTCCTGCCCAGGCACATACTCATCCACTCCGGTGGCACACTCTTCGCCCCCTGCGTGGTCCCTCGGGCGCTCGAAACCTAACAGAGACGCGCGGAATCTCACATGAACCAGGCCCCGCGGCGGTGCACCACGTCTCCGAACTCGCGCATGAAGGCCATCTCCTCATCGCTCAGGGGACCCTGCTCGAGTGCCCGCAGGTTCTCTTGCAATTGCTCGACATTGGACGGCGCCGTCAGGCAAACGTCTACCGCCGGGTGGGAGAGCGCGAACCGGTAGCACATGGCGGCGCCGGGAACGGGACGGTGGCGCGGCCATTCCCTGGGCCTGCGAAGCAGCCGCCTCCAGCAAGTCGCGGTGTAGCTGATGATCCGGGGACCATGGGGACCCACATGAGGAAACACTTCCTCTTCGGCGCCGCGATGCGCCGCATTGTAGGGAGCCATCAACACGTCCAGCTCGCGCGCCGCCGCCAACTGACCGGCGAAACGGCGATCGTGGCAGGACATGCCCACGGCCAGAACCTTTCCGTCCTCTTTCAGCTTCCGCAGCTCCTCGCGAAGATCCGGGGGAAAGTGGGCGGGCTTCATGACGCCCAGGAACAGGAAAACGTCAATGTAGTCGGTCCGAAGCTGCCGCAGCCGCTTCTCGAGGGTCTTGCGCAGGTTCGGGCGACCCAGGCGAAAATTAAAGGCGCCCGTGGCGATCACGCATTGCTGCCGCTGCGCGGGAGACAATTCGCGGAGCACCCGGATCATTTGCTGGTCCCAGCCGTAACAGAAGAGAAAATTGATCCCCGCATCGAGCGCACGGCGGACCACGTCTGCTCCGGGGCGGTAGCTCGCCGAGAACCCAAGCCGTAGTACGCGCGGCGCGTGCGGGCCGAACTGACAGTGCGTGAACCTCTCGTCTAACGGCTGCATAGACTCACCCCGGCGGCAGAGGCCCAGACGCGACCTCCCCCTGCCGTTTGTCTATAATCGCAGAGTGTCAAAGGAGCGGATGAGCTACGTTCGCTGGTGGACCCTCGCCCTGCTGTTTTTCGCCACCACGATCAATTATCTGGATCGCATCGTTCTTTCCGTGCTGGCCCCGGTCATCCGCGAAGACATCCACATGCCGGAGAAAGTCTACGGCTACGTGACGGGGGCTTTCTCCTTCGCTTACATGATCGGTTTTCTGTTCGCCGGCAAGTTCATTGATCACGTAGGTACGCGGATCGGCTACGCCGTCGCGATCGCCTGGTGGACCATCGCCGCCGCATGCCACGCCCTGGCCCGCAGCGCTCTGAGCCTGGGATTCTGGCGTGGCATGCTGGGACTGGGCGAATCGGGCAACTTTCCCGCGGCCATCAAATCGGTCGCAGAGTGGTTCCCCAAGAAGGACCGCGCCTTCGCCACCGGCATCTTCAACGCCGGCTCCAATGTGGCTGCGATGGCCGGCCCGCCCGTGCTGGTGTGGATGAATGCGCACTTCGGCTGGCGCGGCTGCTTCTTCATCACGGCCTCGCTGGGCTTCCTGTGGCTCGTGCTGTGGCTCGCCACCTACCGCCCGCCCGACCGTCACCCGCGCGTCAGCGCGTCTGAGCTGGCCTACATTCGCAGCGACCCCGACGAGGCCCGCGAACCCGACATCGGCTGGAAAGCGGCCCTTCGCTACCGCGAAACCTGGGGCTTCGCGATCGCCAAGTTCCTCACCGATCCCGTCTGGTGGTTTTACCTATGGTGGTTGCCGCTGTACCTGACCGATGCCCGCCACCTCACGCTGAAGCAGACAGGCTGGGCCTTGCCCGTCGTTTACCTCATGGCTGATTTGGGCAGCGTCGGAGGCGGATGGATATCCGGTTATCTGCTCGGGCGCGGCTGGCCCGTGAGCAAGGCGCGCAAGACGGCCATGGCCCTTTGCGCCTGCGCCATGCCCATCGCCGCCACGGCCGCGTTCATGCCTACCGCAGCGCTGGCCGTCGCTTTCGTCAGCATTGCGACGGCCGCTCACCAAGGCTGGTCCGCGAATCTGTACACCACGGTTTCCGACGTGTTCCCCAAGCGGGCGGTGGCCTCGGTGGTCGGCATCGGCGGCTGCGCGGGAGCCCTCGGCGGCGTGCTGTTCTCTTCCATCATTCCCGGCTACGTCATCGCGGCCTTCGGTTACAAGCCGGTGATGGTCGCGCTGGGCTTCTTCCATCTGACCGCGCTCGCGGTCGTTCACCGGCTCATGGGGCGCATACAAAAGATCCCGGCCGCCTGACGCCGTGGGCTGGCTCAAATCAGCTTGACGATGCGGTGCTCTTCGGCGGACTGGCGGGCAAGCAGAACGATGCGGTTGACTCGCAGGATCTCTTCCAGACTCAAGCCTGGCCGTTTGCCGAGATAGACCGATTCCAGAAAATCTACGAACAGAGACTGCCCCGGGGGTAGCTTTTCGATCACCCGGGGCTTGCTCGATTGCGAGACCACCGTAACGCCCGTGGCGGCCTGGTATTCCGCCACGCCCTTGGACCCGGCCAACCGCAAACGGTCGTCGCCGTGCGTGGGCGCCGTCTCCGGGCGCAGGTAGTCCATGTGCAGGATCCCTGCCCCGCCGTTGTCCAGACGGAACAGGGTGCCCGTGACGTTCTCCATGTCACCCAGATCAGGCAGGAAGAGCCGCGCTTGGCAGGACACCGCCTCGACCAGCTCGCGCCCGCTGGTCCATCGCATCAGATCCACCATGTGAATGCCGATCCAGGGAATCGTTCCGCCGTATGTGGATCGCTTGCGATACCAGGCGGGGCGCTCCCCCAGCTTGTAAGATTTCTGCGCCGTGATCATCGCCACCTCGCCGATCTCGCCCGAATCCACGACCTGCTTGAGGGCCAGGTAGGGCGGCGAGAAGCGCATGGGCAGCAACATGCTCAGTCGGACGCGATGCTTGCTCAAGGCGCGCTCGATGCGCTCCAGCTCATCCATCTCGATGGCCAGCGGCTTTTCCGCCACCACATGCAGGCCGCGCTCGATCGCGGCCAGAATGCGTTCGGCGCGTCCTCCGTTGGGTCCGCAGATTGCCGCCACGTCGAGCTGCTCACGCTCGAGCAGACGGCGGTAGTCGGTGTAAACGCGCGCCCCTTTCAGTCGCGGGTTTCGCGTGGCCGCAGCCAGCGCCTTTTCGTCTTCATCGGCCAAGGCGACCACCTGGACGTCGGGCAATTGCGGCAGCGGGCGCAGGATCTCGCCCGTGTGCCCTTCCAGACCAATCAGGGCGATGCGGACAGGACGGCCCAGCCTGACCGCCTGTGTGGAGTCCTGCGCCCCGGCCACGGCGGCGCCCATGAGCAAAGAGCGGCGAGACAAACGCGACATGGCAGACCTCATTTTGGGATTCTGCCACAGCCGCAGCGGGACTGGGTCGGCTCGTCAACCCGCGAGATCGCCGTCCGCTTCCAGGTAGAACTCGACCACGCGCCGGCTGATTTCAATCGCGCTGATGCGATATTCGCCGCGCGCCACCAGCTCGCGCAAGCCCTCGATGCCGGCTTTGGCTCCCGCCGAGAGCAGGATTTGGGAAAGCCGCGACAGGTAAACCGCGTCGCTGAGGCCCTCGGATTTCCAGCGCTCCGCTTCGGCAGACGTCTCCCTCTGGCCCGAGGAATGGGCCGAGCGCACCGCTGGCGCGTAGAGGTCTTCGATGCGCATCACACGCCGAAGGAGCTCCGCTCATCATATCGGCCGCCCGTCCCGCCCTTTTAGTGACACGGTGGCCCGCGTACACGTTCACCGCGCCCCGGCCTTCCGCCGCGCCAGCCTTCTCCGCACAAGCATCTGCCCGAAGTCCCTGCACGATGAGATCGCGCAAGCCCAGACCGCCCGCCCCCGCGAGCACCTCCGCCAGATGCTCCTCCGCAATCTCGAGCATCGAAGCCGAGGCCTGATCCTCCCCGGTACCCATCCAGCCGCGTTCCTCGCGCATCGCTTTCAGCAACTGCGCCAGCAGCAGCGCCTCAAAGCTCGTCGCCGCCTCGCGCAAGCGGCGCGGATCGGGACACTCCGCCGCGCCCGCGCCGGCCTCGATCCGCCCCACCATCAGATCACCTCCAGCTCGGCCTCCAGCGCCCCCGCCGCCCGCAGGTTCTGAAGGATGGCGATGATGTCCCGCGGCGTGGAGCCAATGGCGTTGAGCGCCCGCACCAGCTCCTCCACCGTCGCTCCCTGCTTGAGCACCACGTTGCGCGCCTTGTCCTCCTTGACTCCCACGCCCACCTGCGGCACCACCTGCGTCGTTCCGCCCGAAAGCGGCGCCGGCTGCGACACGGCAAAGGCAGTCTGGATCTCCACGGTCAGCGAACCGTGCATGATCGCTACCGGTGAAATCCTCACTTCCTTGCCCATCACGATCGTCCCCGTGCGCTCGTTGATGACGACTTTGGCCGGGCGGTCCGCCTCCACCGTCAGATTCTCCATCTCCGCCAGGAACTCCGCCAGCCGACTGGCGTACGGCGCGGGCGCCTGCACCGCCACCACTGCGGAATTCTCGGCCCGCGCTACCGGCGCATCGCCACCGAATTTCTTGTTGATCGCCGCCGCGATTCGCGCCGCCGTGGTGAAGTCGGCATACCGGAGTTGCAGTCGCAACTTGCCACTCGGCGCCGGAGTAGGAGCGGGCCGCTCGACGATTGCGCCGTTGGGAACCCGGCCCGTCGTGGGGTGATTCACCGTTTGCTGCGTCCCCATGCCTCCGGCCACGAACCCGCCTGTCACAACGGGACCTTGCGCCACGGCATAAACCTGCCCGTCCGCCCCCCGCAGGCTGGTCAGCAACAACAGGCCTCCTTGCAGATTCGTGGCGTCGCCGACTGCCGCCACGGTCACGTCCAAACGCATGCCCGGTTGCGCGTAGGGCGGCAGGTTCGCCGTGACCATCACCGCAGCCACGTTGTTGACGCGAATCGCGCTCGGCGGAACCGACACCCCCATGCGCTCGAGCAGATTGGTCAGGCTCTGCGCCGAGAACACCGTCTGCCGGCGATCCCCGGTGCCCGCCAGCCCCACCACCAAACCGTAGCCGAGCAACTGGTTCTCGCGCGCCCCCTCGATCGTCACCAGCTCCTTCAGGCGCGCCCCGCCTGAGAGCGCCACAGCCAAAATGAGGTAGCAAGCCAGCAACCGCATCGGTCCCTCAGAAAGGCAGCAAACCCATCAGCAGACGATAAAGGAAAAAGGGACGGCGCACGGCGTCTCCCACGACGCCCTTGCCATTGATGCGCACCTCGAGTTGCGCCAGGCGATCTGAACGCACCACGTTGCCCGGGCTGATGTCGTAAGGTCGCACCACGCCCCGCACCGTCACCCACTGCCGCTCCGAGTTCACCACCGTCTCCTTGGATCCTTCCACGACCAGATAACCGTTGGGCAACACCTCGACCACCCGCGCCGAAAGCGTGGTCGTCAGCACCGTGTCGCGCGTGGTGGCGCCTTGCCCGTCCAGCGTGCTCGAACCACTGAGGCCGGTCAGGTTCGCCAGACGGCTGCCCGCCTGCACCCGCCCGAACAAAGCGCCCACGGAATGTTCGGATTCGGCCTGGCGCGCCGTCTTGGTGGCCCCGCGCGCCACCGCGGAGGCCCGCTCGGTGACCAGAATCGTCACCAGATCGTTCGCCTGGCTCGCCTTGACGTCGCGAACCGCATCCGCCAGAACCGCCCCCGGATGCCAGAGCGACCCCGGCGACGCTTCGCGCGAGGCCTGCAACGCGCTCTGCCGCGCCTCCTCGACGTAGCGATCCAGCGCCGACTCGGGCGCCTTCCCCGGCTTCTCAGCGAGCAGGGGAAGGCACGTCGCCCACAACCACACGCCGGTACGCATTCGCATCAATCACCACCTTTCCCGGCCCTTCCACGCGGGCCGCGATCCGCCGATGGTTCACGGCGCTGCGCACCAGAATCGAGTCGCCGGTGCGCCCGCCCGTCTCGGCGCGTGCCGCAAAACGCAGTTGCGCGCCGCCGCTCAGCACTTCCACCACCACCTGGTCGCCGCGCTCGACCTCGCGCGGCGCCGCCAGCAACCGCGCATACAGCACCGCGCCCGCCGGAATCCAGCGCCGCGGCAGCTTGCCCACCGCCGCCTCGAGCGACTCCAGCGCGGGCTCCGCAAACGGAAACCATTCCCCCTCTTCGAGGCGCACCTCGGAAGCCTGAATCGGTCGCTGCGGCGCCAGATTCGCCGCCGCCACCACCCTCCGCCCGGGCGCTCTCAGGCGCACCTTGGCCCATACGGGCAAAGTACGGTTGCCGTCATACCGCAGCCGTCCGCGCCATAGGGAAACGCCGCCCGGCGCCGCGGGAGCCAGCAGGCCCGCACGATCGAACTCCAGCCGCCCGCGCGGCAAGGGACGGCGGTAAAAATCCACCAGCTCAATCCGTACGCCCTCGCGTCCTACAGCCCGTTCGAGCGCTTCCATGACCTGCTCATCTACGAGCGGCGCCACGGCCCGCTCCAGGCAAATCGCTCGCCCAGTAACGTTCAGCCCGAAACGAGCTGCCAGGCGCTCCAGCTCCGCCGCACTCACGGCGCGCCTCACTCCCGGCGCCGGCGCCCAGCCCAGCTCGGTCTCGGGCGCCAGCCGACTGAACGCCGGCTCCACCGCCGCCAGATCCGCCGCGCGCAGCCGTTCGCCTTCCACCGCCACGCAGCCACCCTCGCCCGCCGCCATCCACAGCCATGCCAGCAAAAACATCATCGCGTCAGATTGTTCACCTGCTGGTACATCTCATCCGCCGCCCGCACCACGCGCGCATTGGCTTCGTAAGCTCGCTGCGCGATGATCAGGCTGATGAACTCTTCGACCACGCTGACGTTGGATTCCTCCACGTAGCCCTGAAGCAGTGTGCCCAGCCCTTCCTGCCCGCCGGGATTGCCCACGATGGGATCGCCCGAGGCGTCCGTGGGCGTGTACAGATTGCGCCCGATGCTGTTCAGGCCCGCAGGATTGGGAAAGTTGGCGAGCTGGATCTGCCCGGCAATCTGCGCCGCCGTCTGGCCCGGCTGCGTGTAGCTTACCGTGCCGTCAGGAGCGATCGTGATCGTCTGCGCATCGGGCGGCAAGGTGATCTGCGGCTCCAGCGGATCCCCGTCCGCCGTGACGATGTTGCCGTCGCGATCCAGATGGAAGGTCCCGGCGCGCGTGTAGGCCAGCTCGCCCGAGGGCAACCGCACCTGGAAAAAGCCGCGGCCCTGAATCACCAGATCCAGCGGATTGCCCGTCATCTGGAAGTTGCCCTGCGTGAAGATGATCTCGTTGGANGCCGGCCGTGTTCCCANNCCGAGCTGGAGGCCGCTCGGCACCACCGTCTGCGCGCTGGCCGACGCCCCCGGCTGCACCAGATTCTGGTAGAGCAAATCCTGAAACTGCGCGCGCCGCGCCTTGAAACCTACCGTCTTGGCGTTGGCCAGATTGTGCGCGATGTTATCCACGTTCATCTGCTGCGCGGTCATGCCGCTGGCCGCACTGTACAGCGCTCGAATCATTCGCCTCCCTCCTCAGGGATTCACCCGGGCCAGTTCTTCCACGGCCCTGCGGTTCATCTCGCTGCCCAGCATCGCCGCGCGCTGCAGCATCTCGAACTGCCGCAAAACGGCAATCAGACGCACGGCGGATTCGGGCGCGGAAACGTTGGAGTTCTCGAGTTTCCCCTGCTCGATCACGAAGCCTGAGGCCGGCGCCGGGGCCTCTGCGGACCGGAAATAACTGTGACCCACTTTTTCCAGGCGCTCGGGAGCGGCAAAGCGAACGATCTCGAGCCGGCCCAGCACCTGGCCGCCCTGCCGCAAGACGCCTTCAGGACTGACCTCGAAAGCCCCCTGCCCCGCGGCGCGAATCCTTGCCCCGCCCGCAGCCCGCACAGCATAGCCTTCCGAGGTCACCAGCACGCCGTCGGCGGACCAGCGAAACGCGCCATTGCGCGTGTACAGCGGTCCAGTCGGTCCCTCCACCACGAAAAAGCCCGGACCGGAAATCGCCAGGTCCGTCGGATTGCCCGTCGCCACCAGCGGCGCCTGGCGGAAATCCGTCCAGTGCCGCTCGATCACGGGCAGCAAGCTCGGCATCGGCGCCTCGCCCGCCAACGCCGGATCGAGAGCCTCGGGCGCGACATATAAGGAATAGGATTCGCGATCCAGCTTGAAGCCCGCCGTGGCCGCGTTGGCCAAATTGTTGGCGAGCATCTCGAGAGCTTCCATCCGCGAGCGCATGCCCGCGGCAACCGCCATCATGAGCGGGTCCATCGGAGAACTCCGCCCGGAGCCCGTGCAATCGGCGGACCGCGCACGGCGAGCGACTAAAGCTTTCTTGCACCTGCCCGAAGAGCTCGAACAGGGGGGCTTGCGGGCGTCAAAATCCGGTCACGCCGGCGCCCGCGACGAACTCTTGCACGCCGGCTCGCCTCCAACTCTTTGAAATCTGGCCACCCCGCCACGGCACTTCGCCTGCACCGAGCGCTGGCGTGAGCGATCTGGCCGCCATGGTTGTGGCGCTTCCGACCGCGGAGCTGGCGCCGATTGCGCCGTTTGCTGCCGGCGGCGTGGCGGGGTTCGATCAGCAAGCCGCGGCGGTTTTGATGGGTGATGCCGGCGAGGCCGTGCCACAACCCGGCCAGCCTGTGATTGGCTTCGTGGCTTTGCTCAACGAGCTGGCCGGCGCATCTTCGACGCAACTAGCGCCTGCCGAAGTAGGCCGGCGCCAGCCGCAGGATCCAACCAGGCAAGACAGCGACGAAGACACCGACAAGGCGGCCATACTCGCAGCGCCCGTCTGGCTGGTGGAGTCGCCACTGCCGCCCCTAGCGGTGCTGCCGGACGAGCCGGTGAGCGCCCAAGCGCCGCCCAACGTTGCGGTCGAGGCCGTGTCGCTCGCAGCGGACTTGGTCCCCGCCCCAGCGGTCTCGGCCGCACCGGAGCGGCTTCCGGCAGCCACAGCACCCATGGAGGCCGCGCCGGTTCCAATGACCAACCCCGAGGCGCTGCCTCGTATTGAGCCGCCTCCGGGCATCCGCCTGGGCGAGGAACCGCAGAACGTAGCGGCAGGACGCATGGCGCCGGCTTTCGGTCTCGCCCTCGAACCGCGGCCTGAATCCGCGACGCCTGGGCGAGCCGAGCCTGCGATCGCCCGTCCTGTCGAGAGTCCGCCGCGAAGCGAGGCGCCCGGGCAAACAATCCCTGCAGCAGTGGAGAAAAAACCGCCCGCGGCGGAGCAGGTCCGCAACGAACCGGTTGCGCCGGATGAACCGCAGGTCGTTGAGGCCGGACGTGCCGTGGCCCGCCCGCAGGAAAAGCGTCCGGCAGCGGAGGGGTCGCAGACTGGCGCATGGCATCGGGACAGCGAACCGTCAGTCCGCATGCGGAACCCGGAAGCGGCTGAGCGGCTTCAAGCCCTCGAGCGCGAACCGCGCGTCTCGAGCGAGATCCCGAGCCACTCCAGCCCGCTGGCTGCCGCGCCTCCGCGCGCCGCCGATGGCGTGGAGATGAACGGTACCCCCAGGACGGAACCGGCGTCGCCGCCCCCCGAGCCCGCCATCGTGGAGCCGCGCAGGCCCGAGCCCGCGACCCGCGAGATTTCGCTGCGCGTGGAAGCCGAACCCGGCACGGGACGCGCGCGAACCCCGGTGGCCGTTCACGTGGTGGAGCGAGCGGGCCGCATTGAAATCCGCGTGCGCAGCGCTGATCCGCAGCTCAGCCAGTGGCTGGGCCGGGAAGTGCCGGCTCTCGTGGACCGGCTGGAAGCAGAGGGATACCGAAGCGAGATCCTGTCGGCGCCGGCAGAGAGCGGGACAGCCGCGACCCGGCAATCCCTGCCCATCGAGCCGCAGGCGTGGATGTCGCCGGAGCGCGAGTCCTCGCATCAGGGCGGCGCGCATCCCGACTCCCAGCAGCACCGGCCGCGGCCCCACGGCAACGCGCCTGAGGACGAGGCCGGGCCGGGCGAAATCTCAGCCTTTCGGAGGTTGCACGATGGCTTCCTCGGTTAGCCCCGTAACAGGGAACGCGGCGGCCGATTCGTCCGTGGTCAAGACGGCGGCCGACGCGCTGGCGCAGAAGGAAACCTTCCTGAAACTGCTGGTGGCGCAGATCCGCAATCAGAATCCGCTCCAGCCGGCTGACGCCATCGAGTTCGTGACGCAACTGGCGCAGTTCAGCCAGCTCGAGCAACTGATTGCCATCCGCGCCGAGCTCGCCGAGCTTCGCGGCGCGCTGGCGCCGGACGAGGGAACCCAAGGGGAGCAGAATTCCCAACAAACAAGGAGTTGAAGATATGTTTCAGGCGTTCAACACCGCGCTTTCGGCTCTGGCCGCTCACGCCACGGCGGTGGACGTGGTGGGCAACAACCTGGCCAACCTGAACACCCCGGGCTACAAAGCCAGTTCGGTGTCCTTCCGCGATCTGGTCACGCAATCGGTGGGCACCGGGCTGGGCGAAACCCAGGTGGGATTCGGCACCGGACGTCCGTTCACGCTGCGGCTGTTCTCGCAAGGCGCCATCCAGACCAGCCTGGATCCGCTGGACGCGGCCATCCAGGGCGACGGTTTCTTTGTGCTTCGCAACAGCCACGGAGCGATGCTGTTCACGCGCGCCGGCAACTTCCAGGTGGACGTGAACGGCTATCTGATGACGCCTTCGGGCGAGCGGGTCCAGGGCTGGATGGAAGGCCCCGACGGCACGGTGAACACCAACAGCGCCATCGGGGACATCCGGATTCCGGTGGGCACCCTGAAGACGCCCGTGGCCACAAGCCAGTTTTCGCTCGACCTGAACCTGGACGCGGGCGCCGTGGCGGGACAGCCGAGCGGCGTCTTCTCGACCGCCGTCGAGGTCATTGATTCCCTTGGCGTGACGCACATTCTGACCATCACGTTCACCAAAACCGAGAACCCTGGCGAGTGGAGCTACCGCATCGAGATTCCCGGGGCCGACGTTGGCTCGGACAACGCCACGGAAGAGTTGGCCAACGGAACCCTCAGCTTCGATTCCAGTGGCCGGCTGACCAGCCCGGCTCCGGATTCGCCTTCCGTGAATTTCCAGATCACCGGTCTGGCCAGCGGCGCGGCGGACATGGATCTGAACTGGTTCCTTTACACCCCTAACGGCATCCCGCGGCTGACGCAGTATCGCCATCCCTCGGCGCTTTCGGCCATCGAGCAGAACGGCGTGGCGCCGGCGGCGCTGATTCGCGTGGCGGTGGGCGACGGCGGGCGCATTCTGGCCCAGTACTCCAACGGGCAGCAGCGGGTGGTGGGCCAGCTCGCCCTGGCTTCGATCCGCAACCCGGACTCCCTGATTGCCGTGGGCAACAACAACTTCCAGGTCAGTGCCCGCACGGCGCTGCCGGCCATCGGCTTGCCCGACACGGCCGGGCGCGGCCAGGTGGTGGGAGGCGCGCTGGAAAGCTCGACCGTGGAGATCGCGCGCGAGTTCACCAACCTGATCGTTTACCAGCGCGGCTTCCAGGCCAATGCCCGCGTGGTGGTGACCGCGGACGAGCTGAGCCAGGAAACGATCAACCTGAAGCGCTGAGACCGCCTGAAGGAAGATGTCGCCGCTCGAGGAAATCGCGTTCTACGCCGACGTGCCCATGCCGGTCGAACTGGTTCTGGACCGCATGCAGATGACGGTGGCCCAACTGCTGGAGCTGGAGGAAGGCAGCCTGGTGCGTTTGACGCGTTCGGCCGGGGAAAACATAGACGTTTACGTCGGCGAGGCGCTGCTGGCTTACGGCGAAGTGGTGGTGATCGAATCGGCGATCGGGGTCCGGCTGACGGACTTCCCGCACGAGGAATGAAAGGGAACCGGACGGTGAGCGAACGGTTGCGCGCACACAGGGACTGGCGTACGGCCAGGGGCGCAAACCGAAGGGGGACGACACCGTGATCGAGTGGGTGCGAGCGTTGGTTTCCATCGCTGTGGTGCTGGGCCTTGCCCTGGCGTTGCGGCACTGGGCCGGACGCGGGCTGAGGCCGCTGGCGCTCGGGCGCGGGCGGAGCCGGCAGCGGAACCTGGAAGCGCTGGACCGGCTGGCACTCTCGCCCCAGCACACGCTTCACCTGGTGCGGGTGGGCGACCGCGCGCTGTTGATCGGCGCCCATCCGGGCGGTTGCACCGTGCTCGAATCGCTGCCCGCCGGCTCGTTCGTGATGGCCGAACCCGGCTGCAACACGCAGGAGGGAGCATGATCGCGCTGTGGGCGGCCAATCCGCTGGTCCCGTGGATCATGGGGCGGGACGGCACGCTGAGCCTGCCCATGCAGATCGTGCTGCTGCTGACGCTGCTCGCCCTGCTGCCCGCCATCGTGGTCTCCCTCACCCCGTTCCTGCGTATCGTCGTCGTGCTGCACTTCTTGCGGCAGGCTCTGGGCACGCAGTCCACTCCGTCCAATCAGGTCCTCGTGGGACTGTCCCTGTTCCTGACGCTGCTGATCATGCAACCGGTGGCGGTGGAAATGTACGAGCGGGGCTGGAGGCCGCTGGCCAAGGGGCAAATGACGGCCGAGCAGGCATTCCGCGAAGGAACCCAGCCGCTCAAGAATTTTCTGCTGCGTTTTGCGCGGGAAAAAGAGCTGAGGCTCACGCTGGAGATTGCGCGGGCGCCGGCGCCGCGCACCCCGGCCGATGTCGAGCTGCGCGTGCTCATTCCGGCCTACATCCTTTCCGAGCTGCGGGTGGCGTTCCAGATTGGGGCCGTCTTGTTCCTGCCCTTTCTGGTGATTGACCTGGTGGTGGCGTCGGTGACGCTTTCCATCGGCATGATCCAGTTGCCGCCGGTGATGATCTCAGCGCCGTTCAAGGTTCTGCTGTTCGTGCTGGTGGATGGCTGGACGCTCGTGGTGGGGTCGTTGATGCGGAGTTTTTACTGAGCGAGGGGAAGCATGAGTCCGGAAGCTGCGATTCATCTGGTGCGCCAGGCTCTGATGGCGGCGTTTTGGGTGAGCGCGCCGCTGCTGGCGCTGGGATTTCTGGTGGGCGTGGTGGTGAGCCTGATCCAGGTGCTGACTTCCATGCAGGATACCGCCTTCAACACGGTGCCGCGCCTGGGGGCGTTTCTGGTCGGTTTCCTGCTCTTGCTGCCCTGGATGGTGCGGTACATGACCTCGTACACGCTGGCGCTGCTCCATGATTTCGCGCGTTACGCGCGCTGAGGGCACACTGCGGCCATGGGAGGCGAGTTGCAGGCGTTGGGGTTGAGTTTCCTGCTCGTGCTGGCGCGCGTGGGCGGAGCGCTGGTGTTCGTGCCTCTGCCGGGGATCCGACAGGGACCGCAGGTGGCGCGCGTACTTCTGGCCGTCAGTCTCGCGCTGGCGATGTACCCGGCGTGGCCTGAGCCGCCGGAGCCCGCGCCCGATGCGGCCCGCATGGCCGCCTGGCTGCTGGCTGAAGCTGCCTTCGGACTCAGCGTGGGCCTGGCAGTGGCGTTCCTGAATGAAACCTTCGCTGTGGCGGCGCAGATCTTCGGATTGCCTGCCGGTTACTCCTACGCGGCCACGATTGATCCGGCGACCGAGGCGGACAGCGCGGTGTTGCTCGTGATGGCGCAGTTTCTGGCCAGTCTGCTGTTCTTTGCGCTGGGGTTGCACCTGGAGACGATCCGCATCTTCGCCTCGAGTTATCGCTGGTGGCCGCCGGGCGCCTGGATGGCGAGCGCGGCCAGCGCGCAGGGCGTGATCGGGCTGGGAGCGGGAATGTTCTCGCTCGGGCTGCGGCTGGCGTTGCCCGTCGTGGGCCTGCTGCTGCTGGCCGACGTCGCCCTGTCGCTGCTGGGACGGATTCACTCGCACCTGCAACTGCTCCTGCTGGCTTTTCCCGTGAAGATGCTGGGTGCGCTGGCCATGTTGGCCGGGGTGCTCGGCCTGTATCTGAAGCTGTACCGCGGGGCGGCGGAGCATACCTTCCGCGTGCTCTGGGAGGCGATGGCGAGCCGTGGCGGATAAATCGCAGCGCACCGAGCAGCCCACGCCGCGGCGCATCGAAAAGGCGCGACGGGAAGGACGTTTCCCGACCAGCCGCGAATTCGTCGCCGCCGTGCAGTTCCTGGTCTTTGTGATTGCGGCGGCAGCGTTCGGCAAATCCATGGTGGCGGGCCTGCTGGAAGGCACGCGTCGCGGGCTGGCGCAGGCCTTTCAAGGCGAGCTGACGGCCTCACGCTTTTCCGGCCTGCTGGGCACGATTGCGGCGCGGGAGCTGGTCCCGCTGGCGTGGCTGGGTTCGCTGCTGGTGGCGGTGACCCTGGGGACGCAACTTGCGGTCACGCGCTTCGGCTTCGCCGTGAAGCGGCTGCGGCCCGATCCGCAGCGGCTGAATCCCGTGGCGCGGCTCCGTGACCTGCCCAGACAAAACGTGCCTCTTTTGTTTCAGTCCATCTTGCTTTTGCCGCTGTTCGGACTGGCGCTCTACCTGATCCTCAAGGCCCATTGGCCCACGCTGGTGATGATGCCCGTGGAGGCGCCGGGGCGGGGCGCGGCCCGGCTGGGGGAGATCCTGCTCGAGCTGCTCTGGCGCGCGGCGCTGGTTTTGGTGGCGCTGGGGGCTTGGGATCTGTGGCGGCAGCGCCGGCGTTACATGGCGGATCTGCGGATGACCAAGCAGGAAGTCCGCGACGAGGCCAAGGAAGTGGAAGGCAACCCGCAGGTGCGGGCGCGGATCCGGCGGCTGCAACGCGAACTGCTGCGCCGGCGGATGATGCAGCAGGTGCCCAAGGCCACGGCCGTGGTGGTCAATCCCACGCATTATGCGGTGGCCCTTCGTTACCAGATGGACGAGATGCCGGCGCCCGTCGTGGTGGCCAAGGGCAAGAACTACCTGGCATTGCGCATCCGCCAGGTGGCGGTGGAAAACCAGGTGCCGGTGGTGGAGAACCCTCCGCTGGCGCAGGCGCTTTATCAGAGCTGCGACGTGGGTCAGCCCATCCCCGTGCACCTGTACCGGGCAGTGGCGGAAGTGCTGGCGTACATCTACCGGCTCATGAACGGGCGACTGCCCGGATAGCGGGAGCGATCCAGGATGGCGGAAGGCAGAGTGAACGCGCTGGGCAACGCGAGGGTGAACCCGGGCGAAGGACTGCTGGCGCGAGCCAATCTGGCCGAATTGAGCGTGCCGCTGGGCGTGCTGGCCATTCTGCTGGCCATGCTGACGCCCGTGCCGCCGTGGCTGATGGACGTGCTCATCGTCCTCAACATCACGCTCTCGGTCATCGTGCTGCTGGTGTCGCTTTACATCCTGCGCCCCATCGAGTTCAACGTCTTCCCGACCACCCTGCTGCTGATGACGCTGTTCCGGCTGGCGCTGAACGTGTCCTCCTCGAGGCTCATCCTGCTCAACGGGCACACGGGCACGGCCGCGGCAGGTCACGTGATCGAGGCCTTCGGCCAGTTCGTGGTCGGCGGCAGCTACATCATCGGCGTGGTGATCTTCCTGGTGCTGATCGCCATCCAGTACGTAGTGATCAACCACGGCGCAGTGCGCATTTCCGAGGTCACCGCGCGCTTCACGCTGGACGCGCTGCCGGGCAAGCAAATGTCCATTGACTCGGATCTGAACGCCGGTCTGATTGACGAGGCCGAGGCGCGGCGCCGGCGCAAGCAACTGGCGGCGGAGGCCGAATTTTACGGGGCCATGGACGGCGCCTCGCGCTTCACCCAGCGCGACGCGGTGGCCAGCATCCTGATCACGGGCATCAACATCATCGCCGGTTTCCTGGTAGGAGTGCTCCAGCACGGCATGGAATTGCGGCAGGCGCTGGCCACCTACACCGTGCTTACCATCGGCGACGGGCTGGTGACGGTCATACCCGCGCTGATGATCTCGATCTCGGGCGGCCTGATCGTCACCAGGGCCAGCTCGGACGTCAGGCTGGGAGCGGAGTTCCGCCGGCAGGTTTTCGGCAATGCGCAGCCGCTGATGCTGGCGGGCGGCGTCCTGCTAGCCATGGCAGCCTTTCCGGGCCTGCCCAAGCTCCCTTTCCTCGTGCTGGGCGTGGGACTCGGGGCAGTGGCGTGGCGCATGAGCCGCGCTCCGGCTACTGCACAGCCAGAACCGGCAGCGCCTCCACCGGCGCCCCGCGAGAATCTCGAAGCGCTGCTGCGCGTCGAGCCGATCGCCATCGAGCTGGGCCTGGGGCTGGTGCGGCTGGTCGAGGGCGGCCAGAACTCGCCCCTGTTGCGGCGCATCGCGGCCATCCGCCGGCAACTGGTTCTCGATCTGGGCTTCGTGCTGCCGGCGGTACGCGTCACCGACAATCTCTCGCTTCGCTCACGCGAGTACGTGATCCTGATCAAGGGCGCCGAAGTGGCGCGTTACGAAATGCGCCAGGGAATGGAGCTGGCGCTGCACAGCGGCCAGCCGAGCGCCCCGATCGAGGGCGAGGCCACGCGCGAGCCGGCCTTCGGACTGCCCGCGCTGTGGATCCGTCCCGAACAGGCGGAGGCCGCGCGCGCCGCAGGCTACACGGTGGTGGATGCAGTGGCCATCATCGGCACCCACCTCAGCGAGATCGTACGCCGCTACGCGCACGAGCTGTTTTCGCGACAGGACGCCAAGCGGGTGCTCGACCGGGTGGCGGAGGAAAATCCCAAGGTCGTCGAAGATCTGGTGCCCAAGCTGCTGCCGCTGGCCACCGTGCAAAGGGTGCTTCAGAATTTGCTGCGGGAGCACGTCTCGATTCGCGACGCGGTAACGATCCTGGAAGCGCTGGGCGAAGCCGCCCAGATCACGCGCAACCCCGTTCTGCTCACCGAATTCGTGCGGCAGGCGATCCGCCGCACGGTCGTGAAACCTTATCTGAACCGCAACGGGGACTTGCCCGCTTATCTGCTCGATCCGGCGATCGAGCAGGAAATCGAAGCGGCCGTGGAGCATGGCGAGCACGCCAGTCATNTGGGGCTTTCGCCNCAGCGCATGCGCGCCATCGTGGACAAGATCCGGCAGGCAGTGGGCAGCNTGCAAGGGCCGGCAGTCCTGATCACCAGCTCGGGCGCCCGGTATTTCCTGCGGCAGATGCTCGAGCAGGCGATGCCGCGACTCTNCGTGCTGNCGCATAACGAGATTCCGCCGGAGACCCGCGTGGTCTCCCTGAAGCTCATCCAATAGGAGCGATCCGGCAATGAAAGTGAAATCCTACTTTGTCCCCAATGTGGCGGCGGCCCTGGCGCTGGCGCGCCAGGAACTGGGACCGGAAGCGGTTCTGCTGGAGACCCGGACCGCGCCGCCGGAAGCAGCGCACCTGGGCCGCTACGAGGTGGTTTTCGGCACCCCNCCNCCGAATGGAAACGGCAACGGAACCTCGGCAGGGGATGCAGCCGCGCCGGGCGTAGNGACGCTGATGCGCGAGGTCGAGCGGCTGCGTCGCGAGATCGAGCGGGTCAATGCCGCCGTGGCGCGCTCGACGTTGACGGCGGCCTTGCAGTCCATGCCCTGCGAAGAGGAGGCCCGGGTGATGTCGCGGCTGCTCGAGGCCGAGCTGGATCCCGAGCTGGCCCGGCAGATTCTGGAATCGGCCCGCGATCGGCTTGGGGCAGCAAAAGGGTGCTGGGCGGAAGCGGTGGCGGCGGAGCTGGCGGCGCGCTGCCGGACCGACTCGCGGCTGGGCCGGCGGGTGGAGGGTCCGCGGGTGGCAGCGTTCGTCGGCCCCAGCGGATCGGGCAAGACGAGCCTGATCGCCAAGCTGGCGGTGCGCGAAGGGCTATTGCGACGCCAGTCCGTGCAGTTGCTGAGTCTGGACTTCTACCGTGTGGGCGGCGCCGAGCAGTTGCGCCATTACGCCACGATCCTGGGCGTTCCCTTCCAGGCGGTGGAGACAAGGCACGCTTTCGAACAAGCCCTTAGGGAGAGCGGGCGCAAGGACCTTCTGTTGATTGACACCCCTGGCCTGGATGCCGCCGAGGAAGCGGAAGCCGCCGAGCTGGCCGGCTGGCTGGGTGGGGTGGAGGAGGCGCAGTGCCACCTGGTCCTAACGGCTTCGATGCGATCTGCCGATTTATGGCGTGTAGCCGAGCGGTTCGAACGGTTCCGGCCGAGCAGGCTGGTTTTCACCCGGCTGGACGAGAGCTCGGTGTGCGGGCAGCTGTGGAGCCTGGCGCTGCGGCTGGATCGGCCCATATCGTTCCTGGCGGCGGGCCAGCGCGTTCCGGAGGACGTTGAGCCAGCGACGGTGGAGCGTCTGGTGGAGCTGCTGGGACTGGAAGTGGCGCGCCGGGCCGTGGGTGCGGCAGCCTGAGTCACTCGGCGGAGCACCCGTGGAGCCTGGGGATCCCGAGCCCGCGCCGTTCGGCCGCGCGGCAGGGAAGGTGAGCGGCATGGCCTCGTATCAAGCCAGTCCGGAAACCAGCGCCGAAGAACGCGAGCGGCTCATCCTGGAACATCTGCCGCAGGTCCGCCTTATCGCCCGGCGCATCCACGAGAGGCTCCCGGAAAGCGTCAGCCTGGAGGATCTGATTTCGACCGGGATTCTGGGCCTGATCTCGGCGATTGACAACTTCGACCCGCGCCTCAATGTCAAGCTCAAGACCTACGCCGAATACAAGATCCGGGGTGCGATCCTGGATTCCCTGCGCGGCATGGATTGGGCGCCGCGGCAAAAGCGCAAGAAGGCCAAGCAAATCGAAGCCGCCATTGCCTCAGCGGAGCAGAAGCTGCACCGGGCGCCCGACGAAGAGGAAATCGCGCGTGAGCTGGGGCTGAGCCTGGAGGAATACCATGACTGGCTGCTGGAAGTGCGGGGCGTCAACCTCGGGCGTCTGGAGCAGAGCCGTCGAGACGAGGAAGGTCGGGACCTTCTGAAATACATCGCCGACAGCGAAGAAGGCTGGCCCTCCCGGGTCCTCGAGCGGGCCGAACTGGAGCGTCTGCTGGCTGAAGGAATCGAACAGATGCCTGAGATCGAGCGCACCGTGCTGAGCCTGTATTACTACGAAGAGCTGACGCTGCGCGAAATCGCCGCCATTGTCAACCTGCACGAATCCCGGATTTCCCAACTGAAATCGCAGGCGATTCTGAGGCTGCGCGTCTGGCTGGAAAAGCGCTGGCCGATCCAGCGTCGTAGCGAGCGTTAAAGCCGAGGGAGGCAACCTTGCAAGCCAGCCACCTGGACTGGTTAACGGAAACGCTGGCCCAGCATCTGGCGGAAGCCTTGGAGTTGCTGACCGGCGAAGCTCCCCAGGTGGCCTGGACCACTTCGGAGACGCCGACCAGCGCGGAGCCGCTCGCCTGGTGGGGCCAGAGCTTCAATCTCCGGCCCGGTGCCGCGCTGTGGATCGGGGCGCCCGAAACGAGCTGGCGCAAGATCGGCGAGCACGTGCTCGCCGCTGCGGGCATCTCACCGAGCGGCGACGGCGAGATCAAAAACACGTACCAGGAAATCCTGGGTCAGGCCGTGGCCAGCGTGGCCCGCAGTCTGGGCACGCGACTGAACCGGGAAGTCGCCTGCGAGGAAACCGGGGAACAGCCGCCACCAGACGACGTTCCCGTTCAGGCTCTCGTGGACCTGACGCTGGGCGAGAGCGCGAAGCTGTCGCTGTGGGTGGCTTTCTCACCGGAGCTGCTCCGTGCGCTGGAATTGCCCGTGGATACGCCCTCGACCGAGCAGCCGGAAAGTAAACCCGAGACCGCGGAAGACGCGCCCGCCTTGCCGGAGCCAGCGCCGCGACCCTCACTGCCCGCCGGCGCCCGAACCCTGGATCTGTTGCTCGAAGTGGAGATGCCCGTCTCGGTCTCCTTCGGGCGCACGCAGTTGCCCTTGCGCGACCTGCTCAAGCTGACGACGGGCTCCATCATCGAACTGAACCGAACCGTGAACGAGCCTGTGGAGGTGATCGTGAACAATTGCGTGATTGCCCGCGGCGAAGTCGTGGTGGTGGAGGGCAACTACGGGATCCGCATCAAGGAAATCATCAGCCGGCAGGAGCGCCTGCGAACTCTCCGATAGAAAGGGAAGCCAGAACCATGCCTGTGGTCGCGACGCTGGGGTTAGTGGCCGCGGGGATTCTGCTGTGCCTGGTCTTGTTCCTGTTCGCCAAGGTCGAGATCTGGCGACTTTCACGGCGCACGGAAAGCGGGCACCAGCGGATGCAAGCGTGCCTCGACGAGCTGCGGCAGACCTTGGAGGAAATGCGCGTGGCTCTGCGCGATCTCGAAGAACGCACGGGCGTATTGGTCCCTCCCACTCCGCCTCGCTCGGGCCTGAATCTGACGACGCGCGCCCAGGCGCTACGGATGCTTCGGCGAGGCGAAACCACGGAACGGATCGCCGCTGCGCTGCACGTTCCTGAGAGCGAAGTCCGCCTGCTGATCAAGGTCCACCAGTTGACTTCGGCTCAGGGTCAGGCCGAGACGTGAGCGGCCGGGATCACGCCCGGCGTTTCCAGTCTTCCAGCGTGGCGCCAGCCACGGAAGCAGCGCGGCGTCTGAGCTCGGCCATTTGCTCGGGCGAGAGAGGACGGAAACGCTGCGCGATGCGAACGTCGTCCTCGATCTGACCCAGCGTGGTCGCGCCCACGATGACGATGCTGATGGGCAAACTGAGGGCGTATTCCAGGCATTCCCGCGCGCTTAACACGCTCATCAGGCGCGCGTTACCGAACGTTTTCATGGCCTGAACGGCAAGGCCCTGCTCGAGAGCCAGCGGCAGGACCTTCTGCTCGAAGCTCAGGTATGCAGGATCGGCCGCATGCAAGGGCATGAACACGGAATCGAAGCCCTTGTAGCGCCGGAGCATCTCGGCCAGCACGTCCGGGTCGTGGTGAGCGGTGACGCCGATGAACCGGCACTTGCCCGCCTTCTTGGCCGCCTCGAAAGCCTCCATCGCTCCGCCAGGAGCCAGGATCTGCTCGATCTCTTTCATCTCGCTCAGACCATGGATCTGCCAAAGGTCCACGTAGTCGGTGCGCAAGGCGCGCAAGGAAGCCTCCAGATCGGCTTCAGCGCCTTTGCGCGTGCGCGCGGTGGTCTTGGTAGTCAAGAAGATTTCTTTCCGGACGGGCGCCAGCACCTCTCCAAAGACTTCCTCGGAGTGCCCGTCCCAGTAGGAGCGGGCATTGTCAAAAAAGCTGATTCCGAGCTCGTAGGCGCGGCGCACCACGGCCCGTGCTTCCTCATGGCTAATCATGGACAGACGGCCGCCCGCCTGTCCGATGATCGTCACCTCCACGCCCGTCTTGCCGAATTTGCGTTTGGGGATATCGCCGGGCTTGAGACCCTGGGCGCGCAAGGTGCCGAGGCCGGCGAGTCCGCCGAAGATCCTGCTGACGAAGCTCCTGCGTCGCATAGCCCTCCGCCACCATTATCGCAGGCGGGAGCGGGCGAGCCTGGCGAGAAAGGGTGGGTCAAATCGCGCCAACACGCGGGTGGGTGCGCGATGGGGTGATTTCACCCAGTGCGCGCACGGGGTTGGCGCAAAAAGTCTTTTACTTTCAGTAGGGAGAGTTTGGAAAATCGTGTGCACTATATATGGGCGAAACTCGGAGCACTCTCGAAGTGGAGCAGCGGCCAGCCCTCCTCCTGACCCCCCATGGACTGATGCCCCCCCAGGCCGCTGCTCCCACCTTTTGCCCGCACGCACGATGGGCACGGTTGGCGCCGGGATTCTTGTTCATGCCCTGCGGAGAAAGACCATGACCGAGCCGGCCGCCCAGCCGAGCGGCGCAGTATGGCTAACGAGGGAGGGGCTGAATCAACTGCTCGGAGCCTTGAGAGCACAAGGCTACGAGGTCATCGGCCCTCGACTCGGCGAAGGCGCCATCATCTACGATCGAATCCAGACGATCGAGGACCTTCCGGCGGGCTGGACCGAAGAGCAAGAAGCTGGCAGGTACCGTCTGCGCCAGCGACAGGACGATGCTCTGTTCGGTTATAACCTCGGGCCACAAAGCTGGAAGAAGTTTCTGCACCCGCCGGTGCTGCGGCTGTTCTCAGCCGAGAAAAACAACGGGGAGTTCCGCATTCTGCCACCCGATGGCGAATCGCCTCGTTACGCCTTTGTCGGCGTGCGGGCGTGTGAGCTGGCGGCCATCGCGGTCCAGGACCGAGTGCTGCTCGGCGACCAGTTTGTCGAACCCAACTACGAGGCCCGCCGCAAGGAGCTGTTCATCGTTGCG
>JGI20130J15133_1001037_pt1 | contig 24396 bp, 33 predicted proteins | sample WasSprMetagenome_FD_15133 | JGI IMG/M metagenome (IMG submission 15133) | reverse complement strand
CCCGGGGCCCTATTCGGTTGGCCTTGCCGCCCCGCCGCCCAGCCGCCGTCACCCCATTGGCGGCCCCTCCCGCCCCGGATGCCCGGTCTGCCAGTCGCGGGCGGGGCAGCAGGTGCTCACCACCTCGTCCTCAACCGCGGCGCCCAGTCGCTCATGACCACCCGGCCCTCGGGATCCATGAGCCGCACGCCGCCCTGGCGCATCTTCTCGCGTTCACGCCAGTAGCGCGCCTCCGCCTGCGCACGTTCACCTGCATAGACCGCACGCCACACGTCCGATGACCTGCCCCCGTGCCGCCAGACCGTCCAAAGACCCCCGGCCATCACACCGCAGCCTCCTGCTGGAGCGGCAGCTGCTGCTGGGCTGGCTCCATCCGGTTGACCTCGGCCAGCAGCCGCTGCAGTTCCTCCCGGGTGCACTCGTAGAGGCTCGATATCGGCCGCCCGAACAGCCGCGATGCTAAGGCCTTCACATCGGCATCCTTCATGCCGCGGCGGCTGGCCTGGGTGTAGATCGTCTTGCAGTACCCAGCCGCCACCTTGTCCTTGCCATTGGCCTTCGCTGGCTCTGGCGCGGGCTCGGACTCGATCACCGTGCCGCCGAGTTGCTGGGCCAGCTGGTCAACGGCATCCTGCGGCTCTGACGGTGCCGCCGCAGCCGGCGTAGCTTCAACCTCAATTACCTCACCTTGTGCCAGCTCCTCCGGCGTGTAGACGGCGCCTCCGAAAACGTCCGGGCAGTACCACTTGGCGCCGTTAGAGAGCGCCCGGGCGAACAGCATGTTGCGCGGGTACTTCTGCCAGATCTCACGGTTAAGCAGGCCAGCCTGCTTCGCATGATCTAGCGTGAAAGCTGACCTGCCAATCTCCTTGCCGTCCTGGTAGAATGCAATCTCGCAGGCCGTGTCATCGTTCCTGAGCACGCGGTAGTCATAGCGGCCCGAGCGTTTTATCAGCGACCCGATCAGGCCAGCCGACAGCGCCGTCCGGCCCTGCACCACATGGATCTGCTCCAGTGCGGTCACGGGGCCGATGCCGAGCTCCTGCCCGCGCAGGATCTTGACCACGGCCTGCGAAGCCGACTTGATGTCTGCGAAGTAGCCCGACTTGTACAACACGTCGCCAAGCTGCAGCACTTGCGGCAAGGTCAACTGCTGCTGTTCCTTGTCCGACACTGCCGGGAGGCGCAATTCGGACACTGCCATTCAGTCCACCTCCCCCGCCACGAGCCTGGCAATGGCCTTCCAGGCCGACAGCTTCTGCCGTGCGATTTCCGCCCTTGCCCGGGCCAGCACCAGTTCCTCGGCAGCCTCCTGCAGCCGCCTGCGCTCAGCCTGGGTGGCGTCCCTCAGCTGGGCCTCGCGCATTTCGGCGTTCTTGCCATCAATTGCCACCGGGCCACGCCCGAGGAGCAGGGCCGCTTCCGCATCGGCCAAGGCCTCTTTGGCCCTGTCGTGCCAGATCTGCGCTTGAGCCAGCTTGTCCTCGACCTGGGCCATTTCGGCCATCAGCCGCAGGAGTGAGTCCTGTACAGTCTCCTTTGTGAAGAGAGGCAAGTTCGGTTCGATGCTCATGCTCTCACCCTTGATTGCCCCTCCAGCCTGTGCTATCATTGGGGCGGGTTTTTTAGGGGTTTGCGGCCTTTCGAGGCCGCCTTTCGTTTAGCGCCGGTACAGCCAGGTCAGCGCCAGGCACCTGAAGAAGAACCGGCACTTGGCGCAATGGGCCACCTGATCGAGCACCGCCACCGTCTGGCTCTGGACCTGCTCGATCTGCTGGAGCGACGCCTTCAACCCGGCCTCGGCCACTTCGCTCGGAACAGCGTGCCAGACCGTGTGCGCCGTCTCCTGAACTTCGGCTATGGGCTCGGCAGGCCACGTCATCAGTCCCCGGGGCGGCTCGGGGATGTGGCCGAACCGCTCGCAGGGCAGTACCCGGGCCGCGTGCTCCCGGACCGCCTGCTCGGCAGCCTGCAGGGCGGCGCTGTAACGCTCGCGGCGCACCCGATCCCGGGCCCGTGCCTGCGCGATTTCGGCCTTGTACTCATCAATGTGGGCCTTTAGCTCGTCGCGTGCCGCAATCGCAGTCACGCCGCGTCACCTCCTCCCGAGAGGATCTGATTGCGGAGATCGCGGATCTCAACCGCCCGCAGCCTGCGCTGGAGTTTTTGCATGGCCTCCGGGTCGGTCATGGACTGCTGGCGCATGGCGGCCTTGCGGATCTCACGCAGCGCCAGCCGGAAGCCGGAGACGGTTCCTTCGTAGCGCAGGGTCAGGCTCATGCCGCCCACCTCCTCTCCTGCGGCCAGTAGCGCGCCGCTGCCGGCGGCCCGAGGCTGGTGTAGCCGCGCTCGCGGCACTTGCGGTACAGGCCCAGGGCCAGGGACCACGGCTCGATGCCGTAGCGCTCGGCCAGCACCTGGAGCATCAGGTGTATGGCCGGCAGCAGGTCGACCAGCTCCGCCGCAGCCTTTTCCAGCAGCCCACGGTCCAGGTTGCTCAGCTGGTCGCGTCCCGGCTTGTTGTACAGCACGACCATGCGCAGGGCATCCAGGGCCTCGGACAGCTCCTCGCCGGTTTTGCCCTGGCAGACTACAGGGTGGCTGTCGACGCGATCCAAGACCGGCACCGGGAACGGGTTGGCCGCGCAGTCCCAGCAGTGCAGCTGGCCCAGGCGCACGCTACTCAGTGCGTGGACCAACCGCGGCACGGCGTCCTCGGGCACCTGCGCCAAGCCCCGCTCCCAGCGCGAGAGGGTTGACGCCGAGCAGGGCACCCGCGCCGCCAGGTCCTCCAGGCGCAGGCCCAGCCGCTCCCGTTCCTCCCTCACGGCCTCCATCATCCGCACCTCGAATCACCTCCCTCATCTTGGCTTCCAGGGCCCACCCGGGGATGCGGATGTGCACCCCTATCCGGAAGTGGGCCAGCTGTCCGGTCCTGCACATCTCGTACACGGAAGCCCGGCTGCACCGCAGGATGCGCGCCACCTCGGCCACCGTGTACACCTTGGGCTCGCCGTCCGTTGCAACCACCCCCTTGCACGTTTGCCTCTCGGACAAACCCGAGGGCTCGTCAGTTGCGCCAGCACGCGCCATACTCCCTCCTGGAGGTGAACCGCCTTTACTGACAGGCGGCGGGCCGGTCGGTGGACGCATCGTCCAACCGAGGGGCAAAAAAGAGGGCGTCTACCGTGGTGTCGAGAACGACGGCTATCTGCTTTGCCAGGTCCATGCTCGGATTCCGAACGCCTTCCTCGATCTTGTAGTAGTGGGAGACAGAAATGCCAAGCCGCCGTGCCATCTCGCTTACCGAAAGACCTTTTCGGATTCTGGCCAATCTAAGCGTGTGCCTCACGTTAGCTACCCTCCTGGACTGACCGTCCAAGAGCAATTATATGGACTCCGCGTCCAGCTGTCAACACCTTGCTGGACGATCTGGGGAAACTTCTTCTCCGATTGGACTGCATGTGCTAAACTGGCAGGCGAGGACTGGATAGCATGGCTATAGGCAAGAGGTTAGCCGAAGAACGGGCAAGAATTGGCTTGTCGCGGGAGGAACTAGCCCGCCGAGTAGGCGTATCTTACTCTGCCATTGCCAAATACGAAACAGGCGAGAGAACCCCGCCGCCAGATGTACTCATGCGGCTGGCTGAGATTCTTCGCGTCAGTATCGACTACCTCCTCGGAAGAACGGATAACCCACAGCCGCCTGCCGAAACGCCAGTACGATATGTCACGGAAGACGGCGTGGTCGTGCCTGGGGCATGGCCACGGCCGCCGGAAGTACTGGTGCCGGTGCTGGGGGTGATACGCGCTGGGGAACCACTGTACGCCGAACAGCAAATCCTGGATCTCCAGCCCATCCCGGAGGAACTGGCCAGGACAGGCCAGTATTTCTTCCTGCTAGTGCGTGGCGACAGCATGGCCCCCCAAATAAGGGACGGAATGAAGGTATTGGTCAGGGTGCAGCCAGACGTCGACAACGGCGAAATAGCGGTGGTCATGGTCAATGCGGAAGAGGCTTCACTTAAGCGGGTTTATAAGGTAGGCGGGCAGCTGGTGCTGAAGGCGGACAACCCAGCATACGCGCCGATCCTGGTAGGGCCTGAAGAGGCGCGGATTATCGGCAAGGTCGTGGAGGTTAGGTTTGAACCACATTGATTCCATGGGGGGTACGAGTCATGATGCGCAGGCTGATGGCAGCGTGCGTATTGGCATCCCTGATTGTAGTGCTTGCTGGCTGCGGCAGCACGGTCACGCCCGAGAAGGTCCAGCCGGGCCAGCAGGCGGGCGGGCAAGCAAAGCCCGCACAGGAGCTCAAGATCGGCGATGCTGTCAAGATGGGCGACCTGATCTTCACCGTGCTCGGCGTGCGCGAGGTAAAGGCCAAAGACATCATCAAACCGCAGGAAGGTAAGAAGTGGATAGCCGTGGAGCTTGAGATCCAGAACCAGGGAAGCAAGTCCCAGGCAATCAGCACTCTGCTCATGTTCAAACTCGTAGACTCGGACGGCTACAAGTACAGCATCGGTCTGGTGCCCGACCTCAAGGGCCAGCTCGACGGCGAGCTCGCTTCCGGCCGGAAGGTGCGGGGCGAGGTCGGGTTCGAAATTCCCAAGAATGCAAAGGGGCTGGAGCTTATCATCGAGCCCAACGTCCTGGGCTTCGGGCAGGCTATAATCAAGCTGGGGCAGTAACATGAAGGGCCACATCCGCAAGCAAAGCGAACATTCCTGGGCCGTGGTCGTGGATCTCCCGCGCGACCCGGCCACGGGCAAGCGCAGGCAGAAGTGGATCACGGTCCGGGGCACCAAACGCGACGCGCAAAAAGTCCTGGCCGAGGTGCTGGCGGAGCTGGGCCGGGGCGCGTACGCCGAGCCGTCCAGGACCACCCTGGCCGACTACCTGGACCAGTGGCTTGAGCAGTACGCCCAGCCCAGCGTGGCGCCGCGCACATATGACAACTACCGGTGGAACGTGGCCCACATCAAGCGGCACCTCGGCCAGGTGCCTCTTGCCGACCTGCGGCCAGCCCAGATACAGGGCATGTACGCCGCCCTGCTTGAGTCCGGGCTCGCACCGAAGACCGTCCACCTCGTCCACGGCACGCTCAGGCTGGCCCTCAAGCACGCGGTGCGGTGGGAGCTGATCCCGCGCAACCCGGTCGAGCAGGTGGAACCCCCGCGTGTCGAACGGCCCGAGATCACGGTGCTTACCCGCGAGCAGGTGGGCCTGCTCCTCGAGGCCGTCCGGCAGACGCGGTTCTACATCCCGGTGCTCCTTGCGGTGAGCACGGGGCTGCGGCGGGGCGAAGTATTCGGCCTGACCTGGGATGCTGTCGACCTTGAGGCTCGGGTTGTCAAGGTGCAGCGCAGCATGATCCGGGCCCGCGACGGCGAGCCCGTCTGGGGGCCGACCAAGACCCAGCGGTCACAGCGGGTCGTTACCTTGCCAGAGTTCGTGGCGGCCGAGCTGGCCGAGCACCGGCGCAGGCAGGATCTCTACCGCCAGCTCCTGGGCCCCAAGTACCGCGACTACGGCCTGGTTGTCTGCCTGGAGGACGGCCGGGCCTGGGACACGTCGAACTTCGAGCACTCGTTCCGCCGGCTGATGGACAGGCTGGGCTTCAAGGGAGTGCGGTTCCACGACCTCCGGCACACCCACGCCACGCTACTCCTGGAAGCTGGCGTCCACCCGAAGGTGGTGCAGGAGCGCCTGGGCCACAGCCAGATCGCGGTGACGATGGACACTTACAGCCACGTGCTTCCCACCATCCAGCGTGAGGCCGCATTGGTACTGGACCAATTGCTCGGCGCGGGGCGGGTTCCAAACGCGGTTCCAAACCAAATTCCAAACGAACGTGGCGAAATCGCGTTAGAAGCGGGTGCATCCGGGCGCAAACTGCGGGTGCTCCGGGGGCCTAAGAGCCTTGACGCTGTAGGATCGGAGCGCATCCGGTAGGATGGCGTTCGACCCGCACTGATCTGCTGTTAACCGGGGGGTTGCAGGTTCGAGTCCTGCTCGAGGAGCCAAGTATTTCAAGGGCTTCCGCATAAGCGGAGGCCCTTTGCGTTTGGAGTTCCAAACAGCTTTCTAACCTTCGGGGCGCGAAGCATCCCAGCCGCCCAAAGTTTTTATTTTCAGACGGGCTCCGGCGGCAGGAGTCGGCTTGACAATGTAGAATGTAGAGTGTAGAATCGGGCCGGGAGGTGCGAGCAGATGGAATTCCTGAAGAACATCGGGGTTTCCCGCGCCAGCTTGAGCGACCTTGCCCGCGAACTTCAGAAGCAGCTACGTTCGCTCAACAAGTTCACCGGCGTCCGAGTGTTCGTAAACCCGATTCCCCGCCAGGGTTTCGAGGTTGTAACCCTCGAGGTCAGCGGGCGCAGGAAGAGCACCGTGTTTGCCGCCGAGGACGTGCTCTACCACGATGACAAGTTTCGTGCCCGCTTCCGCCCTGGCGTAGCGGAGGATGTGGCCCGCAGGGTGGCTATCATCTAGCCACTCCGTACATACCGCCGAGCCCGGGCGTAAAACGGGCAGGAGGTGAAGGGTAATGCCGCAAGACCAGGCCATCTACAAGGTAAGCGTCTATGAAGGTTGGACCGTTGCGGATGAGTTGCAGGAACACGCAGACCGCATCCGCGCCATTGTTATTGGAGATAGCCGCCTTACCGACGACGATGCAAACGCCGACTTGGCTCAGCTTATCCGCAACCTCCTTGGGGACGTGGAGGAAGTCCGGGTGAGTGACGTAGACGGCGTCCGCCACATTGAAGCCCTCTGACCGGCTGGCCGAAGGAAGGTGAAGCGGTGCCGAAGCTGATCTTGGTGTACAACAGCACGGCGAACCAGGAGTTCGCCCGCCGGGTCGCTCAGGACAACCGCGGCTGCGAGGTACGGGTCGAGGGCAACCGCGTAGTAATCGATTGCCCTGGCGAGCTCCGCGTGACCCGCGACCACGCACTGGCCGCCTTCCGCGGGACCAGCGCCGACGATGATCCAGACCGCTTCGAACGGCTGTGGAAGTCGCTATTCCTCAACCGCACGGGCCACATCGCCAAGTGGACGGACAGCGAGGTTGTCCTGTCTGACGAGCCGCCGCCTAAACCCACTGAGCGGGCCCTCAACGTCATCATCAGGGCCGACCTTTGGGAACGACTGGACCGTGCGGCCCGGGCGCTACCCAAGGGAACGAAGCGGGAGATCGTGGAGGCGGCACTCGACGAGTACCTGCGCGCGCGCAACCTGTGACCGTTCTCGCAGCAGAAAGCCCCCGGCCCGCGATGGAGCCGGGGGCTATTCCACGCGGAATCACGCCGTGACCGTGTGAGTCTGCGTCACCTTTGCCCACTCTTCGCCAAACTCGTCCTTAATCGCCCGAAGCGCCGCCTCAATCAGACCCCGGATTTCATCCGGCTGCAGCTTCAGCCCGTGCTCGGCAGCCCGGGCGGCTAGCCACTCCGACGCGGCCTGCAGCTTCGCGGGCCCGTGCAGGTCCTTGTACGCCTGTTCCACGAACCGCACGGCCAGAGTGGCAAGCTCCTGCTTGGCGGCCAGTTCCTGGGCGATCCGGCGCAGCTTCTGTTCCCCCAGCTTGCGGCGCAGCCACTCCACGAGCAGGGCGGCCCCGACCGCGGCGGCCACCGAAACCAGATCCAGGGCAAGATTGAGCAGTTTCGACTCAAGCATGGCCCATCACTCTCCTCAGCACATAGTCAATCGCGCGGCGCACCAGCACCGCGCCCTCTGCCCGGGTCATGGGCCGGTCGGGATTGAAGTTCCCCTGCTCATCGCCCTTGATCAGTCCCTCCCGGGCCAGCCATTCCACGTCTTTTTGGGCCCAGTGGCCCTGCATGTCAGCGAACACGCTCAGCACCTCCGCCGCCTTGCGAATGCGCTCCAGCGGGTAGTTCCGGCCCGGGCAGGCCGTAGGCACGAGCTCCCGGTGCCCGACGACCTTCGCCCCGGGATAGCGCTGCAGGAGGTCCTGCACGAGCCGGACGATGGCTGCCTCCTGCTCCGGTGGCATCTGCTCGCGCTCGTAATCGCCCTCAGCGCAAACGCCCACACTTTTGTCGTTGTATCCCCGGCAATGGGCTCCCACAAGCATCTCGGGCCGGCCGCGCCAGATCGAGCCGTCTTTGCGGACCAGGTAGTGGTAGCCGATGCCGGACCAGCCTTGATTCTGGTGCCAGCGGTGGATGTCCTCCACCGAGCACCGGGAGGCCTCGGCGTGATGCAGGACGATGTAAGCCGTTTTCGGGCGCTTGACCAGGTTACCGCGCCACTTCAGCGGGACCTCGCGGATCACGAGGTCAGATTGTCCCACGCCGGTCACCTCCCTCTTGCGGCTCGGAGTTCACCGGTTCCGAGCCGGCAGCCGGGTACTCCTCGTACGCATCGCCATAGTAGGGGTAATCATAAGCACCGTACCAGTAGCGGGTTCTCGGCCTAGCTTTCAAGCTCGACCCGCCGAAACGGCTGAGCATGCGGTCGCCGAACCAACCCCCGAGAATCGTCAACATTGCCCACGTTAAGATCTGGTAGAAGTCCAGCGCCTGGTCGGTCAGCGCTCCGGCCAGCAGCCGACCCAGAAGCAATCCTGTCACCGCTAGGTAGAGGGCGGTGAAGACAATAGAAATGGCCTCCGGAAATGAGAGGCCTTCGGGGTCGTTCCAGAAGCCATGGAGCTTCATGGCCCAGGCCTCCGTGCGAGCAGGTCAAAGATCAGCAGCACGAGGGACAACAAAGCCGACCCGAGCAGGCCGATAAGCCACTTGGTCATGCCGTCCACCTTTGCCTCCAGGCGCTGCAGGGTGCCGTTCTGCTTCGTCTGCCACTCCTCTATGGCGCTCACGCGCTCCTGCAGCCGGGCCACTTCCACCTCCAGGTTGGCAGACACCGGAGATCACCTCCGCCTAGAAGCAATCCTCGCAGTCAACGGGCAATTTCTTGGACTCGTCCACATAACACCTTACGCCGTCATACATTAGCCTCCAAAAGTTGTCTCCCTGTTGCAGCTCCTCTATTTGCTCTTTGGTCGTCTCTACTGCCGTGTCACCCTCGTCTCGGACAAAGTCACCCGCAGTTTTCACCCAGTACTTGAAGCATCCGTTGCGGTCAAACACCAAAAAGTACTTCTCCAAGTCGCATCACCCCTATATGGCCTGGTAGGCGTCAAAAGTGAAGCTGACTTCTATGCTGCAGCTATCGCTAGACACGAAGTATCCTCCGCCGATCAAGACCCCAGTGGCGGTACGGGTGCCAGCAACGGTCGTCGAATCCGAAAACACGATCCGGGAGGTGTCCTGTCCATGCCGCGCTGTTACAGAGGCGCTAGAGCAAGATGCGTACCAGCTAGTCAGAATGATGATGTAGTTTGCCGGAATAGTTGCGGGATAGCTACCAGACTTCGAGCCGACGAGGTTGGGCGACTTAACTGCCCCATACTTGGTGAAGAAAGCGGTGTTCTCGCAGGCTGCCCTGATGTTACTGAGGTTCGACTGCAGGTACTGGGAAGTAACTATAGCGCTGCGAGCCGTGGCCGACTTGGCCACCGCGTTCATGGCCGTGGCCGAGGCCGCCACCGCGTTCATGGCCGTGGCCGAGGCCGCCACCGCGTCCATGTCAGCGTAGTCAGCCGGATTGAGGCCAGCCTCACCAGCCACGAACTTGCCTATCGCCATGTTGGAACCAGCCACGATGCCCCAGGCAGTGGAACTATTCCGGACAGCGCTTCTGGCCGTGGCCGAGGCCGCCACCGCGTTCATGGCCGTGGCGTCCTCATATAGCGCATCACGCACGAACCTCGTTGCAAAGTCGGGTGCTAGTAACGTAATGCTCATGCGTACTCCACCCCCGCGATGTACGCCTCCACCCCATCTCCACTAGCGCTCACGAACATCCCAGGCTCCAAAATGAGCGTTGACTCGATTAAGACAACGTCCTTCGGGTCTAGTTGCCCCACGAATAATCCAAGGCCTTGTCCTGACTGATCTTTAATCCGCAGAGCCACGTTTGCCCAATCGCCGCGCGTATTTGTCAGCACTATCGTCTTCACGATGAGGGTGGAACTGAGGGCCGACACGATCGCCGTTTCTGAAGGCGGTAATGCGCCACGGAAAAATACTTTCGGCGTCATCTAGCCCACCCCCACTCACGCTTGAGTACCTACAACCACCCAACCGGCGCCCGTATGGATGTAAAGTTTGCCAGATACCACGCAAAGCTCTCCAGCTACCCCGGAGGCAGGCAATGCCGATAAGTTGGACAGCTTTATCGAAGACAATACCGCGAGCTTCGCCGTGGTCACTGAACCGTCAGCGAGCTTCGCCGTGGTCACTGAACCGTCAGCGAGCTTCGCCGTGGTCACTGAACCGTCAGGGTGGTCAAGGATGCTCAGGAACTTGTGGCCAATCAGCAGGCTGAGGACCCTTCTGATAGAGTTCATGGCTCACATCACCCCCCAGGTCCAGACAAACAGCCAGAGCTCATCTCTAGGCAGATACTGCGGGTGCGGGTCGGCGGCCCCGGTGTGGCTGGCCATAGCCGCATCCACCTTCGCCTGGGCCCCCGAGGGCGTCTCATGGCCGCTGTGCGGAGCAGCCGCGTCCATGTGGCTCTTCGCCGCAGCGAGGGTTGTGGGCGGCGTGTCATACCAGTTGGTCGTCCCCAGCAAGCGCTTGATCGCACCGGGAATCCAGTCCAGGAATTGCCGCAGCGTGCCAACCACCCCTGTGGGGACCTGGCTCTGGTCAACGGTGCGGCTGCCCGACTCGATAGCGTTGATGTTAGCTTCGATCCGGTTCAGGTCTCCGGGCAACACCACATCGGAGGACTGCCAGTTCGTCTTAGGCGTCTGCCATCCGGTTGGTGCCGTGCTCATGTTGCCTTCCTCCCGGTCAACCGGGCCGACAATGCGCCGGCCCATTCAATCTCCTGCCGAATGACGTAGTAGTCCTGGCCCTTGACGGTCACGCGGTCCCCGAGAAGCAGGGCCGGGTTGCCGCGCCACTCCACTTCGATGTCCCTGCGCGGGTCTTTCACCGAGGCCAGCAGCGTGTCGGCAATCTGCTGGGCCACCGATAGCGTCTGCACGAGTGGGTTTGCCGGGAACTCGTACCGCAGCACGCCGTTCTCGAAGATGCTAACCTCATCGCGGGCGATGGCCCGCTCCTTGTTGCGCACAGCCAGGGGTTTGCCCGTTATCACCAAGGTGACGGATGCAGCACTCGCTGTGCCGTTGGTGATCGTGACCTGCGCGCCCCAGCCGTAGTAGGTGGCGGCGGTTATGCTCACCCCGGACGGTGCGCCCTCCAGGCTGGCCGCGGCTTCGATTACGGGCGGCTGGTTGTAGTAGACCAGCACCATCACGCTCTGGTTTGCCGGGACGCTGATCGGCGAATTGCTCCGGTAGACTTCCTCCGGGGCGGCCGCAGGCTGGAGGGGCTGCGTGTCCACCACGATCTCGTTTGCCACCTGATCCTGTCGGCTGGGTGTGCGGGCGGCAAAGTAGCCGCTGGCCGCTATCACCAGCGCCGGGGTCGTCCCGAGACCGGAGGCATACCGCTGGATGCGGATGATCCCATCCCGGTCGCAGTAGACCACGGCCAGTCCTGCCTCGGCGATGATGCGCAACGCTTCCCGGTGCGTGGTGGGGTTGAACCACGCCCAGGGCACGACAATGGACTGCAGTGCGGTGTCGATCGCGTACTCTCCGGGCTGGAGTCCCGCATCCTGGAGCACCTGCTCAGCCAGCGTGTAGAGGCTGACGTTCTGCTGCACCTGCGCGCTCTGGTAAGTGCCTTTCCGCAGCAGCTCCAGGCGGTCCCGCGCAATCACGGTGGCCTCCAGCACGTCGTCGGGCGCGTCCCAGTCCAGGCTCCAGAACGTCCCGAGTGGGACCCACTCTGGCGGATTCCCCGGGATGCCCAACCAGGCCCTGATCCGCCGGTTGGGCTTCAGCACGCCGTAGAGCGGGCTCTGCTTGTTGTCAGGGTCGAACTTGCGGCCCTTGTTCGCCAGGCTGATCCGGATTTCATTGGCACTGATGTTTCCTACAGGCAGCGAACCCTGTGTGACCTCGCGCTCCTCCAGGAGGCTGACGCTGAGCAGGTCTTTGCCCTCGTAAGTCTCCTGGATCGAGGTGTAGAACTCGGCTATCTTCACCTGCCTGCCCGGGTGGGACCAGCGGTGGATCTCCAGCACCATCCTGGCAACGTTGAGCACGGCGGCAGTCAACACCTTCGACCATGCGACCGCCGTGTTGCCGACCACAACCTCTTCGTGCAGCAGCGTGCCGGCCTGGTCGTAGAGCCGGACAGCGAAATCAACGGGGTACTCGCCCCGGGCCGTGTCGCCCACCACCTTGAGCTGGTGGATGGGACGCGGCAGGAAGGCCACGGTGAGCGTGGGGTACGGCGCGGCAAACGACCCATCCGCGCCCGCCAGCGATGCCCCCCACCAGCCCATCTGGTACAGGCTCAACTGCTCCTCGTTTACCGGCGCAAGCCGATAAGTGCCGTCCAGCACCCAGGAGCCGTCAAGGCTGATCCACCGATACGGAACTTCTTCCACGGCGTCTGCCGTCTGTTGCGGCCAGGAAACGGCGGCCTGCTCGGAGACCGAGACCGTAATGGACTCGTCGAGGAACGGGTTGGTGTAGTCGATGGTCACTTTGGCGATGACCTGGCGTTCGGCTGCCTTGATAGCATCCAGGAACGCCTGACTGACCGGGTACACCGCCGCTCACCTCTCGATGAGCGTGATGCTCACATCGCGCCAGTACCGCACGCCGTCCCGGTACTGCCACGCCTTGTAGGAGATGTCCCCGACGTAGACCGTGATCGTCATGCTCTCGCCGCCTTGTGGGTCGGGGAACGTGAGCTGGTGGAAGACGCCTGTGTCCAGCAGGTCCAGGATGTAGTCCAGGTCGGTGGCCGCGATGACCTTCCAGCCCAACTGCACCTGGCGTTTGGTGGCGATTAGCTCCATGACCATGGTGCCGTCAGCCGTCCGCTGGGCCTTAGTCAAGCGGAACTTGCCGATCTCGATGGAGGCAGGTTGGACGATCTGCTGGCTGTCAATCAGCACCATCGCCATCGCTCACGCCCCCTGCGGCCTCACGATAATCGGCAGGCCGGTGCGCTGCGCCTCAGCGATCAGCGCGGGCATCAGAGCCCGGGCCAGCGTGCGGTCGTTCAGCCGCAGCACGATCTCCTGCTGGCCGGTGCCGGTGCGCCCGCGGGCCACCTCGATGCGGAAGGCGTCCCGGATGGCGGCGTAGGCAGCCTGGGCCACGGCCTGGGCGATCTCCTGTGCCAGCTCGGTGCGGCCAAGCGGCACCACCGCCTCCGGGCCGCGCTCGCCGACGCCCACAATTGTTGGCCGGTCGATGATGCCGCCCTCGGCCAGCCACGGGATGAGGTCCCGCAAGGCGCGCCAATTGACGCCGATGTGGAGGCTCGGAATGTCAATTCCGAGTGGCCCTTCACGCCAGCTAATGGAAATGCTCGGTATCGGAAGGCGGATGCTCCCGATGGCGTTCTTGAACGCCTCCATCACCCTGCGACCGAACTCGGCAGCAGACTGCACGAGGCGATCCCACAGTCCGCCGAGCCATTGCTTGAGGCCGTCCCAGGCATTTCGAGTGGCGGAGACGGTGCGATCCCACCAATTGGAGATGGTCTGGCTGATCGTTTGCCAGGTACTGCTCACCGTGACCATGAGGCTCTGCCACACGCTGCTTAGCCAGGTCGTGACCGCGGTCCAAACGGCCTGGGTGCCCGCCTGCAGTTCAGCCCACTTGGTGGACACCCAGGTTACGATGGACTGCCAGGTGCTGCTTGCGGTGCTCAGAATACCCTGCCACAGGCCGGAAAGCCAGCTTGCGACCGCCTGCCAGATCGCAGTGGTTCCGGCCCTAATCTCGTCCCACTTGGCCGCTACACACTGCGTTATCGCACTCCAGACCGCCTGAGCGGTGGCAGAGATTGCCTGCCACAAGCCCGAGAGGAAGCCGGAGATTGCCTGCCAGACGGCGGCGGTAACGTCACGGATGGCCGTCCAGGCACCTGCAATCCACTCGGCCAGCCAAGTCCACACAGCTGTGGCGAGAGCGACCAGGGAAGCCCACGCTGCAGACAGCCAGCTGGCGACTGCACTCCACACCTCGACCGTCGCAGTCCAGATGCTCTGCCACCAGGCCGAGATTGTCGTCGCGAGGCCCGACCATACAGCTGATGCCCACGCTGCTATCTGCGACCACGCAGCCGACAGCCAACCCGCGATGGCGCTCCATATACCCTGGGTCACACCGAGCACGGACTGCCACCAACCCGCGATCGTAGCTGCAATCCGTGCCCACGCTTCCGACACCCATGCCCCGATCTGAGCCCAAACAGCCGAAAGCCAGGCCGTAACCGCCGACCAGACCTGCAGTGTTACCGCCTTGACCCTCTCCCAGTTGAGGGCCACTACCGTCGCCACCAGGGTAATGATCGCTAGCACCCAACCCACGGGGCCCAAAGCAACAAACCAGGCTGCGGCCATTCTCGCGGCGTTGGCGAGGGCCACCACGCCCATCCAGACCCACTTCGCCCCGAGGATGACGAACTGCGCCACCTGGACGGCGACGCTGGCCACAGCCTGCCAGCCCTGCATCGCCCAGGCGAGCACCACCTTACCGGCGTTCAGCATCGCCTGTATCCCCAACCAGGCCCACTTCGCCCCGGCGAGGACGAGTTGCCCTACCATCGTGGCACCGTGGACTACCGCTCCGGCGGCTTGCATGGCCCACGAGGCCAGCACCTTGCCCCCCGCGATCATGGCCTCGACGCCCGTCTTGATCAGGGCCGGAATTAGCAGAACGGTGATCAGCCCCGCAATGCCTTCCACGATGGGTCCGATGGTGGGCCAGTTGGTCCTGATCCACTCTACGGCGCGGTTGACGGGCTCCATCGCCTGCTTAAGCCGGTTCCACGCGGCGGCCGCGGCATCGGCCACGCCCGCAAGCTGCTCCCCGAGGGCGGCCCCGATGCCGCCGATGCCAGGCACCACTCCGGCCATGTCGAACGCGGGCATCTCCGGCATCGTCGCGGCGGGCGACTTGGCCATCTCCTCCTGGATCTGGTGCACCTGGTCGAACGACTGGATGTTATCCGCGGCGGCCTCCGCGGCCTTGTTGATACCCTCGGCCACTTGCTCCTGGGCTTTGGCGGCGTTCTTTCCAGCCTTTGCGAGGGCGTTCTGGTTGTTCTGGGCTTGCTGCCCAGTACGAGCCATCTGCAAGGCCGACTGTGCGGAGGCCCACGACTGCGCGGCAGCACCCTTGAGCGAGTCGGCCAGGCCGAGCACGGCCTGCGCGGCTCCCCGGACAGCCGGAATGATTGCGCCGATGCCAGCAAGGATCAGGCCCACGCCTCGCACTACCAGAGAAGCACCGTACAGGGCCGCGGCGCCCACGGTAGCCCAAGCCGCATGGGCGAACGCAGCGAGCTGGCGCCAGTGGGTGGCGGCAAGGACGGTTATGGCAACAACCGCGCCGATACCCAGAGCCACCAGGCGCCATGTGCCCAGCCCGCTCGCAAGGGCCCCAATAAGGCTTGCCGTCCCGCTCCGCCAGGCGGCAAAAGCCTTCACGATCCTGGAGGCCCAGAACGACAGCACGGCCATCCCGGTTGCGGCTACACTCATGAACCGGGCCATCGTGCCCAAGCCGAAGATGACCGGACCCGCAAGCGCTGCGGCAAGCCCGAGCCAGATGATGGCCGAGCGCAACACTGGGTTCATGCGGGCCAACGCATCGGCCGCACTGCTTACGACGCCCGTAAGCCACTGGATCCTCTGCCTCAGCCGGAACGTCCTGTCGATGGCCTCGCCCAGCGTCCAACCGAGCCGCTTCAGCACGTCCATGAGGTTCGACGTTGCTCCGGACACCGTGTCCATCTGCTGCGCCATGAGGCCGCCCCATCTCTGCTCCATGGCCCGCAGGAGCGCGGCAATGGCGGCATTGGCCGGTATCAGGCCCTTCTCGGCCAGCTTCATGACCTCCGGCACGCTCTTGCCGACCGCAGCCGCCAGCATGTCCCAGGCGGGGATGCCGGCCTCGGTAAGCTGCATCATCTCCTCCGCGCTGACCCGCTGCTTGGCCCGCATCTGGCCCAGTGCGGTCGTCACGCGCTCGATCATCTCGGCATTGCCGCCCATGGCAGCAACAGCGTCACCGACTGCCGTAAGAGTCGGGATTACTTCCTCGGCCGCCCAGCCAAACGCCATGAGCCTGCGGGCCTGCTGCACGAGGTCGGTGTACTCGAAGGGCGTCTTTTCGGCAAACTTGGCCAGCCTGTCCAGGAAGTCCTGGGCCGCTTGGGCGCTCCCAAGCATGTTGGTGAACGCTATCCGGGTCTGTTCCATGTCCGCAGCGAGCTTGAGGGCCCCACCACCTGCGAGGGCGAGAGGAGCAGTCAAGCGCATCATCCAGTCCTTGCCCAGGCGCTCCATCTGTTTGGCCGTCCGGGCAAAGTGCTTGGCCGTAGCCTCCATTGTCCTTTGGGCGCCGCGCATGGTGCGCTCAAACTGCTCGGCCTGAGCCACCAGCTGCACGGTGAGCGTACCGATGTTGGGCATCTATGCTTCACTCCCGCGTTGCGTTCCCAGCCAAGAGAGCATGCCACATCTCGATGATCCGCTTCTGCTCCTCCGGGGTCTGCTCTTCGCTCCTCTGCCGATCCCACTGGGGCATGAAGTCCTGGGGCCTGTAGGGCTTCCGCTGCTTCTTCGGGTCGCGGTTGGCATTGGCCACCGTGGCCGCCACAATGCCCGCACGCAGATCCTCCACCTCGGTGCCCCACGGCTCCAGGCGGAAGAAGGCCATCCACTCAGAGAGCTCCCGGCTGTCGATGCGCGCCAGGAGCTCTCTGACCGTCATGCCGAGGGCGAGGGCCAGGCGGAAGTAGAACCTCCGCTCCGGCCTGGCCCTCAGTTTTTTTCGAGCTCTTCCAGATCCTCGGCCCGGAGGCCTGACAGCCGCTGGGCCACCTGGAACACGCGGTCAAGGGCCGCGGCAGACTTGCGGCCCAGGAGCTCTACGTCCTTGTCCGAGAACACGCGGTTGCCCTGCTCGTCGACCACACACATGGCAACGAGCTTGGCCCGCATGTTCGTGGGGTCGAGTTCCGCCTTGTTGCCCTTGCGCCGAACAATGGAGGCCTCGAAAGCGTCGCGCTCAGCGCCAGTGAGGCCCCGAACACGGACGACACCGCCCCATTCCCTTACTTCAACGTCCTCCACCGGCAGATCCTGAGCTTGCAGGATCTGGTCTCTGGTCAGATATGCCACGCTATCTCCTCCACTACACGCCCGGCGTCAGGGTGGGCTTACCGGTAACTTTGATGGTCACTTCGGCCTGGATCACTTCGCCGGCGCTGATCTCCTGCGGCGCATAGCCCTTTACGTAGCCGCTGAACCGCCACTCGGTGTTGTCGGGCAACACGATCTTGTAGTTCTTCGTCGCCCTGCTCTGGTGGTCGGTCAGCAGCGCCTGGTGGCCGGCATTCTTGCCGTCGAAGTTGAGCGTCAGGGACACCTCGCCCGCATCCAGCAGCCCGGGCAGGAAACGCTTGTAGCCGTCAATGGGATCCAGCTCCTCGATCTCTACGTCGTCCGCTTCGGACTGCGGAGGCGTGATGCTGGCGACCTGGGCAATGACCTCATACACGCCTGCCGTGGCGCCCTCACGCTCGAATTTCGTCCCCAACCCAATCAGTTCTGCCATCGATCATCTCCCTCCCTTAGCTACACCTCAAGCACCGCCACGGTAACGCTCGTGACGGCGCTGTAGCTGACCTGTACTCGGCCATTCGGGTCATTGAACCTTGCCGGCGCGAACGGCCCGATCACGCGCTCGCCGCCTGGGGGCACCGTGATCACTGCGTCATGGTCGTACCCGTAGTTGCACGGCGTCTGGCTGTTCACGGTCACAGTGATTTCCGATGTTCCGTCGTTCCGGACGTACAGCACCGCACGTCCGCTATTCGGGAACTCATCCCCTGTGGGCGAGGCTGCCACAAAAACAGGGTCGAGCCCGGCAAGCGAAACCTTCTGTGCCGCAAGTAGCGCCATTATGGTAGCCTCCTCTGCCACGGCCGGTTACCTTGTCGCCGTGACCTGTAGCTCAAGGCGGGCCTCTACGTAAGAGCCGCCTGCCTGTGGATCTCGTACCTCCACGCGGTACTGGGCGCTGGTAACACGCGAAACAAGCGCTCGCCCGCCCAGTCTCGGATTGTCCTGGAACGCCTGCACGAGGCTGTCGACCGCATCCAGAAGCCGCTGCCAGGCCGAAGACAGTGTGCGCTGCTCCGCAGGCAGGCCGATCCAGAGCGCCCAGGTCATCGTGCTACGCATTTGACTCACGCCGCCGAACTCATGACTGGCACCCTGCAATTCGATGACCAGGCATGGGTACTTGCGCGGCAGCTCGTCCGTTAGGCAACGGTACACGGAGCCGATGCCGGTTGCTGTTTGAGCCACCGCCACGATTTGGTCTTCGATCTCACGGGTCAACCCCACCAGCATCACCTGCCCGCGAGGGCCCTGGAAAGCTCGCCTGCATATCGCGCAACAGTGGCCGCCGCCCGAGCGGCGATTTCCTCAAAGGCCCGCTGCATGTACCGCCTCGGGGCAAGCCCGCGACGCGCAATTGCCCGCGACACGACAAATCCAATGCTGCGGATCGCCCGCTCATCACTGCCGCGGATGCCAAACCGCCACGGCGTGCGGCGCACCCAGTCCTGGATCGGCTCGGGCGGCGGCCAGTGCGGCCTCGTGCCGAATTCCATAAATGCGGCGTAAGGCTGCCGCTCGTTGCCCACGGCCACCACTTCCCAATCGGCCATCCGCACGCGGTGCGGCACAATGCTTCGGCGCAGCGCACCCGTCTGATGTGGCGCATAGGTTTTCGCCCGGTAGGCAAGCTGCCGCGCCAGATCCTCCACCATACGGTCGAGAACAGGAGCCGCCCGACCCGGGGCTTGCGCAAGCCTTGCCGCTAGATCGGGCGGCTTAAGTTCCACGCGCACCTTGATCTGTATCATGGTGCCACCGCCACCACCGGCTGCAGGTACGGCACAAGCAACCGCCATACCTGCGGCGGCATCCCTTCTGCCCGGACGATTCCGGCCTCCGTGACGAGGTAGCTGAACGATGCAGGACCCGCCGACCACAGCGCATAGCACCATATCAGCGCGGCCTGCCGGATGCCTTCACCACCGGGCTCATATACCACCGCAGTCAGCGCACCCGTGGCAGGGTCACGCTCCTGCTGCGCCCATCCTGCCTCGTACTCCACTTCGATGGCCTGCGGATACGAGGCCCACCGGGCGCGCTGGAACAGGACCGGTGCGGGGTAGGCTGGAGGCCAAACAGCAGGCAGCCGCCGCAGCCTGGCCTGCTCGCGGTATACCGCATAGTCTCGGTCGGCCTGCAGCAGCACGCCCAGCTCGCGCACAGCATTGACCGCTATGACAGGTCGGTGACGCAGGGTAACCCACTCGGCGCCGCCATCATAACGCTCGGTGTACAATCGGCGCATGACCCCGCCGAGGCAGGCATCGATGGCATCCGACACGCCGTTGAGGATCATGCACAGGAGATCCTGCTCCTCCTCGGTATGGTTGGCGGAGTCGCGCCAGACGTACTGCTGAACCTCGTATTCGGTNGCCANGGCCNTGCTGCNGGGATACACCGCGCGGGGCACTCAGCTCACCTTTCTTCCTGCTTCNTNGNCCGGCGCGGGCGCGCTGGCGCCGGTGCTGGCTCAGGCGCCTGCTGCACCGCGGTATCGGCAGGCTGGGCAACCTGAGCCAGCACTTCCGCCCAGAACGGGTCAGCGACCCTGTGCTCGCCCGCCGGCCACTCAAGCCCGTACACGTTCACCGGCTGCCGCAGCACGATGACTCTCACACCGACCACCACACGATGAGCAGCTGATTACCCGCCGTGCTCTCGCTGATGCTGATGGCGCCATCCTTCACCGTGGTCTGGGCAGCACGGTCGGCGACAATGGCATCGCCAGCCGTGGCTGTAGGCGGCTGTAATTCGAGCACGCCTACCAGGACATCTGTGGCTTTGATGCCGGGCACGGCAATGTCCGTATTCGCCGCGGCGCCGGGGGCCACAGCGATCTTCAGCTCCATGCCCGCGCCGGTGAGGCGGGCGCGGAGATCACGGAACATCATGCCCGCCTCACCTCCTACAGGGCAATGTTATACGCCAGGACCACGGCGCCCGGATCGGCCAGCTTCACGTCCGCGCGGCAGGACACGATGAAGCTGGTTACGCCCTCGCGCGGGTCGCGGAACTTCTCGATCCGCACCCGGCGGTGGAAGCCGATAATGATGTTCTGCGGGTGCGTGAGCAGCGCGAACTTGTTGTAGTCCACCGCGGCGGCGTTGATCGTGTCGGTGCCGGACATCATCGGCACTTCCTTAACCGGGATGCCGCGGAACGCTAGCTGCGTAGCCAGGTTGGTCACCAGCGCCTGGTCGCCGATGCCGGTGCCGCGCGCAGCCAAGCTGGCCTGGTAGCCATCGCGGTGCTTGACAGGCACATACAGGCGCAGGTCGGGATAGCTGCGGCGGTACTGCGCCGGCATGGCCTCGACCATCCTGGCGAACAGAGCGTCGTAGGTGGTGACGGTGCTGGCATCGATCTTCTGAGCCGTTGGCGCGCTGGCCTGCGCCTGCTTGATGATGCCGTCAAGCAGTTTCAGGTACTGGTCTTCCGCCGCGGTGCGTGCCGTGTCGCCCTTGATGAACAGCTCCTCAAGGTCGCGGCCGGTCGCCTCGGCCAGCATCTCCATGATGGTGTCGGCCAGTTTCTCGCGCTCGATGTTGCTCTCGAGCGTTTCATCGCTAACCGGCACCTCGCCCTTGATCAGCACGGTCGAAAGCGTGACCAGCCCGGTGCTGGGCTTCACGCGGTCCGCGTCGGCCAGCCGTACGCCCTCGGTGCCGGGCCGCAGGATGCGCCCTGCGAACGAAATGCGCGGCACCTCGAACTTGGGCGAGTCACTGTCTTCGTAGCGGGCTTCTTTGGCAATGGTCGTGTAGCTAATCGCCACGCGCAGGAATTCCTTCGCCTGCTGGGGTGCCAGGTAGCCGCCACCAGCGGGCGCCTGCAGGTCAGCGGTGGTCAGTGTGGCCTTTTCCAGCCATTCCTCTGCGGTCTTGGGCATCTTGCATTCCACCTCCATCATGCTCTAGCCCTGCGGGCCAAACACCACGTCCACAAACAGCCCTTCGCCCCACTTACGCGGTGCGCTCTTCTTGACCTCATCGCCCTCCGGCTGCTTCGAAGCCAGTGCCGACTTGGCCACAGGCTTGAGCGCGTCGCGGATCTCGGCCAGCAGCTTGCCGTGCTCCTCAAGCGCCTTCAGTACAGCATCGTCTTTCTTCGCGGGCTTCTTGGGCTCGGGATATCCCTCGCCATAACCATAACCCTGATCACTTTCGCCTTCTTTGTCCTTATCGGGCTTGGCTTTGGCCTTGAACTGAGTATTGGCACCCAGGAGCTTCGCCAGCGTGTTCAGGGCCTCCACGGCTGCCTCGCTGATCTCAAGGCCCTCGTTGCCGGCATCTTTCGCCAGCGCCTCAATTGCGGCCAGGGCAGCCTTCTGCAGTTCGTCCAGGTTGACCATTTCCTCATCCTCCTCCTCGCTCTTGAGGATCAGCCATTTGCGCCGCGTGGCGGGCCGATCCACTGCGTCCACCCGTTCGACATCGACATCCTTGAGCTCGGCCAACCCACCACCCCCCTAATCAACTTTGCGGCCCCAGCCCTGCAGGCTGAGGCCCGTGAATTCGCCTTTCTTGATGCGCTCCCATGCCTCCGGTGTCCAGATGATGCCGAGCAACCAATCGCCCGGCTCCACCCGCTCGCCGTTGACCTCCCAGGGTGGGCCGCGGTAGATGTACGACTCCACAACTTCGCCGGCGCCCTCGGTCCCATCTTTGTGCATGAGGCCGATCTTGCGGCTTTTGCGCAGGTAGTTCCAGGCGGCCTCCTCAAGCTCTTCGGGCGTCATGTAGTCGCCATGTGCGTCAATCTCGTTGGCAGGATAGGCCACCGCTAACGTGTAGCGGCGCTCCTCCTCGATCTTGAGGATCTTGGCGAGCTTCGTCACATCAACCAATTCGTGCCCCTGCGACAGATCGTTTGGGTCTTTCGGCCATACCAGCCAGCGCTGGCGCTTGCGCCGCAGCTCCTCCAGGACTTCATCCAGGTCATGCGTCTGCGCGTACGGCCGCTGGTCTTCGGGCCTGGTGAACAGCCAGATGCGGCCCTCGCCCGTCGGTGCATACTGCCACAGGAACCGTCCCTTGAGCTTCTGGCCGTCCAGCCAGATTTCGACCGCATGCTGACGGGCGAAGCCGAGGCGCCAGGTGCCATGGTCGACGGCAAAGAACTTCGAGTAGCCGCGCGATGTGGAACCTACGCCGCCAGGCTCCACCACAAGCGGCTTGTCCAGCCCCACTTTCATCCAGGACAGCGGCCCGAATTGCTTGGGCGCGGACTGAATCTTCTCGGTGGGGTCGCGCATCATGCGGAACACGCGCAACTCTTCGCGGTTCTCGGCAGTTGTGCCCGCAAATAGCGTAATCCCCCACCAGCCGCTGAACCGGTCAGTGCCGAGCCGCAGGTCGAAGTGCAGGCTGTGGTCAGTCTTGAGCAGGTCTTCCAGCCCGAGCTTTGCTTCCTCCTCGCTGAGCCCCCTGAAGTGAGCGTGCAGGATAAACGGCAACGCCTTCCCGCTCAGCGGCATAGCCTCATGCCAGTTCTCTTCCCAGTTGCGAAGCGCGGCTTCGCCTCGCGTTTCGCCGCCCTCGCCTTCCTCGGAGACCGACTTCCGGGCCTCAGCAGCAGCTACCTCCTTCAACACCTTGCCCCGCCGGGCAATGTCTATGGCCTGCTTCACGGTGTAGGCCGGCCGGGACCGGTCGGGACCCATTGGCGTTGGCTTGCCCCAGGCCACCCGGCCGTCCGGATAAAGCAGCAGCTCCTCGACCATCACGTTCAGTGTGTCGCCCTTATCAGCCAGCTTCTCGGCGCTCACAAACGTTCTGCCGAGCACTACATCCTGGCCGGTCTCATCATCCCGCAAGGCACACTCATACACATAGCCGTTTTGCACCCGCTCAACGGCCACCACTTTGACCTTGAGCTCCACCCAGAGCTTGAACTTTGCGTAGTCGTCAGTCGGGCCGAAGGTATACGGCATGTCGCTTCTGCGGGCCACCACACCCTCGATGGCGAGGCCTGCATCCTCCCAGGGCTGCCATGCCACCGCCTTCCGGCACGCCTGCTTGAACGCCGTCTCACCTTCCGCCTCCAGCTGCGGCAGCACCACGAAGCGCTCGCCCAACCTCTCGCTGAGCTTCTGCAGGAGCGGGTATCGCTTCGCAAATGGCTGGCCGTGCACGTCACCCTCAGGAGCTACGTACAGCACATCATACAGGAACACGTACGGCTCCGCTTCAAGCTTGCCGGCCAATACGGAGAGCACCTGCGGGCGTGCAAGAAACTTACCATCACGCGCGGCCTGGAGCTCGCCTTCGATGACGCAGTCAGGCGCGTCCTTGAGTGCGTCCCTGAGTGCGGGAAGCTGATCCGAGCGTTCCTCCTTCGCGTCTTCGAGGTAGATGCTCACCTTGTTGCCGGCCTTCTGCAGGATGCACCGGAAGCCGTCCACCTTGGGCGACACGTAGAGCAGCACATTCTGTTTACTGGCCCACTTGTCCCACAGCTCGTCCGCCGAGAAGAACTCGGTGTAGCCCACCATGGCGGGCTTGGAGGGATTGTAGCGGGTAATTGGCTCGAGAGCCGCCTTGGCAACGAGCTCCGCTTCTTTCCGCGGACGCAGCACCAGGTCGCAGAGCGGAATGTATGCCTGGCCGCTCGCCAGGTGAGGTCCCTGCGCGTTGAAAAGCATGTGCAGTTTCTTGCCCTGCTTGTCCGGGTCAAGTAGCTTCCGCGCGAGGAGGTACAAGCTTTCGCGCTGACCCTGCGAGAGGCGCTCGGCATCATCACGCACCAGCACGTCAATGTCATGCGGGTCATCATCAGCCACCGCGGAGCCCACCAGGCTCACGTACGCTGGCACCAGCACCTGATCGGCCGCCCGAGCTAGCCGCTCGGCCACCCAGGCCGCGGGAGCCTTCTGCAACCGCTCGGTCTCGCGATCCAGCTCATCATGCGCATTGTGCCGCATGCCTCTGCGCTCCATCTCCTGCACAACCCACACGTGCAGATTAACGAACGGGTACTCAGTCGCTTCTCCGCGATCCCGGGCAGCCCCGTAGAGCTGGTGCAGGCGGTGGTGCACCTGCAGCAGCTCCTCAT
>JGI20130J15133_1001020_pt1 | contig 24545 bp, 21 predicted proteins | sample WasSprMetagenome_FD_15133 | JGI IMG/M metagenome (IMG submission 15133) | reverse complement strand
TGTCCGCAACCGACAGCTCTAGAAAAGCTTCTTTTCCCCTTTAGGAGCCAAGTTTGAGGGGGGGTACCAGTCCAACCTGTGAACGAGTCCAACGTGAAACACGGGTGCGAACTTTTGGGCGAATAACCACTCAGCCGTACCAGTCCAACCTGTGAACGAGTCCAACGTGAAACTTTCCGATTCGCTTGGGGTCCATGCTTGGGAATCTGGTACCAGCCCAACCTGTGAACAAGTCCAACGTGAAACCCTTCGAGAACTCCTCTAACTTCTTGTTCAGGTATGGTACCAGTCCAACCTGTGAACGGACCAACGTGAAACTTTAGGCTTAATTCCCCACTGCTTTCCTACAAGATGTACCAGTCCAACCTATTGAACAAGTCCAACGTGAAACGGATAATTGTTGGAGTTCTGGAGCTTTTGTTTATTTTCTCTTCCGCTGGTTTTCGTAACACCCATTACAGTAGGCCTCTGTGAGTAACCGGAGGGGTAGCAAACTCAAACGCGTGATTTATCCTTTTTTGGTTGTGTTAGCTGTATAGGTATCGTAAGCTAAATAAGTAGGTAACGTTGGTTATGTGAGCAGTTGCTTTTTTACAGTCACACCAATAAGCAAAGTAAAAGGATTCTAGAGGAGTTCGGGTTAAGTGGCAGACCCAAATTGAGGCACTGGTTTGTGAACGCGGGTCGCGGCTGGGGAGGTAAGCAGTGGGAGGGGGTCAAAATCAAACTGCAACAGAAGGGCATAAGGTGCATAACGCTGAGGGAGTTGCTGAATGAAATCCTAGGCGAGATTGAAAAATGGGAGGAGAGGCACAGGTGGAAGTACCTGAAGCAGAACCTGCCAGGAAACCTTTGGCTCCTGAAGCTACTCGATACACTGGAGCAACCGGGCATGATTTCTCCGGCAAATCGTAAGTAGCATCGTGAGCAGAGTGAGTTTAAAAGCAAAAGTTGATTTATGTAAATGGTAAAAACCGAGCACCTGACCACCGATGGGCTTCTCGACCCTTCACTTTTTGTTGCAAGGGGGGACGAGCTGGAGAGGATTCTGGCGGTCGTCCAGAACCACCAGTTCCCCGTGCTGGTGGAGGGAGTGCCAGGGTCGGGGAAGACCAGCCTGCTCACGGTGGCGAAGAGGAGGCTGGAGGGAAGGATTGCAGAGTTGAATACCCTCTACATAGATCCTGAGGTCTTCGTTGAGAGGGTGGCCAAGCAGTGGAAGGTGAAAGCGAAGGGGAAGACGGCAGAGGAGAGGCTGGAGGACATGATTTCGAGGTTGGACTCGAACAAAAGCTACGTGCTCCTGATAGACGAGGCCTCGGACTTCGGGAAGCTGCCTCTAGAGCAGAGGGTGAGGCTGGGGGTGATGCTGAGGACGCTGATAAGCGCCAGGGACAGCAATAGGAGGAGGAAGTGCTCGGTTGTGGTGACGGGCTTACCAGGCATCGCCGAGGTCTTGGGATCCGCCTCCGAAACGCTGAGGGAGAGGTTCGAGGGGTGCAGGATCCAGCTTGGGCCGCTCACTTGGGAGAGGTTTCAAGAGTACATCGACAAGTACATGAGGTACGCGGGGATAAGCCCTAAAATAGTAGAGGAGCCTGCAAGGAAGGAAATTTACTCCAGATCCAAGGGAATACCGCGGGCTATCAACCTTATCCTAGCCAAGGTGGTCGAGGAATACGCCAAGAAAAGACCGAGGCCCAAGAAGATAGACAAAGTGTTCGTCCTGAAGGCCCTCGGTGCGAAGCCAGAGGAGGGCCTCCCAGAGGTCGCCCTCCTCCTCCAGAGATCCCCGCTCAAGTGGAAGATACTGCAGATAGTGTCGGAGAGGGAGCCAGAGGGAATCCTTGTGACGGAGCTTGTGGGCGAGCTGGCGAAGAGGGGGATGAAGACGGACAGGATGACGGTCTCGGACGCCTGCAAGAAGCTCTTTAGGAGGGGGTGGGTCACGAGGGAGCCTGAGGGGAAGACCTTCAGGGTGAGGCTCTCTGACTTCGGGAGGAGGGTCTTTGCGAGAGGATAGAATGGACTCATCCAACTCACGCAGTTCACGGATTCACTCAACTGAAAAAGAAGAAAACGAGGAGCAGGAGCTACGGGAATCTGATACCTTAATAGCAACACTAAAGCAGAAGCTCGAAGCAACTTTAAAGGATCGCACACTGGTGGCAAAGGCTTGTTTTGAGGGCTTGAGGTTGATGCTACAGTCCTCAGATTTTCCCGTGCTACCAAGAATGCTGATAGCAGAAGGAATTTCTCCAAGCAAGTGGTTCAAGGAAAAGGATCGCATGAGTCAGATTATGGCTTTTGATATGGTACGGGGGATGGATATGCCGATAGAAACAGAAGTAGTGAAGTCCGCGGAAGCAGAGAAGCTACTTGATGTCATCGAGTGGAGAAAACTTCTACAGGATGTGTTGCTTTCGAAGGCGAGGACGCTGACGGATTTAGGACTAGCTTGGTACCTGTCAAACCAAGGTGGGGAGGCATGGGTCGCAGCGGTTAGCGGAACAATAGACCCAACAGAACTGGCTGAAAGGGTGACGGAGCTGGCCGAACAGCTTGAGAAAGAAAGTATGGTGAAAGGAGTAGATGAAGAACAGCCGAAGGTGAAGTGGAAAGATGTTTTTCGTCTCCCCTTCTAGACCGTTCGCGTTGTCGGAGCGGTGGTCGCGTCCGCGTGGCGAGGTGTTGCGGGGAGAAGTTTTTGAGAGAGATCATCCAGGTTTTTCGCCCTTCCCGACCGTTGCGTTAATGGTCAAAACGGCTTTTTGTCCGCTACTTGCGGTACATGAAATGTTTCACGGACTCTCCTCGCCTTTAGCGGACCCAGAAACCGAAACTAGGGTGTACCACGCGGGGGAGTTATTTCACCAGCTCACAGCGGAGATTAAGGTTGAGGTAGGGAGCGGAAGGTTGCCTCCAAGTGTTGACGCTATTATGCCGGAGGTGCTCAAGGCTGCGGCGAGAAGGGCGAGGCAACCCGCTGAGATAAAGGACGTGGAGTGCTATATCAGACCTTGGATAGCGAGCAGGTTGAGAGAGGGAAATTTGGCCGCTGGTACCAGAACTCTGTTCGAAGTGCAGGTAATGGGATGGGTTAAGTTCTCTGCAGGCTCAGAGTCGTTAACCGCCCCCCTTGTGGGGAGAATAGACGAGCTGGATTTTGAGAAGAACAGAGTGGTGGAGAGAACTACCCGGGGAGAGAAAAACAGTCCGAATCCCCCTCTGCTTAAGGACTACCAAGTCTGGTTGCTGTGGAAAATCCTGACATCGCTTAAACCCGAGGACATACCCAAACCGTGGAGGAGGAGCTACGAGAACGCCGAGTTGGTGGTTGAAACCCCCCACAACTGCTACACGGTTCCGAAGGACAATCCTGAATTTGAAAAGCAGAGCCTCACCGTTTTGAGCTGGATACGGGACCTCGCGGAGCCTTACCGTGGTTCTCTTACCGTGGCCGAGGCATACAAGGTGTCGCTTCCGCTTTGTAGAACCCACAGAAAGTATAGAGAATGTGGGGTGAATTATTGTGTTAGGAAACGGAGAAACTATCCGAGAAGCAGACCTCGGTTTTGGGAGGATTACCAAGCACTCTTTCAGGAGGTAATGTGGAGGAGAGATTTAACTCTTTACCGACTTCTGTGTCTGCCGCCAGCAGAACTTGTACAGCTAGGAGTGCTCTGTCAGGGCAAGGTTAAGGGCTGGGAGAGGGGGCGGGTAAGTCTGGAAATGGATACCACCAACCTGCAGGTGTTCCACAGGATAGACCTAGGCGAAATGGAGTGCAGGTTGCTGGTCGGCACACCTAAGTTTGGGGTGGAGGTGCCAGCATTTGTGGAGGAGCAGAGTGGGAACACATGTAGAATTGCCTATTCCGCAGCGAAGCTTCCTGAAACAGATCAGGCTTTCCTCCTCTTCCAAGAGGCACTTGTGTTCAAATCCGCCCCCTTCTTTTTGAATAAGTTAAGGCAGAGGCATCTTTACTCCCTAGAGAAGTGGGGGAAGGATAAGAGAGAGGAAGCAGAGAGAGAACCGACTATCCAGCTTCTCGAAGCCACTTCGGGCGGGGTACCAGGTCAGCTCAGGTCAGGTGGGGAGAGTGAGGGGGAGAAGACAACCTAAAAGATGGAACTTGGAGCAGGCGGAGCGCGAACTGGAAAAGATTGAGGGAGGCTGGCTTAACCCACAACAGAGGAAAGCTGTGGAGGTTCTACAGAAGGAAAGCCTGCAAGGAGACCACTTCCTGCTCCCCGTAGTGGAGGGTCCCCCCGGAACGGGGAAGACCTCCACCGGGGCCGCGGCTGTGGTAAAGAAACTAATAGCACTCAATCAAAGCGGGGCGGCCGGCAGGTATCTAGTGTTATGCTATACGCACGTCGCCTGCTTGCGGTTCAAGGATGTACTGGAGAGTCTGGGTGTGCAGCCCCCCGATGCGGTGTACCTTAAGCCCAGCTTCAGTGGCACTCCTCAGCTCGATCCAGATAGAGGAATTGTTAGCTGCGACCCTTACCTTCGGGGCCTGCCTGCCCATCAGATAAGGTGGTTACGACGCAGACCAGTGCTCATCACCACTCTACTGGGGGTGAGGAGGGCCCTTTCCGTGCTTGCGAGCAGAAGGATTTACTTTATGATAGACGAGTTCAGCCAAGTAAACAAGGCCGACTTCTTTGCCTGTGTGGATCAAGTAAGGGGAAACGCACCGTACCAGTACTCTCTGCTCGGTGACCCGCACCAGCTACCAATTGTCACCACCCAAACACATTTGCGGCCTAATATCTTTGAATGGTTAGAGCCTAGGGGGGTCAAGCCAGTCCAGCTTGTAAAACAATACAGAATGCACAAAGACATCTGCTCAGCAGTCAACAAGATGAGAGAGGTCTTTCACTCCTACCCATTGGAGTCTGCGGAAAACGTAAAGGAGAGGAACCTAACTGCAATGGGTTACGAGTGGAGACCGCCACAGGATCCCTGGATGAAGAAAGTACTGGATCCCGATTCTCCCCTTGTACTAGTAGATACCTCCAAGTTAGGTTATGAGGAGGTTCGGGCAGGTTCTATCTTCTTCAGCAGGGAGGCGGAACTGGCGGCGCGCATAGCCCTAGCTGCAGCCCAAAGTTACCACAAGGATGGAGCCCCTTTGTTGCCCAAGATTCTTACCCCATACAACGGGCAGAGAGACAAGATTGCCGGATTCCTTCCTCCCGCTCTGCGAGGGGAAGTAATGACTATTTACAAGGCCCAAGGAGCCGAGTACCCGTTTGTGATCATCTCCTTCGTAAGGAGTAATCTCAACAGGTTTGTGGGTTTCCTTCACGAATCGATGCTCCAACAGCAGGTCTACGTCGGATGCTCTAGGGCGCAGGCTAAGCTTGTAGTCCTCATGTCGTTCGACACTTTTGTAGAGGGGAGGCACGGGATGTTTGTTGCTCTTCACGACACCCCCCAAGCGGTGAGGGTGGAGGCCAAGCCATGAGGAAGATTGTGTTTTTCAGAATGCTTGATCAACCTAAAGACTTCTCACCCAGCAACCTCGAAACCCTCATGCGAATCCCTTCCGATGCTTGGTTCGCGGAGTATGTGGAGAACTACATATGGGATGCCTCCCTCCGCAAATTGGCTGAGTATGGATCCCTTCTCCAGCTTGAGATGACCTGCGGATACTACGGAAGGAGGCCCACAGGGAAAGTAGAGGTGAAGAGACCCAAGATAAAGCAGAAGGCCGACATCTGGGTTCTGGAGGGAGTTAGACTCGCCTTAGCAACGGATCTGCCCTCACAGCTTTCCCCGATAGCCGGGTCCCTAATCTCTGCGAGCTTTTATGGTACGCTAGGGCTGGTGGATGTCTTGTCTTTCGACAACGAGAGGTTCAAGAGGTTGCTGGAAAAAGTGGAGAAGCAGGGGGGGAAGCTCACCTCAATTCACCTGCTGGACGTCAACCTGCCAGAAGGCCACAAGGATGTGTATCAGGCAAGCGAGAGCAGCGGGCTGGGGGAGAAGGAAAAGGCGGCAATCGAGAGCAGTAGGAAAATCAAGCGCTTGGGCTTTCACCTTCGGCTTGGAGAGGACTTCTATTCCTTCTGGATAGCCGATCGTGGGAACGGGACGCTCTACCAGCCCTCTCCGCCCCAGCCACATCAGCTGGGGAAGCTCCTCGAGTTCTTCGGGGGTCTTGCTTGAAGGTTCCAGTGAAGCACGAGTTGCTTGCCGATTCTTCTCTGGTTTTCGCTGGTTTTTTCGAGAAAGAGGGATGGGTAAGTAGGGGGGGATACCCTATAAGAATCCGCTGGGCCGGGATACCAGCCTACCTGCCCGAGATAGGATGTCTGATTTCTCTGGAGGCCACATCTCCAGAGATTGGTGCCGATTTCATGGAGCTGAGAAAGGGGGAGATTGCCGTTCTCAAGCTTTATAACTTTGACCCTCATTGGAGGAGAGCGGTGAGCTGGGGCTACTATAAACTCGAGCCATTGGGGGAGCTCGAGAGAATCTATTCTCTCTCCCTTTTTCTCGACCTTGCACTTACCCCTTCAATTTGGGTAAGGGGGGCAATGTTCTCCCCCCTCCGGTGGTTTCCCCTCGAGTGTCATGTACCTCTCCACTTCAAGTGTGTGTATTCCTACAACTTCTTTCCCGCTTTCGTAGATCCCCGGGAAAGAAGGGGAAGGAAAGAAATCTGGTTGGGGCAGAGCGTCAGGATAGTGCCAGTGAGGGTGCGAGAGATTGAACTCAGAGTCGATGGTTGGATGGACTCCAAGGAAATTTACCTCTCCTTTGAGGAGGAAGATTTAGAGGAGTTTCTGAAATGGGGCTCGGCGGGGTACTACTTCTGCCTTGCCGAGGGGTTCAATGATTATCAGGGGGGAAGAAGTCCGGGTAGGAATGTGAATATCGCTAGAGGGCTTTATCCTTTAGTTCACTCCCCATATGATATCATGCCCCTTCTCTTTCCAAGGGCAACCCCCGAAAGTGAGGATTTCACGATAAGGTTTTCCGTTTCGCGGCTATCTCTGGAGAAAATTTTAGACAGACTTGGAAAGTTTGAGGGAACCCGAGGAACGCCAGATTGGGGGGAGCCAGGAAAGCTTTACCTAGGCCTCGCTCGAGTGGAGGAAAAGGAAGAAGAATTGCTCTATGAGGTGGTTAATCCCTCTGTTATTGCAACTCTTGTTAGAAGAGGCTTGGGCTCTGATATTGGGTCAACCTCTGCAAAGGAAATTCTCTTGGAACCGTGGAAGTTAATGGATAGGGTTAAGAGGGCGAGGGAGGATTGGGAACTCGGCTTGCTGGGGGTGGGGGAGTTCCTAGAGACGAAGGCAGAAAACCTTCGGATGCTGAGGGGGTATGAGGCTACGCAAGGTTGAAAGAACCTTGAACCTCATAAAGAAGGCGGGGAAAGGCAAGGAACCCTATGTGTTTTTCTCGGGAGGAAAGGATAGCCTTGCGGTGCTGAGTCTGGCTAGGAAGGCACTATGGCGTGTGGATGCCGTATACGTTGACACAACGGTCTCAATCCCCAAGAATCTAAAGTACGTGCGGAGCATATGCAAAGAGTTGGGAGTGGAGCTACATGTGGTGAGGCCGGAGAGAACCTTCTTCGAGCTAGCAGCGAAGAAAGGGTTCCCAACCTTCAGAAGAAGATGGTGTTGTGATTATCTCAAGCTCCGTCCGGTGAGGAAATTCATGCACGGAAGGAACCCCAAGAGGGTATGTTTCGATGGTCAGAGGAGCGAGGAGTCGATAAGGAGGAGAAACCTCCCTCTGAGGCAATGGAGGGACTACCTTGGTTGTTATCTTTACCACCCCATCCGAGAGTGGACGAGGGAGGAGGTTGAGGATTACCTGCGACGGGAAGGGTTGCCCATCAATCCCCTCTACGCTGAGGGTTTTCGGAGGGCTCCGGAGTGCTGGTGCGGGCTGTACAAGTCCCCCGAGGAGTTTCTTCTTCTTAAAAGCAAGTACCCGGACTTTTTCTCGTCGCTACTGAGGCTGGAAAACTCCATGCGCAACGGGGGGAGCCTGCTTTACTGCCACGGCAGGAGGGTTTACCTCCGGGATTTGGCAAAGTTGAAGCTCTAAAGAGTGGGCAAAGTAAGCAAACGTGAGTTCTGTGAGCAAATTTGACGAACTCTTCTTTTATGCAACCGAGGATAAACCAGAATGGCAGAGGACCCGCTTCAGCTATTTAAACAAAAAGCTGAGGGGCTACTCACAGAAATCGAGAAAAAACGGGAGCGTTATGTGTTCCCATTGATGTGGAGCTTATCTAGGTATATTTCAAAGCCCGATGTAGGTGAAATTTACGAAAGGCTCCGCTCTCTAGGCAAAGTCTCGAATCTTGATGTGATTCTTTTTTCAAGCGGTGGGGATCCAGATCAGGCTTACTTAATCGGATCTATGTTACAAGAAGTTGTGGAGGGTAAATTAACCTTCATCATACCAAGATTCGCCAAAAGTGCATCAACACTAATGAGGAGGAACTTCTACAACCACCTAAAGGCCTACATACAGAAGAACACCCCAAGGTTCAGGAGAAGAACTCGCAGCGTGATTGAGACGGAGGACAGGGCCTTCGCGGACTTCGTTTGTAAGGAGGTGCGGAAGGCTGGCGGAAAGGCATTCATCTATAAGGTTCAAGTTTCACATGTGTGAAGGAATTAAAAGAGGAGACGGCGAAAGATAGATGATTTTCACAATTCTTGGGACGAAGGGGGGTGTGGGGAAGTCCTCTCTCGCCATCGGTGTTTCAATCCATCTCTCCAAGAGGGAGAGAACCCTCCTGATCGACGGGGACCCGCACGTGCGGAGCGTGGAGCTGAAGCTGGCACCCGGGATGGAGCACAGCCTGGTGGACTACATGAGGGGGAGGGCAAAGTGGAGGGATGTGGTTTACAGATGCTCCCTGGAGAGGGACGGGAGGTTGCTCTACCCGAACCTAGCTGTCGTCCCAGCGGGTGCCTCCTTCCTCCCCTCAATCGGGGAGGGGGAGGGACTGCTGAGGGGGGCGGAGAAGCTGGAGGAAATGCTCAAGGTGGCCTCCAAGAAGTTCCGCTACATAGTCATAGACACCCCGGCTTCGGTCTCCTACGAGCACATACTCCTGACAGCAGCCGGCGACGGGATAGTCTACGTGTGCGAGGCCAACGACGACTCCATCCTCGCGGCCAAGGCCACGGCCGGGGGAATGAGGAAACTCCTGGACGTGCCCCCGACCGGCGTGGTTCTGAGCAGGATCCCGCCTAGGGTCAGGGTGGAGCCCTGGGTCAGGAAGGCCGGCGAAATCGCCCCCGTCCTAGGGGTGATCCCCTTCGATTCTCAACTGGACGAGGCCTTCAGGAGGAATCTGCCCGTTGACGCCTTCGCCCCCGAATCGAGGGCGAACCTCGCCTTCGCCGAGATCGCCAAGAAGCTCTCGGGGATGAAGGGGGGGAGGGTCGCGGTTAGGGAGAGGATAGACGAGGCACTGGATAGAATCGCCAGGCTTCTTGAGGAAACAAAGAAATAACAGGTGAGTTCGGTTGGGGCGGTGTTGAGCACACCTGCATCCCTTCCCTGCAAACTGCTGAAAAATTTTTAAGCAAAGGTTATTAAACTTCAATAGATTTTCCTTTTGATTGAAGGCAGATCCCGATACAGTCCTGAAGGCACTCGCCAACCCCGTGAGGAGGAGGATCTTCCAGGAGGTGGCGAGGAGAAGGTATGCCCGCCCCTGCTCCATCATGGGTGCGGTGGGAATCTCCGACCGCTCCCTCCTCTCCCACGAGCTGGACGTTCTTGAGGAGGCGGGGCTAATAGGGAGACTGAGGCTCGACAGGGGGATTACAATCCTCTACCCGAAGGTCAAGAGGGTGACCGTGACGGTGGGAGGGAAGACCTCCGTCACCTTAGTCCCGGAGGAGGAGCTGGACGGCTCGGAGATGGTGGAGCAGGCCGTCAGGCTGCTCTGGAGGGTGAGGAGGAGATGAAGACAAGAAAGAAACTCCTCGCCGCATCGGTGGTCCTCGCCCAAGTCCTGCCGCTGGTCCTGCCACTGTTCTTGGTGGTGGCCTCGCTGGCACCGACACCTGTCTTGGCATGGGACAACCTCACGGGCGGGGACCACGGGGGGCAGGACTGGATTATCACCACCAACACCGCCATCGCCGGGAACCACTACAACATAAGGTTGTTCAGGATAGCTTCTGGGGTTACGGTGACCGTCCAAGCGTACAACGGGACGAGCTACGGGTGGGTGGAGATTCACGCAGAGAATATCATCATTGAGGGAACTCTAACAGCCAAAGGCTCTGGATATCCGGGAGTTTCGGCGGAGGTAAATGGAAACGGTCCGGGAGCGGGTACTTCGGCTTCATCTTATGGAGGCGGAGGTGGAGGGGGATATTGGAATGGTGGACAGGGTAGTGGCGCAGGAGGCGGAGGTGGAGGTTGTGGAGGAGCCGGGGGAACGGGAGGGTATGGTGGAGGCTCTGGAGGCTCCGCCATGTCCTCCCTGTCAGAGTTCAGAATGGGGAGCAGTGGAGGTGGCGGGTATCTTACACCCGGAAGCGGTTCGGGAGGAGGGATGATTTCTCTGTATGCCGAAAACCTTGTAATCTCAGGCAGCGTTGATGCGAGTGGAAATTCGGCTCCAGATTCGACAAGCACTTGTGCAATGGGAGGTGGAGGTGCGGGGGGAGCGATTAAGATCGTTGCCAGATTTGTGACCATAACTGGTAGCGTTGTATCAAACGGCGGTAAAGGTGGCAGCAATTCTTCTGGGGGAAGCGCTTGCTATGGAGGGGGCGGGGGAAGCGGAGGGGTAATCTATCTTGAGGCCAGCGCACTGTATGGTGGGGGCACTCTAAGTGCAGTGGGAGGAAATGGAGGTTCAGGAAATGGACCCTACAGCAGCACTACCGGTTCGGGTGGAGGGGGAGGGGGTGGAGGCTGGATTCGTGTACTTTCAAGAACGCAAATGGCACTCAGCATTAATGTCAACGGCGGAAGCGGGGGAGGTGGGTATAAATCGGGTTCCCCCGGCCAAAAGGGNGTGATAGAAAATATCCGCTTGCCTCCAGAGAGGCCTCTCTTACAAGCACCCCGGTCAGACGAAACGATTCTAGATGTGGTCACTTTTTCTTGGACTAGTGCTATCGGCGCTGATAACTATAGACTGCTGGTGGATGATGATCCTTTCTTCTCGACCCCCGAAGAAAATGTGACAATTTCGACCTCAAGTTTTGTGTGTCGCTTGCCTCATGAGGGGCTATACTATTGGAAGGTTATTGCGGTCAATTCAGCAGGGGAAAACGAGTCGGAAGTAAGGAAATTCACCTTTTTGTATAGACCAGAAATTCTTTCCCTCACATGCGATAACACGTTAGTTGACAGAAGAGTTGAAACGGACTGGGGCGTGGAGGCGACCCGCATCGAGGTGATAATCCGAGACAACGGCGGAAGAGCGACACTTGTTCCTGAGAACGTCCGCTTTTGGGTTCGGGACGCAGGCGGTTCACTCCGGGTCGACAATGCACCCGCCATCTCCTTCTTCGATGTGGACGAAAACACTAGGAGGTTCTTATTCGTGTTCGACCCGCCGGACAACCTCCCCGACTCCAGCCTAGGCCCATTTGATGTTAAGGTGGTGGTATTCGACAGTTACGGTCTGTCGGACAACGAGGACTTCACGGGGATGGGGTACCACTTGTTCACGGTTAACGACCTAAGGGTAAACTTCAGCTTGGCGGACAACACCCCCATCTATAAAATTGAGCTCTTGGGAAACGCCTTCAGGGTCTACGACAACGCCAGCACGCGCGTGGCCTCTGCCGAGAGACGAGACCGGCTGACCTCTCTTCCCCTTGGGTCTATCAAAACCAGCTCGACGCGTTTGTTTGTTTTGTATGTGAACTCGATCCATACGGTTCTGTCAGCAGTCACTTCCCAGTTTTCGAGAACGAATATCGGTTGTGGGGGCTTCAAGAAAAAGTAGGCGAGCACGATGCCAACAATAGTCAATATCGAGATGCCAAGTTTCGTGGTGGTCCTCATTCGAAAATTTAGAGCCTCATTTTATCTGAGTGGTGCTTGGTTACAACTTTTATTTCGAGTTCTTCAGTTTCAGAGGTGGAGGGGGGGATGACGTTTATCTCTTTCGAGAAAATGGGAGAGGTACATTTATCATCGAAAGTTATGAAAACCCTTGTGGCAGTTTTCCTGGTTCTTACGTTTCTGATTATGTTTTCACCGACCGTATGCGCAGAATGGTGGGACAACAACTGGCCATACAGGAGGGCGATAACGATTTCGGGCTCTCATCCCAAAAACTACCAACTCAAGATTATCCTGCCGTTCTTCGATAACAGCATAAGGTTTACGGAAAACGAGAGCGGGCCCCTTCTTCCATATTGGGTTGAGAACTGGACTTCAGATAACATGACAGTCTGGGTGAGGAGGTATCAGGCGAATGGGACGGACAACATCATCTATGTTTACTACGGGAATCCGAACGCGACGAGCGCAAGCAATGGGGATGACACCTTTATTTTCTTTGATGACTTTTCTGGTACCTCTCTAGACTCCTCGAAATGGGTTACTTTTAGTCTCGGCAATCCTGTCTACGGGGCTTGGGGGAGTGCGACCGTTTCCAATGGAATTTTGCAAATAAGGTCTGGGTATTGTACAGGCGGGAATTACACCATGGAGCAAGTTGTTGAGTCTAAAATCAAGTTTCAGATGCCTAACATAGCGGTCGAGGCGAGGATTTGCAACCCGAACTGGGGAGGCACGGGTTCCGCTGGTTACTACCGCTCTGCGGGGTGGGGCCTGAGGTCGAGGGCTACCGACGGAACTTGGAGCAATTATGGGTTTTGGTTGCACTCCGATGAGGGAGGGCACAAACTCGACCACAACTCATCTGCGGATACCACTTGGACTGGTAGCGNAGACAAAAGTTCCGTAGACAAACCGAATAGCTGGGCGGTGAGGACANTATATGTAGGCTCCTCGNTTGGATGGCTCAGAGATTATGTCTTGGTTTACAACAACGCNTCGGATGTTCCCAATACCGCNGAAAACCTGNCATTTAACACTGCCAATTGGANCAGCATCTATCCTCAAGGCTCCCTCGATGTGGACTGGGTCAGGGTTCGCAAATATGTCTCCCCCGAACCCACCACAAGCATAAAGGCAGAACCACCAATAGCCACAAATCTTCTGACCGAAAATCAGACAAATCCCACTCGAATGGCGACTTTCACCCCGCGCTTCTCTATCACTTGTCTTCTTGTGAATAAAGACTATTATGGTGAAAATCTCCAAATCCAAGTCGCATCCGAAAACGCCTTCTCGTCCCTCCTCTGGGATATTCTCGAGAATTGTTCTCCACCGGTGGAGAACAATGGGAATGTGACAATCACTTACTCCGGTTCACCGCTCTCACGGGGAGTGACCTACTACTGGAGAGCGAGGTGGTATTCGGAAGGAGTCCCGGGAGATTGGTCTTATGCCACCTTCAGGATTGCGGACATGCAAATCACCTCCGTAGGTGCGGATTCAACTCTGATAGACAGGAAGAGGGACTGGAACGCGAGGGACAACGTGATGATTTCCATCCGGATACGGGAGGAGGAAGGAGCGGACGCACCCCTAACGTGCAAACTGTCGGTGCGAGACGCCAGGAAAAACATCCTCCTCGAAAATCTCATTCTGGTCGACAAATCGATCCTAGACGGCGAGAACGTAATCTATACTTACATCTACAACCCGCCCGACGACCTGCCCGACGATACACTTGGGCCTTTCGAGGTGAGGATAATCGCGGAGGACAACTTGGGCTCCCGGCTTGCGGACTGGACGCAGATGTTCATCCTCAATGACATCAGGGTGAGTACCAGTCTGGTGGACAACACACCCATTTACAAAATCGAGCTATCGGGGAACGCCATCAGAGTGTACGACAACGTCAGCACTACCCTCGACAACGTGGTAATCATCGACAACAACGAGGGGGAAATCCAGGCCATCTTCTCCGAAAACTCCTTCTCTGTGACCTACGGACTTGTCTCACCAGTTCGCCTGCGCCACGGGGATTGGGGGCGAATCTGTGTTGTTGTCCAGGACGACGCCCTCGACGGTGTAAGTCCAATTCTAACTTACCAGGTCGAGGGGGACAACCTGAGAATCCTGAACCCCATCCCAACGAGGTACGCTGACAGGACTGAAGTGGTCTTCAACGCCCAATGGGCATCGGACGGTGCTAGCGTCGGGTACGGAACCATCTGCCTTTCAGATAACTCGCAGATATCCTGTCAGGTCTCGAACGGCTCCGGGACACTCATAATCCCGCACTCGGCGAGGGCGAACTCTTCTCCCAACAAGAAACTGACCTGCCCGGACGACGCGGACAGACCGATATGGGCAATCCTGAGCCAGAGTTTCCCGTTCAACATCCTCCCGTGGGCGGAGGACCTGAGGGCGGACAATAGGACCCTGCCTGCAAGAGTCACGGCTTCTCCGGTCTTCTCCTGGGCCTTCAGGGACAACAACCCGAACGACTCCCAGCTCGCCTTCAGGATCCAGGTGGGCTCCACACCGGACAACAACGATGTATGGGACTACACGGGGAGCGGGTCGGCAAACAGCGTAGCGTACCCGACGGCGCTGGCGAGGGGACAGACCTACTACGTCAGGGTGATTGTGGAGGACAGCTACGGGGAGTGGCAGAACGCCGACAATGAAAACAAGTGGTCTACATCTTGGTTCAAAGTAAATCAACTTCCCGTGGTAACGGACCTGTTGATTGATGGGCAGACAAATCCATCTGCTAGCAGTCTTTGCCCTATCTTTTCATGGGTCTTTTCGGACGAAGACGGGGATGTACAGTCGCATTATGAGATTTGGGTTGGAACATCACTGGGTGCAGGCGATGTTTGGAATTCTAGTCAGTTGGCATCCTCGTCTAACTCGGTAACGTATGGGGGACCCCCTCTAATGAGCGGTCGCACGTACTACGTGCAGGTCAGGGTTAGGGATGGTCTTGAATGGTCCGATTGGGTAAGGGGATCCTTCACAACATCATCCTCTGCTCCTCCGACGGCTTTGCAACTTACTTTCCAGGCACAGGTTTCCCAGCAGATGACACGTGTTGAAAACATTGACAATACCCCTCCGGAACTAACCTGGGTTGTTTCTAATCCCGAAGGCGAAACTCTCTATCTTGTATTCGAGTGCTGGGACAACTCTGGGATTTCGAGTGTGGAGGCTTGGGTTGATAACGAGACTGTTGAAGTCATCATCAATGGAAAAAGAGTGGAGGTGAAGGCAGAGAATCTAGAGGAGGAACTCCATACCGTTCTCATAAGGGTGGCGGATGTTTGTGGAAACGAAAACATTGTTCTCTTAAACTACGAGATTAGACGGCCCAGAGCCCTGCCCCCGGTTATTTCGACAATGGTTTTGTCCGGTTCCAGCCTACGCATCGAGGTTCTAAATAGAGAGAATCGCGAGGTGATTCTAGAAGCTCATCTTTACCTTGACGGAAGGTTGTTCAAAGTGCTACCAATTACGCTTCGCCCCTTGGAACATTCTTGGGTAGAGGTTGAAATGGAGAATTTGGAGCCGGGAAATCACGAGGTGGTTCTACGTGATGCAAAAGGAAATCTTCTGGGGATCCGGTCTCTCTCCATACTTCCAGCAGTTGCCGATTTTACTTCGGTACCAAGTGAAGGGACCTCTCTTACATTCTGGGTTAGATTTTCGTCTGCTATAGGTGTAGGATTAGTCGGACTGAGGATTTTCACGCGAAGAAGGAGGAAAGCACCTCCAACGATAAAAACGGAGGAAATTCCAGAGGTCGTCAGATCTCTGGCTCCTCTGCTAAAGAGGGAGAAAAATGACTAGTCTGGCAGTAGCGGCTGTGAAGGGGGGTACTGGGAAGAGCACGGTGGCTTTAAGTCTTGCCATAGAACTCTCCAAGCGATCCAAATCTGTGCTCGTGATAGACGGAGATCAGCACGTTAGGACAACGGAACTCAAGATGATTGAGCTGGATAGAGCTGATCCAAGGCTGAAAGATGTTTTAGAGGGAAGTGCAGACTGGAAAGAGGCTGTTTATGCATGCTGTCTACAAAAGGGAGGGGAATATCTCTTTCCGAACCTCTATGTTCTTCCGGCAGGGGCAGCTTTTCTTCCTGATTTGGAGCTCGGCTTTGATGTGCAGACCTTCAGAAATCGAGTAAACAAGCTTGAGGAAGTGCTGGGCCAATTGGAGAGGAAAATTTCCTATGTCATTATAGACACTCCGGCGAGTTTTAGCAGGGAGCATCTAGTTTTGCTCTCTGCAGCCGATGCCCTTATTCCAGTGCTAACTCCCGACGATGACACGTATCTCTCCACAAAGCGGAAGCTATCTGAACTTCAGGCTCTTCTCGGGGAGTTTCAGATCATTGGATGCGTGCTCAACAAGGTTCCCTCAAATTTCGATGAACAATACTGGATAGAAAGAGCCGAGAGGGAAATCGGAAAGGTCTTAGGAATAGTTCATTTCGATGAACTGGCTGCGAGGGCTTTCAGCGAGAATTTGCCTGTCCAAGTGAGGTATCCAGATGCTAGGGTAACAAAGGAGCTTGCTACAATCGCCTCGAAAATACATTCACTCAAGATAAAGCGGAGGAGCAAGAAAATTATGGAAAGGATAGATGAGGCACTGGCAAAATTGCAGAAAATGATTGGAGGAACCTCTTGATTCGAGTCGAGAAACCCACGCTGGAGGATTTGGGAAAGGAGTGGGTGCTAGCCAACGGAATTGGAGGGTATTCTTCATCGACTATTCTTGGAATAAACACGAGAAAGTATCATGGTCTACTGATTGCCACTACTAACCCCCCTTGGGGAAGAAAACTCCTGCTTTCCAAGTTCGAGGAAGAGCTGGAGGTGGGTGGAAGGGTTTACCCCCTATCCTCTAATTTTTACCCGGGGGTTATACATCCGCAGGGTTATCTACATCTCTCCGAGTTTTGTCTTTTTCCCTTCCCGACTTTTGTTTATACTCTGCCTAGAGCAGTTGTGAAGAAGAGGGTTACCATGCCTCACGGCTTTAACGCCGTCTTGGTGAATTACGAAGTTGTATGTGATGATGGATTTGTGTTCAGAATTTTTCCGTTAGTCAATTGTCGGGATGTTCATTCCTTGACGAAAAGGGGTGATGTAAGGTTCAAGGAGGAAGGAATAAAAGACGGATTGAAACTGACGGCTCAGAATGTGGAGATTTATTTGAGTTCGGATTTCGCTCGTTTCATCCCTTCAGAACTTGGTGAGCGAGAGCGATGGTATTTGAACATGGAGTATCCAGAGGAGAGGCAGCGTGGCTATTCCTTCAGAGAGGATCATTACTGTCCAGGATACTTCGAGTTGAAGGCAGCAAAAAGCACGAATTTTTACATTTTGGTCACGGGCGGTTTTGAGGCGGAGAAGGCATGGAGGGTCGTGCACCAAGATCCCTCCCTTTTTGTCCAGAGGGAAGAAAAGAGACAGTTTGAGGTTATCTCCGCCATGAAGGAGCTTTCACCCCTGCTTTTATCGGCTGATACGTTTATTGCCGAAACAACGAAAGGAACATTCATCTTAGCAGGATATCACTGGTTTTCAACTTGGCTTAGGGATTCGCTCATCAGCCTTCCGGGCCTCTGTCTGGTAACAGGCCGCTACCTTTTGGCAAGAGATATTCTTCTGACAGCCATAAGGCTGGAAAAAGACGGTGTTCTACCCAACTTCATTGAGGATGGGCGCGTGGACTTCGGGGGGGCTGACCCCTCTCTCTGGCTCTTTTATGCTCTTCACAAGTATCTTTGCTACACTGACGACATTTCCATCTTGCAAAGAACACTTCCGGTATTGCGAAGAATAATATTGGCCTGTGTTCAAAGAACGGGACCGGCGAAGATGGAGAAGGATGGACTTCTTTCTGTTCCTCCAGGATACACTTGGATGGATGCACGCGTGGATGGTGTTCCAGTCACTCCACGAGAGGGAAAACCTGTGGAAATCAATGCACTCTGGTACAATGCACTGAGGCTGATGGAAGTGTTGGGAGAAGAGGTCGAGGGCGCGCCGTCTCCAGCCGAGGTCAAGGAGAACTTTTTTAGACAGTTCTGGTCTGAAGAGAGAGGATATCTCTGCGATTCAGTTTGCGAAAATTTCAAAGATTGGAGCTTGAGGCCAAATCAAATTTTTGCTCTGAGTCTTCCTTTCCCCTTAGTTGAGGAAAGAAATCAGGCCGTACGAATCTTAAGCACGGTGTGGAATAAGCTTCTTACTCCCTTTGGACTTCGCACTCTTCCTCCCGATGACCCTAGATACAAAGGGAGGTACGAGGGGGATGTGGTTAGCAGAGACAACGCATATCATCAGGGCACGGTGTGGGCATGGTTGATGGGACCCTTCGTTACTGCTTTGGTGCGATTCGGGTGGGAACGTGGGGTGGGGAAGAAAATACTGGAACCCCTCATGACCAAGCATCTGTTCGAGGCTGGATTGGGAAGCATCTCAGAGATTTTTGACGGTGATCCGCCCCATCTTCCCCGAGGCTGTGTTTCCCAAGCTTGGAGCGTGGCGGAGGTGCTGAGAAGTTATGTTGAGGACGTGTTGGGGGTGAGGCCTACTTATGAAAGAAAGTATGTGTGAATAATGGACATATGTCTAGGCTTTGAGGTTCACCAGCCTTATCGCATAAATCAAAAGTTCAGGGAGGATTTGACAAAGGGAAAACCCGTTGAGGAACTTTTTGAAATATACTTCGATAACTCTAGGAACAGGGAAATTCTAGAGCGCGTAGCAAGAAAATGCTACATACCTGCGGGGAGAATAATTTTACGTAACATTGAAAGGTTTGAGAATCAGGATCGAAAGTTCAAAGTCTCTTACAGCATCTCCGGGGTTCTCTTAGAACAGCTTGAAAGGTGGGTCCCGGACGTTCTGGAGCTGTTTAAGGAATTGGCTTCCACTGGGTGCGTTGAGTTTCTGAACCAAACCTACTATCATTCGCTAGCGAGTCTCTTCTCAGCTCAGCGGGAAGAGTTCGTGGAGCAGGTTCTCCAGCACCGAGCTCTCATCAAGGACTTGTTCGGTCAGGAGCCCCAAGTGTTTGAGAATACCGAATTCCTGTACAACAATTCAATAGCTAGGACTGTTTTCATGCTTGGATTCAAGGGAATGTTCACGGAGGGTGCAGAAAGAGTTCTGGGCTGGCGATCTCCCAACTATGTGTACAGAGCTAAGGATGTGGATCTCAAGATTTTTCTTAGGAACTATAGATTGACAGACGACATCGCCTTCAGGTTTTCAGCGTGGGACTGGAAGGAGTTTCCTCTAACGGCTGATAAATATGCTGCATGGTTGGCGGCCACGCCTGGGCAATGTATAAACATCTTCATGGATTATGAGACCTTGGGAGAGCACCAGTGGCCCGAAACGGGAATTCACGAGTTTCTCCGATGGTTGCCTGGGGAAGTTCTCAAATGGGAACATCTTCGTTTTGTTACTCCCTCCGAACTCTTGCGACACGAACCAGTAGGAGAAATTGATGTTTTTGAGTACAGCACTCTCTCTTGGGCAGATGTGGACAAGGGAATTAGGGCTTGGTTGGGAAACGATATGCAGTTCACATGCTACAGGGCGCTGAAGGAAATGGAGCCATATATCAAGAAGCTGGGTGATGACCGTTTCGTTAAACTCTGGAGAATGTTCCAAATAAGTGACCACATTTATTACATGTATCAGGAGTTTGGACCTTCAGGACTGGTTCATGGGTACTTCAGCCAGATGTTTCCAACCGATGCCTTTGCTGTTTTCACCCGGACTTTTTCGGACTTTCAAGGAAAAGTGATGGAGCGAATGCCCCAAGAGCGGTCTTCCTTGATTGCTCTGAGAATTTTTCCACCTGAGAGGGCCTTTCATTTCTTCGAAGGAGGGAGATATGTAGGGTCAGTTTTCAGTCTTCTAGAGTTATGGGAAAAGCTAGGAATGTTTTCCGAGAAGTGTCTCAAGGCAAATGTTGAAAATTTGGAGAAGTGGGTGAGGTGGACGGTGGATGATCCCATGTTAGCGGACCAAATCTCGACGTTGAAGTCTGAGCAGGAAATCAAACCCAAACTCAGGGAAATGCTGAAAAAACGATTTGAGCGAGTGAAAGTAAGAGGGCTATGAGAATTGCGCATTTCTGCTGGGAGTCTCTGTATGGCATTCGCGTGGGAGGGCTTGCCAACGCTGTTACGGGTTGGACGGAATCGCTTGCTAGAAGAGGTCATGAGGTTCACTTGTTTACGAGGTGGAAAGAGGGTTGGGAGAGGTACGATGTAAGAAACGGGGTTCACATTCATAGGTGCGTTTTTGACTACCGAGGGAATATGCTGGAATTTGCCTGGAAGATGTGTAGAGCCATGCTTGACGATTTTCAGGTGGCGGAGAGAGAGTTTGGCAAGTTTGACATTGTTCATGGTCACGATTGGCATGTGGTTGATGCTCTTCATGAGCTGAAAAACAGGGGATACCCAGTGGTGATGAGCTTTCACTCAACCGAGTGGGGGAGAAATGGAAATAGCTTTGGGGATTGGTGGGAGTTTAAGGAAATTTCTGGTAAGGAGTGGTATGGAGGTTACATCGCTAACAGAGTTTCAACGGTCTCCAGAGCCATGAAGGGAGAGCTAATGTGGTTGTATCAAATCCCAGACTGGAAGATTGAGGTGATTCCAAATGGGATTTATCCTGAGCGCTACAAAGTTCAACTGGATCAAGGGGAAGTGAAAAAGAAGTATGGAGTGCACCCACTTGCTCCTCTCATTCTCTTCGTAGGTAGAATGTGCTATCAAAAAGGCCCCGATCTTCTTGTTGAAGCAATTCCGCATGTTCTACGTCACAGATGGGATGCTGTGTTTTTCTTCATAGGTGATGGAGGAGCTAGAGCGTACTGTGAGCAGAGAGCAGCACAACTTAATGTCTCTCGCTCGGTAAGATTTTTAGGCTGGGTACCAGACGAGGAATACATTCAGCTCTTAAACGCTTGCGATATCGTCTGTATTCCAAGCAGGAACGAACCTTTTGGAATAGTATTGTTGGAAGCTTGGTCGGCGGGAAAAGCGGTAGTGGTGACGGATGTTGGTGGACTAGCCGAGAACGTAGAAAACTTTGTCGATGGAATCAAAGTATATCCTTATCCTGAATCAATAGCTTGGGGGATCAACTACATCATCGATGATGCCTATGGGGTGAGATGGATAGGAGAGAATGGGAGAAAGAAAGTCCTCAGCCAGTTCACCTGGGACGCGGTTGCGGAGAAAATGTGCCAGTTATATACAAAGGTCAAATCTGGATAAGTTCAGCTTCAACGTTTTCTTTCTCGATGGTAAGCTCGGCCGCAAACCCCTTGGATAGAGGACCAGGGTTTATTATCACGGTAGAACCGATTTTTGAGATACTCCTTCCCTCATGCACATGACCACAGCAATTGGCGAGCGGTTGTGTGCGTTCGATGAAAGCTCTGATGCTTTTGCTACCAATGTAAGTGCCGTTCGGCAACAAATCTGCAGGGGTGCCATATGGTGGGGCGTGCGTGACCAGGACAAATTTTTTTCCAGCTTGCTCTGCCAACTTGTCTAATTCCTCCGCGATTTCAGCTTCAGTGAACTCTAGTGGCGTGTTGAAGGGCGTGACGTTGGAACCTCCTAGACCGACGAAGGTGAGATCACCGAGCTTAACGCATTTTTTGTGTAGGTTGACTCCTTTGGTCTCTAGCACGTCAACGGTATTTTTCGGATCGCAGTTTCCGGGAACACTGAGAACAGGAAGATTCAAACCTTTCAGGGAGTCGATTAACTCCTCAATCATCCCAAGTGGACCTAACTGGCTGAGGTCGCCGATAAGAAGCAGTCCCTCGTAACCTCTCTCCAATAATTTCATAAGGTTCCGCTGAGCTACCGGCTGTCCATGCAAGTCCGCCACCACTAAGAGGTGCATTTTTAGTTAGTTTTCTAACCTTTTTACCTTCTTTTCGTAAAACTTAAATCGTCGAGCTCTTGAGAAAGTGGTGGACCTCCTAATCAGAAATGGTTTGATTCTGACAATGGACGATGATTTATCAATTATGAAAGGTTCGATTGCGGTCGAAGACGGAAAGATAAAGAAAATAGGCAAGAACTTTGCAGGCCACGCTGAAGAGGTGCTGGATGCAGAGGGTGGGATTGTAATGCCAGGTCTTGTGCTTTCTCACTCTCATTTTCAGAATGTCTTCCACTTTTTGGAGGATGAAGAGAATATCTCCCCTCCAGGTTGGTCTCCGTTGGAAGAGTCGCTCACAAAAGAGGATGTTTTGGCGAGCACAACCCTTGCTTGTGCGTATCTGCTCTCGTGTGGCGTAACTTTCTCGGTTAACGTTCTCTCTTTGAAGACAATTCCGACTGGACTTTTGGAGGAAGTGTCCAAGAGAGAGGAGGAAATGGGTATGAAAGGACTTGTGGGACTGGAGATATGGGATGATGAACAGGTTGACGGTACCAAGGCTCTAAGGGAAGAAGAGAGATTCGTCCGAAAACATGATTTGAGAAGAATAGGCTGTCTTGCAAGCTTGCGCGCGTTTTCTTCTGATGAAATTCTCGAGTGCGTTCGAGATCTTCTGCTCGAGAAAGAGAACATGAGACTCTCAGTTAGAATTTCCAGGACACCTGGTGAATATTATTATTGCAAACACAGGACAAACGAGGGCCCACTTCAAAGGTTAGAAAGGTGCAATCTTTTGGACAAGAGAACAACTCTAACTCACTTTACGTACAAGGTAACTGAGGAGCATTTAAGGATTGTGCAGAAAAACGAGGCGAGCATCGTCCATACGCCACTTGACTACGTCTATACAGGCTTTCTCCCCCCCACGAAAAGAGCGATAGAGATGGGGATCATGGGAGGTTTGGGTGCGGATGATTTCTTCGATATTTTTGAGATTCTGCGGTTTTTCTATTTGCATCAGCGGATGATGGGTGAAAGGATTGCTGCTTCTCAGCTTTTAGAGATGGTCACGAGAAAAGCTGCCCAAGTCTGGGGGGCCAAGGAAGTGGGCAGCATTGAGGTAGGAAAAAGTGCGGACATTATTATCCTTGATATACCCTCTTTGAGGGGGGAACACATATATGAAGACCTTCTTTTCAGAGCTTCTAGCCAGAAGGTGAAGACGGTGATTTCAAGTGGAAGAATTTTGAAGCATGAGGGCAAGTTACTGCACGTGGATGAAGCTAGGCTGAATCGAGAGTTTTCGAAGTTTCTAACAGTTTTGCATAGGAAGATACATGGTGTCGCTGTCGGTTGAGGTGTTTGGGCTAAAGTTGCGCAATCCCATTTTAACGGCGGCAGGGCCGATTATGCGCGATGCCTCGGCACTTTTAGAGGCCGCGGAAAGTGGAGTAGGAGGGTTAGTTACCAATACTATTACGAGAAATCCCTCATTAACTTATCCCTACCTCTGCAAGGTAAGAGAAGGTATTTTGAGCGCTGCTCTCTGCAGTCCCTACAAGCCGGAGTTTTGGGTTAAAGAGATTGTGCAGGTCAAGAGATCTGGGCTTCCCCTTATCGTCAGTATAGGCTTCACACTTGAGGATGTCAAGGAAATTGCACCATTGATGATAGAAGCGGGAGCAGATGCTGTAGAGATTTCGGTTGCTCGCCGCATGACACCTTCTGAATTTAGACAAATGGTATCAGGCGCTAGAAAAATAATATCCAAGCCCATCATCTTCAAACTGAATACGAACATGGTAAACTTGAAGGAATTTGCTCAGATAGCTCAACAAGAGGGTGCAGATGGGCTCACGGTGATAGATGCAGTAGGTCCGGCAATCGCGATAAGGGAAGATGGCCTTTCCATGCTCGGAAGTCTGGGCGGGGAGGGATGGCTGTCAGGTCCTCCCATCAAGCCGCTGGCATTAAAAGCACTAGCAGAGGTTTGTTCATCAGTTTCTATACCCGTGCTGGGGGCGGGAGGGGTCAATGACGGCAGAGACGCGGCAGAGTTTATAATGATGGGGGCTTGGGGCGTGGAGGTAAATTCAGCTTGCATTTTGAGAGGTAGTAAGATTTACGGTCAGATCGTCAAGGAGCTCTTGCAGTTCATGCAGATGAGAGGATACCAGCGGATAGAAGAAATGAGAGGCGTAGCTTTGCGACATTTGCCCAAGGTACCCTTCACCTCCCCAAAGGTCCCAGAAGTGTTCTTAGCTAGATGCACAAGCTGTGGGCTTTGTGTTCGCTACTGCTTCTATGGTGCGGTCAAGCTCGTTGGTAAGGCGCCCAGAATCGACAACAGTCGATGCACAGGTTGTGGTTTATGTGTTTCTGTCTGTCCTAGTGGTGCTCTGAGGTTGTAATATTTACTGTGTAGTTCATATTGAACGTCTGGCAAGTCTTCTTTAAATAAAGTGTTGAGAAGGATAGTCGGCGGGGACGGAAGCCCGCGGGTGTGGCAGAACCCAAGCCTACGGGCAAGGGGGAGCCACCCAAAAACGGGGGTTAAAAACCCCGGAAGGGGGTGG
>JGI20130J15133_1001016_pt1 | contig 24571 bp, 22 predicted proteins | sample WasSprMetagenome_FD_15133 | JGI IMG/M metagenome (IMG submission 15133) | reverse complement strand
CTCGTGGAGGCTAAGGGGAGGGTGTTCCGCTTGAGCGAAGCGCCCGCGCTAGCCGGTTGCGTTCTCCACTACCTCTCCCTGAAAGGGCTGGGGGTTGAGGAGCTGGAAAAGGTGAACGTTGAAATACCGGCTCCGCTGCAGAGGGTTGAGGCGTTGTGACGGGCGAGGAAAGGGTTTTCGAACTCCTGTCTAAGCTCGAGACGGAGCAGAGGAACCCGGCTAGCGAGCGGCTCAGCGAGATGGANACNATCGAGATNCTGAGGGTGATCAACGAGGAGGACAAGAAGGTGGCTTACGCGGTGGAGAAGGCTCTGCCGGAGATCGCGAAGCTCGTCGAAGCGATCGTCGAAGCGGTGAGGAGCGGGGGCCGCTGGATCTACGTGGGAGCTGGGACGAGCGGCAGGCTAGCTGCGATCGACGTGGCGGAGCTCCTCTCAACGTATGATGTTGGACCCGAGGTTGTAGAGGCGCTGGTGGCGGGGGGCCCTGGGGCGATGGTGAGGCCGATCGAGGGGGCTGAGGACGACGAGGAGATGGCTGTCCGGGAGTTGAAAGCGAGGAGGGTCTGCGAGAAGGACGTGGTGGTCGGGATTAGCGCGAGCGGGCGGACGCCATACGTCGTCTCGGCGTTGAAGTACGCTAAAAGCGTGGGCGCGAGGACGGCCGCTATAACGTGCGTCGAGAACTCGCCCGCAACCGAGTACGCAGACATCATAGTGGCGGTCAAAACGGGGCCGGAGGTGATCACGGGTTCGACGAGGATGAAAGCGGGGACCGCGCAGAAGATGGTCTTGACGATGCTGAGCACAGCCGTCATGGTGAAGCTGGGAAGGGTGTACGGGAACCTTATGGTCGCGCTCCAGCCTGTCAGCCAGAAGCTGAGGGAGAGGGCGAAGAGGATAATCATGATGGAGGCTGGCGTCAGCTACGATGAGGCTTCCAGGATCCTGGAAGAGGCTAAATACGATGTGGTGGCCGCCATCGTTATGGCTGTGGCAGGCGTCAGCTACGAGGAGGCAGTCCAGCTGCTGCAGCAAACAGGCTACATCCCCACGAGAGCTGTAGAGCTGGCCAAGAAGCTTAGAGGCACTGTAAGTTGATCAACTAAATCCTATATGTTTTTCTTTCTTACCAAAAGAATCAACGCAAAAAGAAACTTTCCTCATTTAATCAACTGTAGAAGAAAGCCATCCCAAGCAGTGCCCTCGGATCGGGTCTCGGACCCCAGCCCCGAGAGCCTGACCAATATCGTAATCTATGATATTGTAGAAAGGGCGGGGGGCATTAACTCGTGAACATCGCCCATAGCGCGCGCTACGTGCTACGGTTCCGCGATTTGAGCCTGTCGCCTCCCGAATGCCGCGCTGCGGGCTCGGATCGCAAGCGCGTGCAGCCGGTTTACGCGTTCATACCGCCCACGAACCCTATGCAAGGCGCTAACACATCTGTTCTCGGCTACGCAAAACATTATAGGACTTTAGCGCGAACGGTGTCTTGGGAGCGGAGCGGTGAGCGGACCGGATCTCGTGGTTCTCGTGAAACCCACGCCGGATATAACCAAAGTGAAGTTTGACGTGGAGACGGGACGCGTGGATAGAGGCTCTGCGGAGCTGGAGATAAACCCGTTCGACCTCTACGCGCTCGAGCTCGCCGTTAGGCTGAGGGAGAGCCTGGGCGGTCGCGTCATCGCGCTTGCTATGGCCCCTCCTCACGCGGAGAAGGCTTTGAGGGACGCTATAGCTAGAGGGGCTGATAGGGCGATCCTCTTGAGCGATCCCAAATTCGCTGGAGCCGACACGCTGGCCACCTCGTACACTCTGGCTTTGGCGGTCAGGGAAATAGGCAACTTCAGGTTAATCCTGTGCGGTGAGAAGTCTGTGGATGGCGACACGGGGCAGGTGGGGCCGGAAGTCGCCGAACACCTCGGCATACCTCATGCTGCGTTCGTTCAAAGTGTAGTCGATTTTGACGATAAGAGCATAACTGTAGAAGCGGATTTCGGAAAGAGTTATTACCTGGTGCGCCTAAAGTACCCTGCGCTACTCAGCATATCTCGCCCCCTCGCTCTAAAAGGCGAGAGATTGGAACCACGAATCCCCAGGTTGAGCGATCTTATGAGGGCGAGGAAAGCTAGTGTAGAAGTGTGGCAAGCCAGCGACATACCCGGGATAGATTTGTCGAAGGTGGGATGGGCTGGGTCCCCCACCAGAGTTGTGAAAGCGTCCTACGCTCTCGAGAAGGGAAAGACCCCAATGGTATTCAAGAGCGTTGAAGATGGCTTGAACGCGATTCTCGAACTGCTAAAGAGCAAGAACCTGCTCTAGGTGGTGGTTTTGGGCTACAGCGTGATTACTTACGTAGAAAACATCGGCGGGAAAGTGAATCCCGCCTCCCTCGAGCTCCTCTCGAAAGCGAGAGAGCTCGCGAGCGCCCGCGGCGGGAAAGTGTACTCCGTCCTCGTGACAGCGTTAGAGAACTCCCAGGAGCTTAAGGAGTTAGCCGCCTTCGGAGCGGATGTTTTGCTCGTGTACAAGGTGAGCGAGAGTCAACTGAGCAACTACCTCCTACATGCCGAAGCGTTAACGCGAGCAATAAGGAGAGTCGAACCGGCAGTGGTGCTCGTCAGCGCGACCCCGTGGGGGAGGAGCGTCGCTCCGCGCGTAGCAGCCCGGCTAGGTTTAGGGCTTACAGCCGATTGCCTGGACGTGTACATGGACGAAGCGGGGGACATCGTGCAAGTGCGACCAGCTTTTACGGGCAACCTAATCGCTCATATAAAGACCGTTACGTCACCGGTGATGGCGACAATCAGGCCCGGAGTATTCCCAAGGCCTCAACCCAACTCCAGTAGGAGCCTCGAGGCAGTAGTGGTGGAAGAGCTGCCGGTTCAATCCTCAGGGCTTGAGGTACTCGGGCCCTCAAAAGAGAAGGCGGTCAGCCTGTCTGATGCCAGCGTCATAGTGGCTGTGGGTAGGGGTTTGAGGAAACGAGAAGATGTATCATTGTTCAGAGAACTTGCTAGAGTGCTGGGTGGAGAATACGCTGTCAGCAAACCATTAGTGGATACCGGTTGGTTCGAAAAGGAACGCCAGGTAGGTTTCAGTGGAAACATAGTCAAACCGAAGGTGTATTTCGCTTTCGGGATCTCCGGCGCCCCGCAGCACATAGCTGGGATGAAGGACTCTGAATGCGTGGTGGCTGTTAATACGGACCCCTCGGCGCCCATAGCTAGGTACAGCGACATCTTCGTGGTAGGCGATATGTACGAAGTCGCGCAGGAGATACTGGAGAAGCTGAAAGCATTTAAATCGTAGAACCCTGGCGTTACGCGATGAGAACGCTGCCTCTCGAGCTCGTCCAGGAGCTTAAGAGCGTGGTAGGTGAGGAGTGGGTAGTGACGGAAAAGGAGGCGATTTCGAAATACTTGTTTGACGAAACAGCTCCACCCGTTAGGCCTAAGCCATCAGAAGAAGTTATTGTCGTTAAACCGTCTGGCGCCGTCGAAGTCGCGGAAGTGTTGAAGCTCGCGAACAAGTACAGAGTCCCTGTTTACCCGCGAGGGGGTGGGACAGGGTTAGTCGGCGGCGCGGTGCCCACAAAACCGGGGATCGTCCTCTCACTCGAGAGGATGGACAAGCTAGTTGTAGACGCAGAAAATATGGTAGCTGAAGCCGAGGCCGGCGTCACTTTAGGCAAGCTGATAGAGGAAGCGGAGAGGCGCGGTCTCAGCTTCCCTCCGCACCCGGGTGATGAGGGGGCCACCGTAGGTGGGCTCGTAGCGTGCAACGCTGGCGGAGCTAGGGCTGTTAGGACAGGTGTGGTGAGGAACTACGTTCTAGGCTTAGAAGTCGTTTTACCCCAGGGGACCATCCTAACGCTCGGCTCGAAAACGATCAAGAACAACCAAGGCTTCAACCTAGCCCACCTCTTCGTAGGCAGCGAGGGGATTTTAGGCGTTATAACAAAGGCTTACCTAAGGTTGTATCCGCGCTGGAGAGCATCGGCCACCATCGTAGTTCCTTTCGAGCGGAGGAGCAACGCTATGGATACGGCTAAGAAGATCCTCTTCAGCGGTCTTACGCCCCTCGCGTTGGAGTACTTCGATAGAAGGGTGATAGAGGAGTCGGCTCGCCACTTGGGTGTCGCTTGGCCTGTAGCCGAAGGGAACTCGTACCTAATGCTAATCCTAGCCGAGTGCTCGGAGGATATAGTGTTCGCCGAGCTGGAGATGCTGTCAAAGATTCTCGAGAGCGAGGAAGCGCTAGAGCCCGTAATCGCCCAAAGGTCCGACGAGCAGAGCACGCTCCTCAAGATCAGGAGCGCCATATACACAGCTCTCAAGAAGGAGACTTTCGATATACTTGACACGACAGTTCCGCTCGGAACCATCAGCACCTTCCTTGAAAGCATTGAAAGGCTGGAAAGTAGGTACAAAGTGTGGTTGCCGGTCTACGGGCATGTGGGGGATGGGAACGTGCATGTGCACGTGCTCCATTACCCTGGCTTTACGGTTCAACAACTCGAGGAAATTAGAGACCAGATCTACGAAGCTGCTATAGCTCTCGGAGGGGTAATTACAGGGGAGCACGGTATCGGAGCTCTACGTAGATCTTATGTCGCAAAGCTCCTAGGTCCAGAGTGGGTAAAAGTGATGAAAGAGCTAAAAAGATCGCTAGATCCCAACGGTATACTGAATCCCGATAAAGTTTTACCGGAGGATGAAGGATGATTCGAGTAACATTTCCCTTCGGCAAAGGGAGCATCGCAGCAGACCTGCCGGATAACTCGCTCGTCGTTTACTCAAAAATCCCTCGAGGAGTGAATGAAGAGAAAGCGGAAAGGCTTGTAAAAGCTTCTATAGAGCGCCCATATGCATCTCTCAGACTGCATGAACTCCTCAGTGGGAAGAGGAGGATAACGATTTTGGTCACGGATAAGACAAGAGCCACTCCTAACAAGCTTCTGCTGAAAGCACTTTTAGAACAGATGAGCGCCTGCGGCATTGCAAAAGATCAATTGGAAATCATAGTGGCAACCGGATTGCATGAACCCCACAGCGCCAGTGAGATCGAGGAGCTCGTGGGAAGAGAAGTTGCCGGCGAGTACAACGTTAGTTCTCACAACTCTGACGACGATTCGACTTTAAAGCACCTTGGAAAAACATCGTTCGGGACAGAGGTGTACGTGAACAAAAATGTCGTCGGAGCAGACTTAGTGATAGGTCTAGGCTTGATAGAGCCGCACTTCTTCGCAGGATATAGTGGAGGGAGAAAACTGATACTGCCGGGGGTCGCTGGTACGAAGAGCGTTTACCAAAACCATGGCTTTAAGATGCTAGCTCACCCGAAGGCCGATTACGGCTACCTGGAAGGTAACCCTGTGCACGAGGATATGGTCGAAGCAGCTAAGATGCTCGGAAATTTCAAATTTATTGTGCATGTCGTGCTCGATAAGGAGAAGAATGTGGTGGACGCTGTTTCAGGGGATCCCTACTCGGCGCACACGGAGGGTGTGAGAAGGCTGGAGAAGTATGTCAAAGTTCCTGTACCCTATGAGGCTGACGTCACAATCGTAACGAACGGAGGGTACCCTCTGGATCGGAACTTGTACCAGGCCGTGAAAGGTATGGTAACGGGCTCTAGGGTCACAAGACGAGGCGGTGTAGTGGTTCTTTTGTCTGAGTGTACAGATGGGGTAGGTCACGAAAGCTTTAGGAACCTAGCTTCCTTAAGTAGGGATCCCGCCTACATATTGAATTACATAAAGAAGAACGAGCCGCTAAGGGATCAGTGGGAAGTTCAGAAGCTAGAACAGGTGTTGATGAAAAACAAGGTCATCGCGATAACGAGAGGAGTTAAGGATAGCGCGCTCGAGGAGATGAACATAATCCCAGCCTCTACGATCGACGAAGCGCTAGAGACTGCGAGAAGGTTCACCCCCCTTGAGAAGATCATCGCTATACCTGAAGGACCCTACGTGATACCTTACGTGGGCAGACCTGCCGGCTAACGCGAAAAACATATTTTCCAGAAATCCGAAAGGTCACCGGCCATGAGCACTATAAGCGTTCGACTGAAAATCCTGCCTCCGCTGGCGAAGAACGGTACAATCGAGAAAAGCTACTCGCTGGCAGGAGTCCCGCGCTTAATTGACGTGCTACAGCTCGCACATAAGGAGGGTTTAATCGATATAAGCAAGGTTGTGGAGGGGAAAGAGATCAGGGAAGGTGTGGTAGTGCTTGTGAACGGCAAGACCGTGTACGAGATTGAACACAAGCTAGATACCGACAGCAGAATAGCTATCCTACCTTTAGTTACAGGCGGATAATGCGTAAACCCTTAATAGTGCTTGTTTTCGGAGTTACCGTATGAGCGAGGAGTTCGCATTCCAGGAAGAGCAGCTGAAGAACGACATATGCAAGGTGATGAAGAATCTCTTCAGTAGGAGTCTCGTATCCGCGCTGGGAGGCAACGTGAGCGCCAGGCTTCCTGGCTCAGCCGAGATTTGGATCACGCCCAGCGGCATATTCAAAGGCGAGCTGAATCCAGAAGACCTGGTAAAAGTGGACCTTGACGGCAACGTCCTCGACGGCTTCTTGAGGCCTTCCATCGAGTGGCCCCTCCACACGGCTATTTACAAGGTTAGACCCGATGTGAACGCTGTGGTTCACGCGCACAACCCCTTCACCCTCGGCTTGGCGCTAGCAGGCATCGGTTTGAAACCGATAACGGTAGAAGCCGTCATGGTCCTGAGAAAAGTTGAAACAGTTCCCTTTGCATTCCCGGGAACCAAGGATCTTGCGGAACTTGTCAGAGAGAAAGCCGAAGCGGGTGCGAGGGCCATTATACTCCAAAATCACGGCATCGTGGCTCTAGGCGCTAATCTGTACGAGGCTGAAGCCATTGCTGAAACTCTCGAGGAAGTTGCTGTTGCCCAGTTCGTAGCTATGGCACTGGGCAAGGAGCCGCCGATAATCCCGGAGAGGGACGTGGAGCTATACTATAAGCTGTACGGCATCACGTAGGGGGGAAGCGTGAGCCAGTGGTTTGGATACGTAGGCAAGATAGCCTTCGTAGACTTATCCAGAGAGAAGGTAGATGTGCGCGAGCTGAACCACGAAGACGCCAATGCCTTCATAGGCGGTGTAGGCTTAGCAGCGAAGATTATCGTAGAGGAATTGAAAGATCCCAATATAGACCCGTTTAACCCTGACAATGTGTTGGTGTTTATGACGGGGCCGCTCACCGGTACACCTGTCTACGGCTCAGGGAGGTACGTGGTAGCGGCGAAATCACCACAGACAAGGGCCTGGGGTGAAGCACACGCTTCGGGCTACTGGGGGGTCGAACTAAAGAAGGCTGGGTTTGACGGGATCGTAATCAAGGGTAGGGCTAGCAACCCAGTTTACCTTTACGTGCGTGATAGAGAAGTGGAGATAAGGGATGCTTCGAAGCTCTGGGGTCTCGACACCTTTGAAACCGACGAGACCATCAGGAAAGAACTGGGAAACCCTGAGGTAAGGGTCGCTACCATAGGGCGCGCTGGCGAAAGGATGGCTCGAATAGCATGCATAGTTTCAGATGTTCAACCCCCCGGTCCTAGGGTTGCGGGAAGAGCGGGGATGGGCGCTGTGATGGGTTCCAAGAATTTAAAGGCGATAGCGGTGAGAGGTACTGGGAGGGTAGCGGTAAAAGACCAGCAGAGGGTGGTTAGCGTCCTCTCGAGACTTCTTCCGCTCATAACGTCGTTTCCCGTCACGCAGATACTAGCCACCTACGGGACAGCGGGGGAAGTTGAGGAGTTCTACGAGTACGGTGACATGCCGGCGAAGAACTTCACGCTGGGGGAGTTCGACTATAAAAGCATAAGCGGGCGAACTTTCAAAGAAAAAGGCTTGGTAGTCAGGACGCACGGCTGTTGGGCCTGCCCTGTTAAATGCTGGAAAGTCGTGAAAATAAACGGAAGAGAGATGAGAGCGCCCGAGTACGAGACTATCTCCGCTCTCGGCTCGCTGCTCACGATATTCGACCCTGAGTATTTAGTCAAAGCCAATGAAATATGCAACAGGTACGGAATGGACACGATATCCGCTGGCGTCACGATAGCGTGGGCCATGGAAGCTTACGAAAAGGGATTTCTAACCAAGGAGGAGACGGGCGGGCTAGAGCTAAAGTGGGGCGATAAGGAGACCGTTCTGCGCCTGTTGAAGATGATGGGCGAGAGGGAGGGCTTCGGGAGGATTCTCAGCGAAGGCGTCAAGAGGGCTTCTGAGATCGTCGGTAAAGGCTCGGAGGAGCTTGCAATGCACGTGAAAGGGCTCGAAGTCCCCATGCACGATCCCAGAGCTTTCAAGGGTATGGGGCTACAATACGCCACGAGCAACAGGGGGGCTTGTCACCTGCAGGGTCTCACTTTCAGGATCGAGCAGGGCATTAGGATGCTCGATTTGGGGCTTCACGAGCGCGTCGATAGGTTCGAGTTCAGAGGGAAGGGGCGCATCGTAGCAACGATGGAAGTGTGGCATGAAGTCGTTGAATCGCTAGTTCTTTGCAAGTTCATTGACATCCCACCGGCTCACGTAGCGGGTCTCTACACTTTCGTCACCGGGATAAGGAAAACTCTGCCCGAGCTGCTAACCGCCGGCAGGAGAATCTTCACGTTGAAGCGGTTATTCAACGTAACGTGCGGCATTACGAGGAAAGATGATTCACTGCCCAAGCGGTTCCTAGCAGAACCGTTAAAGGAGGGAGGCGCTAAAGGCCAGGTTGTAGAACTCGAACCCATGCTCAAGGAATACTACGAGTTCATGAAGTGGGACGAGAACGGAGTTCCTAGGAAGGAGGCGTTAGAAGAGCTAGGGCTGCTCGACTACGCTAAAAATCTAGGCGTAAGTGTAAACCCTTAGAGAACATTTCTCCCTCGCTCGGAGGCTGCGAGGAGGTCTTGCGACACCTTCCAGAATACACACGTTACAGCAGTTTCCGATGAAGTTCGCTGTCGCTCCGCGGGTACACCCCTCGTTATGCAGAGGCAAATGTAGTTAGCAGAAGCGATAAGCTCAAGTTCCGGCACGCACCATGCATGCTGCCTTGAGGAGCCTGAAGTGTTTCGATCGAATAACAGTTGGTGAAACGAAGGCGGGGGCAAGGGGTTTCTCCGCCGTTTACACGCTGGAGCTCGACAGCGTAAGAAAGAGCTACACGCTGATGCAGCGCTACGAGGAGGACGTGGGCGTGAAGGGGTTGGAGGAGGTAGCGAGGCTCGCCAGCATCATTCCGGCTGTGAACTACGCGCTGTTCGCCGACGAGATCCGCTTCGAATTCCCTCTTCACGAGCTCGACCTCGAGTTCTTCGAGACGGTGGCTGACGCGACAGCGCGCGACATCTTCGTCAACAGGATCGTCAACCGAACCGGATTGATCCGCGACGAGTATGTCCCAAACCCGGAGGAGGTAGAACCGGAGGACGCGAAGCCGAGGGCCCACGTGAGCGTACCTGAAACGTTTACGGGCACCGAGATCGAGCACGAGGGGGATCCAGCGTCCAGCATCGTGATGTCATCAGGCGGTCAAGACAGCCTGCTCTCCTACGGGCTGCTTGCCGAGCTCGGCCTGCGCACCTACCCCTGCTTCCTCAACGAGGCAGGCAGGCACTGGCTCGTAGCCCTTAACGCGTACCGATGGTTCGCGCGCAACGTCCCCGAGACTAAGAGAGTTTGGAGCAACGTGGATAGGCTCTTCACGTTTATCGAGCGGAACATGAAGATAGTGGTACCTAACTTCCAGAGAAAGAGCAAGGAGATTTACCCAGTGAGGCTTTTCTGGTTCGAGCAGTATGCTTTCAGTTTCTTGCCGATCGCTATAAAGCACAGCGTCGGCAACATCGTCTTCGGGAACGAGTTTGACGACTTCACCGGCTACCAGCTCGAGTTCAGGGGGATACGCCACTACTGCGCCGCCTACGACCAGTCGCAAGAGTTCGAGAAGTATGTGACGAAATGGCTCGCCGAGAGGGGCTTCCAGCTGAAGCAGTGGTCGCCCATCCGCCCCATCACGAAGCTCGTCGTCGCGCGCGTGCTCTCGCGCAGGTACCCGCACCTATTCAAGCTAGCGATGAGCTGCCACTCGCCCGTCTACCGGGGCGGGCGGCTGGTCCCCTGCGGCAGGTGCTTCAAGGACACGGGCGTCATCCTCTTCCTCCTCGCGAACGGCNTNGACCCGGCGGTGCTCGGCTACGATCGGAGGAGCTACGCGGACCTCCCGAGGCGCATCCTCGAGCACAGGTACAGGATCGGGGAAGCGGAGCTGGAGCACTCGGCCTACCTGGCGAACAGGATTTGGGGGTTGAAGCTGCCGCGCGCCAACCCCCACCCCAGGATCGAGATGATGCTATTCGACGAGCTGAGCTCGCACCCCGACGCGATACCCTACTGCGAGGTTAGGGAGAAGATCTTCGACATCCTCGAGAAGTACACCACCGGCTACGCCCTCTTCAACGGGCGCGAATGGGTTCCCACCACACGCGAGGAGGTGCTCAAGCTGGGAGGTTGCGCTTAGCGCTGCCCACCGGAGCCGGCTCGCGCGCCGCCCTGCTAGCGCGCGTCAATCCACTAGGACCGCCACCGAAGGCGCGTAGCCCTCCCTCCTGACCCGGTCCAGCCCTGCCCGGATCACGCGGTAGCCGATCGGTATCGTGACCGCGGCGATCGCGATCAGGTAGGCGACGCTCGGCGCCACCGCGGGGTCCGCCAGGCTGACTCCGTTGAGCGCCATCCTCGCCGCGAAGATCGCGTGTGTCTGCGGTAGGGAGAGCGCGAACGGGTAGAGCCATGGAGCGTAGTACCTGAGGACCTCGACCGGGAACACGGCGCCGGTGAACGTGTTGGAAACCGCGGTGGCGAGGATGAGTATCGTCGCGGGGTCCACCTTACCCACGCTCGTGTGGAAGAAGAGCGCCGAGAGCAGCATCCCAAGCCCCAGCGTCGCCACAGTCCCCAGCGCTAGCGCGGCGAACACCGAAGCGGCGTCCCCCCTCCCCAAGCTCACGCCGAAGAACAGGACGCCGGCGAAGAGGTACAGCGTTGAGACGAAGACCGCCCTGAGGTAGCCGGACGCCATCTGGCTGAATACGAGCATGTACACGCTGGTCGGGCTCATCAGCACCCGCTCGAGTGCGCGGGTAGCGTAGGCGTGGTTGAGGGCGTGGTAGACGCCGGTCAGGCTGTGCCTCAGTATCGAGTTCATGGCGAGGCCGAGCACGATGAATGACACGACGTCCGTGCCGTAGCTCTCCATCACCGCCGACGTCCCTTGGAAGATCTTCGTGAGGAAGAAGTAGCTGGCGATCCCGAAGACGATCTCCACGAGCTGCAGGACCGCGCCGTACGCGAACAGCAGCTGGGACCACGCCGTGGTAAGCATCATGTACCAAAACTTCCTCAACCCCGCCCCCAGATACCGGATCCCCTCCCCCAACCCGCTCACTCGCACAACCCCCTCCCCGTGTAGTGGATGAACACGTCCTCGAGAGTCGGCTCGTGAACCTTCACGTAGCTAACCTTGCCGTTAGCCTTGTGAATCGCTTCGATCAGGTTCGGCAGGAGGCTCCGGCTGTCCGGCGTGAGTACTCTCAAGGAGGCGACGCCGGGCGGGTTCGAGACGCTGCGCAGCAGGTAGCAGGCCTTCACCCCGTCGAGCCCCTTCACAGCGTCGACTAGCGCTTCCGCGTTCTCCGTCAAAACCTCCAAGTCCACCGTCTCGACGCCCTGAACCTTCCTCTTCAAGTTCGCGGGGGTGTCCACCGCGACCACCCTCCCCTCGTTGATTATGGCTACCCTATCGCAGAGCTCCTCGGCGTCCGCCAGCATGTTGGTAGCGAGCAGCACGGTTCTACCCCTCTTCTCGAGCAGCTCCCTCCTCACGAACTCCCTCAGCTGCTTGGCCGTCCCCGGGTCTATCCCGGTGAACGGCTCGTCCATGAGGTACACCGGATTGTCCACGACGAGCCCCATCGCGAGGATCAGCCTAACCCTCATCCCCGTCGAGTACTTCCTCACCAGGTCGTCGGCCCGCTCGCTCAGCCCCACGAGCTCGAGCGCCTCCCTAACCCTCCTCCCCACCTCTCCGAGGGGGACGTCGTGGAGGAGCGCCGCGTACTCGAGGTTCCGCCTCGCAGTCCACATGTCGTACACGCTGAACTGCGGGAAAACGGGCGTGATGCACCTCCTCACCTTCCCGCTCTCCCGGACGACGTCGTAGCCCATCACCTTCGCGATCCCATCGTCGGGGAGCAGGGCGGTCGCGAGGATCTCGAGCAGCGTCGTCTTCCCAGCGCCGTTCGGGCCGAGGAGGCCCAAGCACTCACCAGCCTTAACCTTCAGGTTCACGCGATCCAAGACGACCCTCTCCCTAACCCTTACGCGCCCCCTGAACGATTCGCCGAAGAGGAACCTGGCGAGCTTGCTCCGCTCTTCTTCCCCGGGCAGGGTTTCGACGACTTTGAACTTCTTCGTCAGGTTGAAGGTTTCGACTGCGTACTCGCTAGAAGCCGTCATGGGGAGATCATAGATTGTCGAGATGGTTATTTAAAAATTTAACACTATGAAAGCAACGCATGTTGGAGGGCTCTGCAAGCACTAATGTACTGCCCAAATATATCGTGCTCAGCACGCGGGACCTGCAGAGGCGGTGAAAGTGAAGCCGTCCCTTGGGGGTAATGGACGAGCCCGTGACACCCTGAAGCGCCGCGGGCGGCGACGCAGCGGCGCAGTAAAGGGGGTCTCTCCCTCAGCAACTAGGGAGAGGCGGGGATGCGGGCGCGCGCGATGACGTAATCGACGTACTTTTCCAGAAGGCGGGAGAAAGCTAGAACGAACTTGTCTAAAGCGTTCAGCGTCTTGCCCTTCAGCTCCACCCTGCCTCTCGCGTACACGATTTCCACGAACATCTCACCGATTTCGGACACCACCGAGCGTGCGCTTAAAAACGGCTATGCTAACGCAGGCAAATATACCAGCGTGCGCCCAGCGCGCTGGCCTCTAGGTACGAAAGCTTTGCGCGCGCCTAAATATACCCATGGGTACCGAAGCCGCGATGCACCAGCAGTGGGTGAGGTTCAAGGTGGTCGAGGGCGACCTCGAGAGGTTCATCGAGTTCGATAGGGAGGCGAGCTGGCCCTTCGTCAGCGAGGAGGCGAAGAGGGCGATGGGGTACGAGGAGTACGGCAGGAGGCACAGGGAGCTCGTCGAAAGGCTCTACGCGAGCAACATCGAGAACAAGATCTTCTTCGCGGTGGACGAGGAGGGGCGCTTGCTTGGGGCCGCGTGGGTCGGGCTGAGGCTGGACAGCGTCGACTACGTGCCCGTAGGCTACTTGTACGACCTCGAGGTGGCTGAGCACGCGAGGGGCAGCGGGGTCGGCACGGCGCTGCTCGCGGCGGTCGAGGATTACTGCAGGTCCCGCGGCGTGGCGCGCTTGGCCTTGAGCACGCCGGTCTCGAACACCGCCGCCCTGCGCTGGTACCTGAAGAGGGGGTTCCGCGTGGCGCGAGTCTACCTGGAGAAGAGGCTTTGAAAGCACGTATTTAAGCTGGCGCGCGAGAGGTACCCGCGTGAGCTTGCGCCTGCTCCGCGAGCGGGTTGCGTGGGCTCTTAGGTACATGGAGGAGAAGGGGTTGAACTACAGGTACAGCGGCAACGTTAGCGCGAAAGCCGGCCCCGGCGCCTACTTGATCACCCCGAGCGGGGTGAGGAAGGCGGAGGTCAAGCCCGAGGACCTTCTGCTCGTCGACGGGGAGGGGCGGGTCGTCGAGGGCGCCGGTAAGCCTTCGGTGGAGCTTCCCCTCCACCTCGCGATCTACAGGGCTAGACCCGACGTGAACGTTGTTGTCCACGCGCACCCCATCTACGCGACCGTCCTGTCAGTGCTGAGGCTCGACCTTGAGCCCGTCGTCGAGGAGCTGGCGCTGTACGTGGGTGGTGGAGTCAGGGTCGCCGACTACGCCCCCTCCGGCACCGAGAAGCTCGCCGAGAACGTGCTGAAAGCCCTCGGCGACCGCAACGCCGCGATCCTAGCGAACCACGGCGTCCTAGCTTGCGGCGGCGATGTGGACGAGGCGCTGAACGTCCTCGAGTGCGTAGAGCGAGCAGCGCAGATCTACCTCCTCGCGAGACTGGCGGGCAAGCCCACCAAGCTGCCGAAGGAGGTCGTGGAACACGAAGTCACGCTTTTCAGAAGGAAGAGGGAGCAGCGGTAGACCGAGCGAGCTGCTCATCAAGCACGAAGCAAAGCTTTTCATCACCGCCGACCTCCCGAACCCGTGCTTTCGAAGCGGGAGAACTACCTGAGGGCGGCCGATTTCAACTACCCTGAGTACATCCCAGCGGTCATCAGCGTGTTCTGGCCCCTCTGGAACACGTACAGGGAGAAGCTAGAGGAGTTGGCGGAGAGGTACCCGATGCTCTTCCCCGGATTCAAGAGGGGATCGATAAGGTACGAGAAGGAGCCCGGCATCATTTACACGAACGAGGAGGTTGTCGACCCCTTCGGTTGCGTTTGGCGCTTCAACATCAAGGGCTACCAAGGGCAGGTAGTGAAGCACCCGCTCGAGGACTGGGCGAGGTGGAGGGAGTACAGCCTGCCCGACCCGGACGCGGGGCTGCCGGTGGAGGGGGCTCGCGACCTGATACCATGGGAGCGGGTGTACGAGTGGATGGAAGCAGCCGAGGAAGCTGGCGACCCGGTGATGGCGCCGATGCCGCACGGTTTCTTCTTCCAGCGTCTCTACTACCTTAGGGGTTTCGAGAACCTGTTGAGGGATTTCGTGCTCAAGCCGCCACAGATCTACGAGCTGGTCGAAGCGCTGACCGAGTACAACCTCGAGCTCGTCAAGCGCCTCCTCAAGCACCCGCGCGTCGACGCGGTCAGCTTCGGTGACGACCTGGGCACCCAGACGGCGATGCCCATCGCCCCCCGGACGTTCCGCGAGTTCATCTACCCCGCCTACAGGAAGATTTTCTCGTACGCGAGAGAGAGGGGCGCTAGGGTCAGGCTGCACTCGGACGGGCACGTGATGGAGGTCGCCGAGCAGCTGCTCGAAGCCGGCGTCAACATCCTAAACATCCAGGACCGCGTGAACGGCCTCGAAAACATCGAGAGGGAGCTGAAGGGGCGCGTCTGCATCGACCTCGACATCGACCGGCAGCACCTGATACCCTACGGCACCCCCGCCCAGATCAGGAACTACGTGAGGAGGGTTGTGCAGAAGCTCGGCTCCAAGCAGGGAGGGCTCATGCTCTACGCGGAAGTCCACCCGCCAACCCCGCTCGAGAACATTGAGGCACTAGCGCAGGCGCTCAGCGAGAGTATCTGGCTAAGACGCTAGGCTCGCTGACACTACCTCAGCTCGGTATGTAGCACCCGCCCCCGGGTCAGGGAGGAACTACGTGAACTGCCCCTAAACATGCTCCAGTCGCCGCTGCCTCCTCCTTTTAACCACGTATTCGGCTTTCGATAGACCTCTGATGGAATCCTCCAGCTCGATCCACGAAGACGCGAGGTAAAGTGCCTCCGGCATAATAGATTTTCCAGCACGTTCCTACCTAAAAACACGTTCACATCCTTAACCTGGTTAACTTCATACTCCCTGAACCCCCTATTCCTAACACGGATTGATTCCAGCACCACTCTCTACGCGCAACTAGTATTAAAGCTTCCGGGCACGTAGCACGCCCCCAGCTCGCGAAAAGCCCACCCCTCCCCTAGCAAAACTTTTAACCCCGGCGGGGGCGCAAGCCGGGGGGCCGTAGTCTAGCTTGGTAGGATGCCAGCCTGGGGTTATTCCCCGAGGTGCCGGAACGCTTGTGTGCGGCGCGGTAGACGCTGGTGATCCCGGGTTCAAGTCCCGGCGGCCCCACCACTTTTTTGTCGGTTTTCAGGTTGGCTCAGTGTTTTCTCGATTTTGTTGAGGGTGTTGAGTTTAATTTTGAGCTCGGTATCTCATCTACCTCCGTAAACGGCTTAGGTTTGCGTATGTAGGTGTTAGCTTCTAATCTATATACCTTTGGCAGTTGTAGCAGTACCAGCGTTGGTATTGTGGTATCCAGGTGGCTGGTTTACCGCAGTAGGGGCAGATTTTCTGCTCGGTTTTCCGGAAGAAGGGGAGTTTGGGTTTTTGCTCGGGTTGAGGTGCAGGCACGGCGACCGCTGGGGGTGCGATGGCTGGCGTCAACAGCTCTTCCGGTACTTTAAACTCGGGTTTCAGCAGGACGATGTCTTTAGCGGCTGCAACATCGCTCCACTGGATTTCCAGCGTTCTACCTGATGGTGTTCTCACGATGATGAAGGGTAATGTTTCGCCGACTTTGAAGCCGAAGTCTACGACTTCGCCGATGCGGCGGGCGTCTTGAGCGTACGCTTGCTTCCCCTTAAGCTCGGAAAGGGTTATGCTCATCTTTATCGTTAGCGAGAGCAGTACAGGGGTTAATATAGTTTACTGCGCGAGCTCGATCTCTTCAAGCAGCTCGAGTAGGCTGCTGATGCCTTTTACCCCGTTCCTGTCGACTAGGAAGGCTCTGATCCCCAGCGACGCCGGTATCCTGTAGTCTGCCTCCTCGTCGTCTCCGGCGTGGATAATCTCGCTCGGTTCGGCTCCTAGCTGCTTCAGGATGGCCTTGTAGAACTCGGGGGGTTTGCCGGGTAGCGAGAAGTCCGAGGTGGAAGAGAAGACGTGCGCGAAGGCTTGTTCGAGCTCTGGCACGCGGGCAAAGACGAGCTTAATGAACTCGCGTGAAGCGCTCGTGGAGAGCACAAGCTGCACTTCACCCTTCACAGCTTCGATGAACTCGAGCGCGTCCCTGTAGGGTTTGACGAACCGCCCAGCTTCCTCGAGCGCCCAGCTCAGCATGCCGCTGTCGAGACCGAAGCGCTGGAACCAGTACTCGGGGTTGTACCAGCGTAGGTCCTTCGGCCCAATCTCGTCGTACTGCCTTTGAACTTCCCTTTTCGCATCCTCTAGGTTGAGCCCGTGGCGTTCCGAGTACAAGGTGGGCACAAGCTCGAGCCAGAAGTAGTCAACATAGTCCCTGTTTACGATTGTGCCGTCCAAGTCGAGTGAAACGAACCTTACCTTCATGCCCTTGGCGCCTTCGCTTAGGGGTTTAAAGCGTAGCGCTCGTCGGCGTGCTCGCGTTGTCTCGAACGCGGCCCCCTGTGCGGCATCTTGCGCGAACGTCTTCCAGCGCGCTATTTAATGTACATTTTTATACATTAATGACACATAATATCCTAAACTGTCGCTTAAAAACGCGATAAGCCTTTTAATAGTTTGTTTGGACTTTTATAGTCAAAATGGCTTAAAGTTAGGCTTGAAAGAAGGGTAATGTGCAAGAAAGCAAGGGTAAGGAGAGTGGTGTCCTTCCAGAACCGCCAAAGCCTGGATTGCTCAGCTACCTAAAGGCTGCTGGACCAGGTGTGATCTTAGGCTCTCTCGCTATCGGCTCGGGTGAGTGGATTCTTTTCCCAGCGGCTGTTGTGAACTACGGTCCTTACATCCTATGGGCTGCGCTGCTTTCCTGCGTGATACAAGCGGTCGTGGCGGTCGAATCGATGAAGTACGCGGTGTACTGCGGTCAGCCTATCCACAAGGCATACCAGAAGCTGCCACCGGGCCCCGCGGCGTGGGCATTAACTTGGACTCTCGCGATAGTTGTACCTATAGTCTGGCCCGGTTGGGCCATCGGCTCGGCAACCGCGCTGGCTGCGCTCCAGTTGGGGAGGCTTCCCACACCTCAGGATTCGCAGCTGGTTTTAACATGGGGTGTGATCGCGCTCACAGCCGGCTTGGTAGTCCTTCACCTCGGTAAGAAGATCGAGAGGACTCTCGAGCTGGTGAGCTGGCCCCTGCTCTTGCTCCCCCTAGTTACAGTAGCGGTAGGTGTCGCTATTGCTGTGCCGGCGACGGCGTGGATCGAGGTGCTAAAAGGGTTTGGCGGTTTCCTGAGACCAAGGCTCGGTTTCCCCTCACAAGACAAAATAAACTGGCTCGTGATGGCAGCGGCGATCGCGTACATCCCAGCTGGCTTCGGGTACAACCTGTTCATCTCCAGCTACGCTAGGGATAAAGGTTGGGGCATGAGCAGACTCTCAGGCTACATTTCGGGAGTCATCGGAGGGAAGAAGGTCTCCTTGTCCGCGGAGGAGACGCCGTTCGACGCGTCGAAACCGGAGAACCTTAAAAGGTGGAAAGGCTGGCTTAACGTGCTCCGGTTCGACTCTTACGTGATCTTCTCGGGTATAACGCTCGCGACCGTGGTCATGACGAGCGTNCTGGCGTACGCTCTGCTCGCGCCGCGGGGGCTCGCTCCGACGGGCTTCCGCATGGCAGCTGTTCAAGCCGAAGCGCTTTCAAGCGAGCTAGGCCCGCTCGCGTGGTACATCGTCCTACTCGGGACGTGCTTTACGCTTTTCGACAACCAGTGGGGGTTGATGGACTCGACCGCTAGGGCTATAACTGAAAACCTATGGTTCGCGAGCGAGAGGGCCAGAAAGTGGGCTAACGGGGATCCGAGGAGGATATACTACCCATTGGTCTACGCGCTGTACGCAGCTTCCCTAGCGATAATGTACATCGCTATAGCTTACGGGCTAGCGGAGCCTTACACGCTGACCGTGATGGGGGCCGTGCTGGGCCTTTTCGCGCTAACCCTCGCGCCTGCGCTCCAGCTGATAGTCAGCAACAAGCTCCTACCGAAAGAGCTCAAACCCAGTCTCGCAACGAACATCATCCTAGTTGCTGGCGTGATCTTTTACGGGTTCTTCGCGGCTGCTGTAGCCCTCCAAGAGCTTTTAGGGATCAAGATATAGGGAGTACTGTTTATTCTTTCTCCATCGTTTTCTCTCGCAGATCTGACGCTGCAAACAGGTTTTTCTAGCACCTAGCGGAGCCTGCGCCACACTTGCGCTTTAATAACCACTATGAGGCACGCTCATGGGACCCGCAGCATTAGTAGGCGCGAAGAGCAGTGGAGGGCTCTCTTCTAACAAGTTTATTAGACCGCTGCCCCGAGGGGCACCGAGGCGGATTGCAGATGTCCGGTTTCGTTAAACGCAGCCCATCTCAGCTGCTGAAGCTGGCGTCTCCAGAGTGGTTTACACCATTGCTCAACCCTGAAGTTTACAAGCCGTTAAAGCCGAGCAGGAGGGAAGAGGTATGGTCCGGCGGCGAAGGGAGCTTATTCGCAGCTAGGGTACCGGACTGGCTCAGCGCGCCTCAAGCAAGCTACGCTGCCGCTAAGGCTCTCATCGAGGAGCTTGCGGGATCGATGAAGGGCATCGGTAAGGTTCTCGTGAAGCCGGATGCCAGCGTGAGCGCGGGCCCGTTCCTTAGCGGTAGGCTCGAAACTATCGCTAGGGAGCGGGGGGTCAGCGAGCACGCCGACCTGCAAGCTCTCGCCGCGCAGCCGGCCCTTCTCGCTGGAGTTGTAGATGCTTTACTCGAAACAGGAGTGGACGAGATCGACATTGCGGTGGACTCGCCGTGGTTCGATCCCTTTAGGGTCGCCTACGAGCTGGGCTACGCGCGCGCTCTGGCGGACCCCAGGTACGAGGGGAAAGTGTACTTTGTTAACCCTTACGAGGGGCAGGAGCTGGAGCATCTCTCAGTCAAGTGGGCGGACGGCTACGATCCAGGCTTCTTCACGCGAGTGGAGCCTCCGCGAGCGCTTTTTGGGGAGCGCTACGACCTCGTGCTTGTGGTCTCGCCCGCTAAAACCCACACCCTGGCTATCTACTCCCTTCTACTCAAAGCCTTCTCCGCGTGGAGGAGGCCTCAAACCCGCTGGCACATGCTGGGAACGCCCCTGAAGCTCTTCAGTAGGGAGTACGCTTCAAAGGTTCTCGACGTGGACATTCCAATCCATAGAAGCTTCGAGGTGGTTCCAGCTGGAGATCGGACAATCCTCTCCAACGGTTTCGCATCCTCAGCTCCCCTGCCCACGTGTGTCGAGGGGGGCGAGCTGTTGGCTGTCAGCGACCCTCACGCCGGTCCAGCTAGCTTAGCGCCGCTGCTCCTCAGCATGGGTTACTACATTATAAGGTATATAAGCGCGTACGCCACAGTAGCAGATGAGCTTGAAGGTTCTGGAACCAATATAGCGGGGCTCGTTTCAGGTATCGTCGCTATGGAAGGGGAAGGCCCGCTCCTCTACGGGGAGAGGAGGTTCGGTGGTTTCGCTGTCGCGGGAACCAGCCCCTTGGCGGTAGAAGCTTTCGCTCTTGACGCTATGGTGGGCGCCGGGCGGAGGGGTTTCGAAGGGGCAGTCCTCAGGGTGAACCGGCGCTTCATCAGCAAGTACGTCACAGACGAAGAGCTGGAAGAGGAGGTGGAGATGGAAGCAGCCGACCCTTGGACCTTGAGGCTAGCGGAGGAGCTCGTAAGAGAGGAGAGGGATCCAACCAGGTACACCCTGTACGTGCTAGGTTTTGACGGAAGAGGGGAGGTTAGAGCCCCCTGGGACTTGCGGCTGGGCCCGCCTTTCAAGCTCCCCAAGCACGTGTACGTTCCCCCGAGAACCTTAGCTAAGTGCATATACACAGAGGGTGTGCTCTTCCGGAGGGCGCTGAGCCAAGTCGATAAGGGGGTCTCTATCCCCTTGCCCGGCATGCTCGGGGCCTAGACATCTAGCCTTAGCTGCGCCACCCTCGGAAAAGCCTCTCCTCGATTTCAGCCCAGTACGTTAGCAGCCTAGCTTCGTCGAGATCGTACGGCGTGCCGTCCGGGTAGAGCAGGTCATGCTGCCAGATCCTGGGCGGCGCGAAGCACGGGTTCTCGGGAGTGCAGCTCCAGTCGTAGTAGGTTTGCGTTTTACCAGCGACGAGCCCCCAGAAGTACCAGCCAACCCTGTAGCGTGAGAATATCGGCAGTACAGCGGCGAACGTGTTGCCCACTTGCCTGCGCAGGAACTCGGTGCACAGCAGCGGCCGGTCGTACGCCAGGAGCAGGCGCACCTTCGCCTCCACCGCGTGCGGCGGGTCATACGTGTGGAAGCTCACCACGTCGGAGAGCTCGGCGAAGCGCTTGTGCATATGGTCGCTGTAGTCGGCCCAGAGGCCGACCGTCAGGGGCTGCGTGGGCTCAGCTTCGCGGGCCCACTCGAAAGCCGCCTCGACGAGGGGGAGGCTCCTCTCGCCCATGCCGGTGTTACCGGGCTCGTTGTAGAGGTCCCAGGCGAGGACGCGCGAGTCCCGGGCGAAGCTGCCGACCACGTCCTTCACGTACTCCTCGAGCTTCCTCCAGCAGCTCCTGTCGAGCACGCGCGACCGTCCAGGGCTGGCGGCCCAACGGCTGTTGTGCACGCCGGCGACAGGTGGCTCCTGGGGTCCCGGCTTCGGCTCCTGGTTCCAGCAGTCGTCGAATATCACCAGCATGGCCCGTATTCCGTGCTCCCGAGCGATTTCGAGAAAGTGGTCGAGCCTCCTCTTGAACCCCTCCGGGTCAGCCTCCCACGCTAAGTAGTGGAGGAACACGCGGACGGAGTTCAGGCGCAGCGCGCTAGCCCAGCCGAGCTCCTCTCTTATCGTGCGCTCGTCGAAAGTCTCGGCCTGCCACATCTCCAGCTGGTTCACCGCGGTTCTCGGGATGTAGTTGCAGCCTCGAACCGGCCCGACCCCCTCGTACCACCCCCAAGCCTCCTCCTTGCTCCACTTACCCCTTGCCACGTGACCGAAGACGCGTGGCTCGGCAATATGCGTAGCGGTCCAGCTCACACCTCCTCTCCCCGTGGTGACGCCTCACTCCATTTTCGCAAAGCCTTAGGCCGCTAAACGTTCGCGCGAAGGAGCGCAACGGCTATAAACGAGGCTAGTACCCCACACTCCTCGTGTACAAATTCAGAGCGCTGACTTACCATGCTCCCCCGGCCACAGGTAGCCTGGACGGCTACCTATCCCGTTTGAAGCTGGACGATGCGGGGAGGCTCGCGAAGGAGCTTTCCGCTAGAAAAGAGGTGTGGAGTGTCCGGGTAGTTTCGCCCCCAGTCGAGGATGCCGCGGGAGCGCTTGACGTGAAGCCAAGTAGGTACGTTGAGGAGTTCTACGAGACGGCGATCAAGGTTGCGAACTACGTCGCCTTCCCACTCCGGCGTCTCGAGCCGAGCGAGCTCGTGGAGCTGATGCGCAGCTTCGAGCGGGCTTACTTCTCGGTGGAATACCGGCTTGAGGAGGAGGAAGCGGTTATCGAGGTTTTGAGGAGGGTTCCCGAGGAAGTGGGCTGGGTCGCCGGTTCGCGCTTTGCTGTGGCGTTCGGCGGCAGGCCTGTAACCCCCTATTTCCCGGTCACCACGAGCGAAACCGAAGGCGTGACGGCTAGCCTCCTATACCCAACGCACGTGGCCGAGCTCGTCGAGGGCGGCGAGCCGCTGCCCGACGCGCTGAGAGCTACAGCGCTCGAAGCGTACAAGCTCGTATACAACGCGATCGACCGCGTGGGCACAAACTCGCCGCTTATCGGCTTGGACCTCTCCCTCTCTCCGTGGGCCTCTGACAGCGTGGCCTTGCTGCTCGAGAAGCTGCTGGGTCTTCCTCTCTTCAGCCCCGGCACCTTCTTCGTCCTTAGAGCGGTTAATGAAGCGCTCTCGCTCCTAGCCTCCTCGCTCGGCGCTGTGGGCTTCAACGAGGTAATGCTTCCGCTTGCCGAGGACGATAGGCTCAAAGAGCTAGCGGCAGTCGGGCATCTCAGGTTCCGCGACCTGCTGGCAACCGCTCCAGCTTGCGTAGCCGGGCTCGACATGGTCCCCCTACCCTCCACCACCGACGCGCGCGTCCTCAAGTGGGCGATGAGGGACCTAGACGCTGCAAGCAAGCTGAAGAGGAGGCCGCTCGGGATGAGATTACTGCTCGTCGGCGCCTCCCCAGGCGAAGAAGTTGAGCTGGGAATGTTCGGCAAAACACCCGTGATCGACCCGTTGATCTAACATCGGAAGTGTTTCCAGTTTCCACTTGGCTCTCAGAGCCAACCTTCGAGCTTGTTTCGCAGCGCGGGCACGCGTTTTGCAACTCTAGCGATCGCCTCCTCGGGGCTCTCCCACGCGGGGATTTCCAGCCTCAAGTAGAGTCCGGTGCGCCCGCGCTCATCCCTTCTCGTCAGTGCGCTCACTCTGTCTTTCACAACGTCCACAGAGACCCCGAGCATGCGCGCCACCTCCTCCTCGCGGCCGATGATCGAGAACTCGATGTGGCCCCTGGGCGTTGGGATCACAGCGAGCAACCTCTTGTTGACGCCGGCTACCCTTTCGCCCTTCTCGAGTTGAGCTAAACCGATGGACCCGGCGAACCTGTAGAACTCCTCCTCCAACCGCGCGAGGGGGGCTAGGGGTACCGACACCTTAGAGTTGCCCTCTAGGTGTATGTACAGCCGAGGTGTAGAAAGGGGTGTGGCTTGCACGAGCTCTCTCACCACCACGTTTATGCCCTTACCAGCTAGCCGCTCCTCCACAATGGAGGGTGGAGACGGCTCCAGAAGCGCTATGTCTACGTCGCTGCCTCCGTGCACATCCCCCCGCGCCACGCTCCCCACGAGTAGGGCCTCCGGCAGCGCGGTGAGCAGTTGTCGCGCCCGCGATCTCAGCTCGCATAGCAGCCGCCAGTGCTCCTGGCTGTATACCACTTCAACCTCGTCCTTAACCCTGAGCGGCTTCACGGCCTTTTCTGATTCGCCTAGCGTAGTCGACAACACGCAGTAGATTAAGCGCCGCGTCCAGAACCTCAGATACCTCCGAGTAGTCCCTCGCTGCCTTAAGCTCCGAAGAGACCTGGGCCAGCTTCTCGATTGCCACCCGCTCGAGCTCCTGGAGGGTCAAGTTCCCCCGAACTTCGAGCTCCTCCTCGTCGCTGCTTACGATGACGTAGCGCTGACCGCAGCTGGGGCAGACGACTTCTCCAGTTTTCAAGCGGAAGAGGGGGACGTTACATGTTGGGCACGTCTGCTCGAGCATTGCTGCCCCACTCTTCAGCAGCGCGGCCATCTTCTTCACAACTTCCTCCTCGCTCCGCGCGGAGTGCCTCTCGGATGCGAACATCGCGATTGCCCCGGGGTCTAGGCTAAAAAGACTTCGTGGTTGTGAAAGGCTCTGGGAAACTGGGCGGACAAGGCCCTACCCTACGTCCTGCTCAAAGACCCGAGCGAGATCGACGCCGATTACTACATCAGGAAGCAGGTCGTTCCGGCAGCCATGCGGATCCTGGAGTACTTTGGCGTGAGGGAGAACCAGCTGCTCGAAACTCCTCAGAGCACGCTCCTCGACTTCTTCGGTTAGCGCGCTCGCGCGTTGACGAGTAGCGCGACCCCTAAACCCGATACTTTCTTATTATATAGTAGTTTTTGCTGGCTCGGCGCTCGGGACAAAACCGTTTGTCTGCGCGCTGCCGAAACCTTTCGCCTGCCTAACTCCTCCAGCATATTCTCTATAGTGTTGTTGCATATTCTCTATTCTTTTCTTTAACTTTTTTGTTTAAATTTTTTACTTTCGGTCTACTTTCAGCAAGCTTTTTAAACCTCCGTTTCGCTTGGAAGCTCGTGG
>JGI20130J15133_1001003_pt1 | contig 24688 bp, 29 predicted proteins | sample WasSprMetagenome_FD_15133 | JGI IMG/M metagenome (IMG submission 15133) | reverse complement strand
GAATACTTAGCAGGGAGTGACGTTAGCAGCCGCTGTTCTATCATCAGTTGGAGAGAACGTTGGGGCGAGGCTAGTGAGCTTCGAGGTAAGGTACTCCTCAAAGCTAGTCTCCGTCGAAGTCGACGGCAAGAACCTGAGAGTAGAGATATCATCGACCTAAGCAAGCCAGGATAGCAACCACTCTACTGCCTCGACGAGGTTGCGCAGCCTCTTCATGAAACCCCCACCTAGGTGGATGCCCGGTTTTCATGATAGTTCAAAGCTTTCAGTTTATTAAACTTCTACAGCTGTTAGTCCTTGGATGATCATTTCTCATCATTTTAGGTTTTCAGGAACTTGTCAGGGGACTTCCTCATAGTCCACCGTTTCTCAGTAGATGGTGGTTCATTACTTTCATCTCCACCGCTTTCAGGCTCCCCGGCTATTTTTCTCCATAGTTCTAGTACGTAGCCGGGCTGCATAGACCCCTTAACCAGCCTATATGTTCTTGTTCCATCGCTTAGCCTCTCAGGTACTAGCAGCACTACTTTTTTGCTGTACCTAGGTATGAACTTGTGTAAGAAGTCCTGGAGGAAGGTGACGTAGAGCACGTTAACGCCTGAGTCAAGTAGTGCTGAGACAACGTTTTCAGCTACTATAGATGCCTCAACGTGGTTTGTTGAGGCGAAGCTCTCGTCCATTAGCACGTAGTCTCCTCTCCTAAGGCTTTCCACTAGTGTTCTGAACCTCTTTACCTCCTCCTCAAACTTTCCGTAGGAGAACGCTCTCTTCCTCCCTCAAGAAATGTGTGAGCACAGTACCAGCTGATGGGATTACGAACCTCTCTGCAGGTACGGGCAGACCTGCTCTAGCAATCAATATTGCTTGACCAACACTCTTCAGGAAGGTTGTCTTCCCGCCTTTGTTAACGCCGGTGATTATAGCTGCGAAGGAGCCTTCAACATCTATATAGAGGCTGCTGGGCACGGGCTTCCTCGTAGATGACACTGCTAGGGATAGTGGGTAGAGGTTCTCAAAGAAGAACTTCCTTGGATCCACTTCCGGGTACGTCCTAGGAATCCCAAGCTTGTCGAGGAAGTTGCTAAGGTTTATAGCGCCAACATAGAACGATATTTGCTTTGCTAAGTCCCTAAAGAAGCTCATGAACTTTTCAAAGGAGTTTAGAAGAGTTGTTGCTATCCTTGATAACACCCAGTTCCTTATATCCCCTAAGATCCTAGCACCATCTTCATCCCTGAGGTCAAGCCTGTAAGTATACCTCCTCTCTAGGGGCAGTAACCTACCTATGATAGAGCCCCCATCTTCGGGTAGTAGGAGGGTTGGGTTAACTAGGCTGTTCAGAGATCCTACCCCGACAGAGAATTCTGCACCGCTTCCAAATCTGAGCATCTCGCTTATCTCCCTAGCCCTAGCTATGAACTCCTCATCAATGTTTGATGTGAGGGACCTCACTAAGCCCTTGAAGGCGCTCGATGAGAACTTTGCGTTGCTCACAACGTTCAACAGCTTCTCTAAGTAATCAGCAAGGATTCTGATACCCTTAGAGACCTCGTAGACTACAAGTGATGGGTTGTCAAGCCTGAATATGAACACCTCTCTGTATGCTGTCTCGTAACCTTCTTTGGCTATTTGGTACATCCTCAGCACAGCATCGTTGTACTCAAGGGCGTCTCTAACAGCTTCCTGCCTGTACCTAATAACCTCCTCTGAGCACTCCCTAGACAGCAGAACCTCAAGCCATGTCTCAGCAACGAGTTTATCCCCACCTGACGCAATACCCACTACCTTGTCTAGCTCTAGATCTGCCCTCACATCCTCTGCGATACCTACCCTCTGCGCAGGGCCAAGCTTTAGTAGGTCGAACTCTATCATCTTATCCTCTCCTCAGGTCTCTGTACAGGAGCCCATACCTAGACGCTATCCTAACAGCCATGTACTCTGATGGTGGTGGCCCTGGGAGTATCCTGTGGGAGGGCTTCGTCGGGTCCTCCGGGGATGGTTGCGCAACTAGGCTTACCACGAAGTCCAGCGATGCTACACCAGGTATAAATGTTACGAATATGCTGTAGCTCCTCCTTCTATTGAGCTCCTCAAGAAACATCTTCGCTAGCTGATAGCCTTCATCAGATGTTGTGGTAGCGAAGAGCTCGTTCGCTATAACAAGCGTTGAGCTATCAGCCTTACGCATTATGTTCACAGCCCTTACAATATCCTGCTCTAGCCTGCTCAAACTCTCCCTAGGATCCTCTCTAGCAGGATAAGCCGTCATAATCGTCGAGAAGAACGGTATCTCAGCACTTCCAGCAGGTACCGGTACCCCAAGCTTTGCTAGGTACGCTACCTGGCCAAAGGATGTAGCAAAAGTTGTCTTTCCACCACCATTCATTCCTGTAACTACGAATATCCTCTTGTAACCATCCGCAAATATATCGTTCGGTACTACTACCCTACCCTTCACAGCTAGGAGAATATTGTGGAAGCCCCTAACGTCTATCCTTCCATCAGCTGTGAACCTCGGTATGGCGAAGCTGTAGCCCTGGCTCTTTAAGCTCTCCATAAACTTTACGTACAGTAAGTAAAACCTAACTTCCCTAACAAACGTTGCCACAGTACCGTCAACGATCTTTGGGAACTCCTCATAGAACCTCTTCATAACCTCATACTCGTTTCTAAAGAACTTGAAGGCGCCTTCAAGTATAGCTACGTGGATGTGACTTAAGTTACTACCTACAGGGATATATATGACCTCCCTTACCTCACCACCTCTAAACCTGGCGAACAGGTCCTCAATAATCTTCGTCAGGTCCTCACCTTCATCAAACCTCCAAACATGTATCCTGTCACCAGCTATCCTAACTCTAATCCTGATCCTGTTCCTCGCCCTCTCAGCCTCCACAGCTTTCTCCTTCATAGCTCTGAAGTGCTGGCTCTGGATGATGCCCTCAACGTAGCTCAGGAAGCCCCTGAGACCCTCAGACTCTACACCAAGTGACGATATCTCGCTGTAGAACCTCTCCAAAGCATCTATGTAGGTTAGCGCAGCATCTAAGTGAAGACCTAGCTTATGAGGCTCGTAAGCCTCTTTCTCCATCTCTAAATAGTTGATAGCTTCCCTAACCCTCTCAACAAACCGCTTAACAGCCATGTAAACATCCTCTCACATCAGATCGCGAAATACGTTAAGCCTGTAAACCGCCGCATCAACGTTGACGAGAGGCTCTAGAAACAGGTTCCACAAGAGCTCATCCCTCTCTCTACCAAGAATCTCACTAACAAGCTCCCGAATTCTTAAATCATACAGCACCTGCTCATCAGCCTTAACGCCCCTAGAACCAAGGATGCTCCATATCTCAACGTGCTCCATCACCGAGCCGCACCATATCATCAGCACAGTATGACGCCAAAACGCTTTAAAACTTTTCTTGATTCTTGATTCCAGCCCCCATCCCGCTCGGGGGCTCATCGGGCTTGGGGGCGTTCGGGACCACCCCGGAGACCTCACATCTCAAGCTCCCAGATTCTGTGATGTTTGGAGATGGTCTAACGTGAGACCTTTGTGAGACTCGAAATGCCTACGTCGCGGGGCTTGATTTACTGAAGTATGTTGAACTTTACTTAGCTTGCTTATATATGGAGGTGGCTTAGTATATGACCCGGGAGTTGAAGTGGGTGTGCAGAGGCTGTCCCTGCTGAGGATCCCTGCCAATAAGTACTTCATCAACATAATCCCGGAGAGATGTAAAGAATGTGGCTTATGCATATCCGTTTGCCCTACGAAGGTCTTGGGTAGGGGCAGTGAGAGGAACTCGAGGGGTTTCAGGTACGTAGTGGCTGTCAACCCTGAGAAGTGCATCGGCTGTAGGAACTGCGAGTACAACTGCCCGGACTTCGCGATATTTGTTGAGGTTGGTGCAAGATGAGGGTGGAGTACATAACCGGTAACACGGCGATAGCTGAGGCATCTATAGTAGCCGGCCTGAAGTTCTATGCTGGCTACCCGATAACACCTTCGTCGGACATATTTGAGTATCTCGCTAGGGAGCTACCTAAGCATGGAGGGCACGTCATACAGTTCGAGGACGAGATAGCCTCCATAAACGCTGTTATAGGTGCTTCCTGGGCATGCGCGAAGGCCATGACTGCTACTAGCGGTCCAGGGTTTTCCCTCATGTTGGAGGCGCTCAGCTTAGCTGTTATGACCGAGACACCGCTGGTGATAGCTTACGTTATGAGGACGGGGCCCTCCACAGGTGTCCCGACTAGGGCAGGGCAGTTCGACATTCTTCAGGCCACATATGGGTTCCATGGAGGGCTGACTATTCCAGTCCTCGCAGCGTCCACTCCGCAGGAAGCGTACGACCTGACTGTGAAGGCCTTCAACATATCGGAGATGCTGAGGACTCCAGTGGTTCTTCTTTCGGATGCTACGGTAGCTCATACATACGGTAAGGTAGTTATGAGGGAGCGTGGGGAGCTTGAGATAGTTGAGAGGGTGAAGCCGTCCGTTCCTCCTGAGCGGTACAGACCGTACGAGCCGGTGAAGGGGCATGTGCCGGCTATGGCGTGTTTCGGTGACGGATATAATGTCCTCGTCGAGTCACTGACGCATGATGAGAGGGGCTACTACGCCCCAAGGACAGACGTTCAGAGGAAGCTCATGTGGAGACTTCACAGGAAGATAGCTGATAGCGCCCCAGAGTTATTCGATTACTCCGCTACCGGCCTAGACGGCTGCGAATACGCGTTCATCTCGTACGGTTCGACAGCGCTCTCGGCCCAGGTAGCAGCAAAGATGCTCAGAGAGAGGGGTCATCGCGTCGGGCTCCTGAAGCTTAAGACATTGTATCCGATCTACGAGGAGGGTATAAGGAAGCTAGTCAGCTCAGCTAGGAAGATCTTCGTAATCGAGAACAACGTGGGTCTCTACTATAGGGAGCTGAGGGGCGTCCTAAGAGATAAGGAGGTAGTGAGTGTACCCATAATAGATATAGATTTGCCTCAGCCGCAGGAGATATTAGAGGTGGTGAAGCAATGGCTGTAGCACACCCCTTAGACGGGTATCTGAGGACAGATAGAATACCGACTATGTGGTGCCCGGGCTGTGGTCTCGGTATAGTCCTAGGGACCCTCCTGAGGGCTGTAGATAGGAGGATAAGGGAGGGGTCTCTGAGGAGGGAGAACGTAGGGTTCGCTGGGGGCATAGGCTGTACAGCTAGGATGACGCTCTACCCGCTATTCGACTCCGCGCATGTAATCCATGGGAGGGCCATACCCTTCGCCCTAGCCGTGAAGGTAGTGAAGCCGGAGATGAAGATGATCGTCGTTGGAGGCGATGGAGATATCGCGGCAATCGGAGGTAACCACATACTCCACACTATAAGACGTAACGCCGACCTCATGGTGGTGATGGTCAACAACATGATATACGGGATGACCGGTGGGCAGCAGGCCCCTACAACCCCGAAGGGTCTTTACACCACCACAACACCCTATGGGAACCCCGAGAGGGCGATAAACATGGTCAAGCTAGCAGAGGCTCTTGGGGCAAACTACGTTGCTCGAGGCTCGGTCACCCATCCGCAGCTCCTCGAGCAATTCTTCTATAGAGCTCTCGGTAAGCGAGGTCTTGCGTTTGTTGAGGTGATATCCACGTGTCCCGAGCTATTCGGGAGGCATATAGGGTTCAGGAGCCCGACAGATCTCTATATGGAGATAAGGAAGAGGGTCATAGTCAAGGCCAAACCCTCGGTAGAGGAAAGTGACTACAGCTGGGAGAAGGGGTTCGTTATCGGTGAGTTCTTAGAGAGGGACGAGCCAGGCTTCGTTGACATTATATACGAGTACTTAAATAAGATACAGAGAGGTGGGAGCAGATGAGGATGGAGATTCTGATCGCAGGTAGAGGAGGTCAGGGGATACTACTGTTAGGCCACATCCTCGGGAGAGCTATAGCTAAGCACACGAATCTCTACATACTAGGTAGTGAGGTTTACGCAGCTGAAACACGAGGCGGCGACTCGAGGGTCGACCTAGTAGTGGCCGATAAAGAGGAAGAAGCCGACTACATCAAGGTCATGAAGGCAGACATAGCGATATTCATGCACCAGCTACAACTAGACGCATACAAGGACCTAGTCAGAGAAGGCGCTACCGTGTTCATAGATAGGTCGAACGCCACGAACATCCCGCAGAAGGGATGGAACGTCTACTTAGAGCCCTACACCGACATAGCTGAGAAAGAAGTAGGGAACATTAGGGTAGCTAACATGGTCGCCTTAGGGCACCTAGTGAAAGTAACTTCCATAGTCCCCCCGGAGGCGGTTGAGGACACCATAAGGGAGGTCGTCGCTAAGGAGTGGGTGGACATAAATATAAAGGCATTCCGCTACTACCTCTCGAAGCCGTCGTAAAACTGTTTTGAGTTTCATTTGAGTTTCATATGGGTTTTATAAGGGTTGGTGCTGCCATCATGTTGTTGAGCTGCCCTGTGAGGGGGTGGAGAACCTTCTGCGGGCTCTCCCCGAGGGTGGCCTTAAGGAGCTGCCCAAGATGTTGGGTCTTCGGGGTGGTCCCGAACGCCCCCAAGCCCGATGAAGCCCCGAGCAGGATGCGGGGGAAGGAAGATGAGGCGATGACATAAACTCACATAAGAGCTGAACCCCGTAGCATAAGGGAGGGAATCTGTCGAGAGTGCGGAATGTCCGTAGAAGCATCCTAGGTTGATACGGTTTTTTAACTAACTTCCACAATAAGCAGTAGGTGCTAAACGTGCTTAATAGGTCGGTCGCCGCGCTAGCGGTTTCAGTCCTGTTACTAGCGTCGGTTCCGGTCCCGACCGCAGGGAGCAGGGGCGACTTCTTCTACATCTTCGGGGCTTCCACATGCCCCTACTGTAGGGCTCTAGACCAATTCTTTACCCAGTCATATCCAGGCAAGAGCTACTTCTGCAAGGTAGACCTCGACACTAAATGCTCCCAGAATTTCAACACCGTTGTCAGCCTCCTAGCTACGAAGGGGGTTCCCAGGGAAGAGCTCGGGTACGTACCTATGACCCTAGTAGTCAGGGACTGGAAGTACGTCTTGGCTGTCGTTATAGGGGCTGTAACCAACACGAAGTTCTGGGATAACATAACTTCGAGGGTTCCACAGGAGAAAACACTGGTTTACATACCCGAGCAGTCCGCACTTAAGGCGTATGAAGTGACGATGAGCTTTGACGAGCAGCAGAACATTGTCTCAAGGTATTTAGTCCTACCTCAAGGTTCTTCAAGTCCATTTAGCGAGTACGTATTGATTCCCATACTCTTGATTGGGGCTGGCGTTGCTGTAATAGCTTACGCCCTACTGGGGAGAAGAAGGTGAGGAAAGCCCCCCTACTGCTAGTAGCCCTAGCAGTAGCGGCTGTTCTAGCCTCCCAGCTATCAGTCGGTGAGGACGGGACCCCAGTTTTCTACAGAGGTAGAGAAGTTGGTTGTGCGGAGCATCTCGCCGGGCTGGCCTCCGAGCTAGCTGGGGATCTGGGTAGGGGAGTAATCTACATTTTCGGTATCAGGGGGTGCCCTGACTGTGCTGAGATGGAGAATTACCTAAAGGAAGTTGCCGGGCTTGACGTCATGGTCTACGTAGACGTAATCCAGTATAGGAACTACTACGAGAAGCTCACCTCGGTGTTGGCTGGCTACGTCGATAGTAGCTACATCTCCGAGGTTCCGATAGTCCTAGTAGTAAAGGACGGGGTCCCAGTGGTGGTCCACGTAGGCGTTTACCGCAACGACACGTACTGGATCCAGGTAATCTCCGGGAACTACCAGGGTACCTGCGTCCCTACCCCCAGAGAACATCCCAGTACAACTCTTGCTGGTGCTTTATTTGGGGCAGTAGCGGCTGGACTAGCAACTGCTTTCAGCCCATGCATCCTCTACCTATACATGGCGCTACTCCTCTCATACTCAACAACCTCGAAGTCCCTACGTGATCTCCTACTCTTCGTAGCCGGACTAGGCTCCGGATACCTCGCGATCGTGTTCGGACTGTCCAGCATCCTGAGTATAGTGAGACCGTACTCGTGGGTTCTATTCATCGGTTTCGGGGCGTACATGGTAGCACACTCAAGAGGTTTACTAGGGTGCCTAGTCGGCGGTAGATCATGCCGAGACTTGGGCTACCAGAGAGCGTCGACATCTGCGGCAGCAAGTTCCTTTCCACTCATCCTCGGGGTACTCGCCTCAGTGAGTGCGGTACCGTGCGGTGCCGGTTACTTCGTCCTGCTTCAGTCAGCGGTGGGTGGTGGCTCTACTGCTGAGATGTTACTGGTCCTGATGGCGTATATCGGGTCATTTCTAGCTCCTTATGTAGTCGCATCAATACTTTCGTCTAGGATGGTGAGGACCCTAGAAAAGATCTCAGGGAAAATAGCTCTCGTAGAGCTAGCTGGGGGGCTAGCCCTAATATCTATAGGTATGTACCTCGCGCTACGGAAGGTGTGAACTTACTTTCAGTGATGCCTGTGGAGCGGGTCGTGAGGAGGCGGTAGGTTCCCGGTTTTGCTTGAGAACAGGCTTTGCTCAGGTAGCCGGAGATAGTAGCAGAGTTCAATGCTCTATGAATGTAATTTTATAAACTCAGTTACCTAGAGTCGTTGGTGAAAGTAATAAAGCTCTTAGTGCACGTACTCCTATCCTCGGCCCTATCATCTTGGCTAATGAGAGCCCTCCAGCTCGGAGACGGCGTGACGTTGCTGAACATCTCATACGTGACATCGCTGAGCTTAAACTGGCTAATGGACTACCTAGGACATAGAGGGGGTAGTAGAACACCGCTAACGCATGAACCGTTCAACGCGTCAATTCTCTCAGTCGGCGTAGCTGTTGCTGTCGGTTTCCTGTTTCTATATAACCCTGCGTGCATGCTGGCAACTATCGTATCGTCTGGGGTGTGCTACACAACCCACCTACTGCTAGACCTACTTTCGGGAGGTATCTACATTAGGGAGGGCGACAACTACAGGAGGGTTCGCCTTGCCAGGCAAAGTAGGTCAGTATATGACCAGTTGAACGCGCTCGTACTCTCTATAAGCTTGTTACTCACAGCGTTCTTCCTGATCTCCTCCCCGCCCTAGGGGGCTTTCGGCTGTAATTTGCTGGTGGCTTACCCAGCTACCTAGAGGCGCTTCCTTAGAATAGCCTCGTAGTACGCTCCTTCTTGCTTCACAGCAACTACTTCGTAACCGTTATTTGAGGCTATAATCCTCAGCATTCCTAGAGGTAGATCCTCCTTTGATGCTATCACGAGGAGCTCTAGGTCTTCGCCACCTCTAACTACTCTAAGGAACCTCACGATCGGATTATCTGAGCATGAGCTTGACGCTCCCCTGAGGTCCAGGGTCTTCATAGCCAGTACACCGGTCTCTTAGCTTGACAGTATTTAGTTTTCTGCTGTGGTGTGCGGAATTACTATGCTGGAGGCCCCACTACGGCTGGGTTCCTACTCAACCTCAGGATTAGGAAGCTGATTACAATCAGCAGCACAGCTAAAACCGCAGATAGGGTGATCAGCAGCAGGGGGTGCTCACCTACACCGAAGCATATCGGTATGAACATTATTATAACACAGCCCCCACCCGAGAAGCTAATACCTCGATTCAGTATCGTAGTTCCTAGGGTAGGTAATAACGCAGCAACGAAAGCTAGGGCAAACCCTAGAAGGACTATTGCGAGACCCACCTTGAAGAGATTCAACCGGGCGCCCACCTCCAGTAAGAGAAAATTATATAAGTAACTACCACGGCGGCAAATAATGCTGTGGCGAGCAGTATGAGGGTCTTAGTGATCCTTTCGCTTGTGCCGAAGACTATCGGTACAGGTCCTATTATTATGACACCACCGCCCTCAACCTTCCTCCCACCCCTCTCTGAGGAATCTGACTCCTTAAGCACTGAGAACATCATTATAAGCATACCCGCTAACACAAGCAAGAACGAGATGGTCAGCAGCAGGGTGAGCATTCAGACCTCCCCACAACAATTCTGGGTTAAGACTCTAAAAACTTTTCCAGCCCCCTACCCTAAGGGGTTTAGGCATCATAGGGCTTTATATGGTTTTATGTAGGGTTCTCGCCCTCAGCCTCACCACTCTCGGCATCTTTTTTTCACTTGTTAGAGTCCCATGGTTGGCTTCGCCCTCTCAGGGTGACCCCGACCCGCAGTTCAGCACCTACATACTTACTAGGGCCATCGTTGTGGGAAATCCCGCATCATGAAACCCGAAACAGCACATCACGGCGCCACGAACTCGGAGGGGCTTTGCTTAAACCACACACCTACTTCTTCGCGAACTCGTCGAGGGTTCTACTAGTACTTCTCCTTACAGTTTTCCATGACATCCTAACGCATTTTGGAAGTCCAGCAGATCTAACCCTATTTAGCCAGTCGATTGTTCGTGGGTCCGCCGGGTACCCACTCCCGATCTCGCCGTAGGTACGTGAGAGGGTCCTGATGTGGGAGTCTCTCATGGTCTTAGCCACTATCGACGCTGCCGACACCTCCACGAAGTCCCTGTCCGCGTTAGGCCTCATAATCACCTCAGCTTCGGGGAAATACCTCCTGCATACAGCCTCCACTAACTTCTCTCTACCAGCTATTTCGTCGACTGCTACCCTCGCTGGGATGAGCCCCCTCGACCTCAGATGCTTCATGGACCTCTCTATGGCTTTGACCTCTAGGTCGTTTATGTTCTCCCTATCTATATCCTCGGGGGTTATCCTGCTGACTACGATGGCTTCAGAGCACTCTATTATCTTGAGGAGGAGGTCGTACCTCCTAGACCTACTCAAGAGCTTGCTGTCCCTCACACCAGCTTCAGCTAGCTCTACTCTGCAGTCGCTAGCTACTGCGACAGCTGCTACGAAGAGATCCCCGACTAACGAGCCCCTACCGGCCTCATCTACCCCTACCATAACCCTTCTTGAGCTCATCAACGCACCACCTCAGCTTATTGAACTGCAACTGCTTCCTAGACTCTGAGGAGTAGAACGATTCTAAGACAGTGTAATTAGGTCTCACAATCTCTCTCCTCAAGATGTTGAGGTACTCACCTATGAGGGTTCCCTGCGGCTCAAGATGGGAATCGACAACGTAGTACCCACTCATCGTGTATCCATGGAGGTGGACGCAATCAACTGCTTCAAGTACCTTTGGCGGCGCCTCACTCAAGACATCAGACAGGGACATAGGCTTCCTGTAAAGGCGGCTATATCTCTCAACCGCGTGCGGTACGTCTAGACAGACCAGTACCCCACGGTCAAGGTAGTTCACGACCTGCTCCAATCCCCCGCAGCAGTAGCCCCTAGTAGTCTCGACATAGAGAGGGATCCCTAACTCGCCGGTGACCCCCGCTATGGCTGAGATAGACTTCAAGCCTGCCGAGATGCACACATCGGCATTGTCGGAGCACACAGCCTGATCTGTCGTGGCGTGAACCACTACGTACTTGATGTCGAGACCGCGCACCTCCCGCAAGCACCTCAGAACGTAGTTGAGGGACATCTCCCTAATCGCGTCGATAGGTGACGCTATGTACACCTCACGCCACGGTAGGTGAACACCCATCTCAAGTCCCGAATCAACAAGCTGTTTAAGAGGGCCTAGCTCAGAGGGCCTCACCGACCCGCATAGCGGGTAATCTAGGCTTAACTCGAAGCCGTCGAACCCGCCCTCAACAACCTCCCTCACTAGGGAGCTCCTCCTGAAGTCCCTATACCAGAGAGTTAGGAAGACCTTCATCTCCCTTGCTCACCCAAAGCCTCCTTTGAGAGGAGGTTGTTGATGATGGTTAGGGGATCCTCGAGTGAGGTAGCCAGCCTCAGGTACCGCTCCTTCTCGGTTATTAACTGCTTGGACATCTCCTCGGACATCTCCTCGAGTTCCCGGAGGGATCTAGCCCTCCTAAGAGGGAAGCCCCAGTCCTCCACACACCTGTTCACCGGTAGGTCCAGGGGGGTGTACGTTATCGCCGGGGTCCCCATCAGCGCTGCCTCCCGTGCCATCGAGGCCCCACCGGAGACTACCAGCCTCGAGTAGTAAGTCAGGGACGGCCCGCTGAACCCCTTCTCTAAAACCACCACACCCTCCCTCCTCAAAACCGCGTGCTTCGAGTAGCGGGGTAGCAGGACCACGTCATAGCCAAGACCTACTAATACGTCAAGAACCCTATCGGGCGGTATCAGGCTGAGTGAGCGGTAGTAGGTAGCCATCTCCTCAGCAGGTCTAAACACTACGTAACCCCACGGCTTGAGACCGAGTGCTCTGACATCGTTCTCGCTCGGCTTCAGCCTCTTAATCCACCCGACCTCGTCAACCCCCCTATAGGTCAGTACCTTAGTGAACCTCTCGCTAACGTAGGCTAGGACTTCACTCTTCGGAATGCACTCAGAGAAGACCACGACGTCTGCTAGGGGTAGCGATAGCCTACTCGGTATGACAGAGTGCGGGGAATCCGTTAGAGCTATGTAACGTATCCCAGCACCGAACGCAACACGGGCTGCGGACGGGTTGGGGTAGGCAATGAGGAACTTAGGTGAGAAGCTCCGCACCGTGTCGACTAGTGCCGACATCCTCACGGCATCCTCGAAGACCTTGGAGTAGGAATCTCCCTCAGAGTACTTACCAACAGCTAAGTATTCCAGACCTAGGTACTCCAAGACCCTACACGTAAACTCGTACTCTCGGCATGTAACCAAAACGTCGAAGCCGGATGCTAGCAGCTCCCTAGCTAGGACCCCGAGGAGCACACCCTGCTTCGACGTGAGGGCATCTACCCAAACCCTATCAACCCTACCCAAACCTCTCGACCTCCACTAAGTTTTCCTAGGCAGTTATTAGTGAATTANCTCCTCCCGCGATTTCGGTGCCCGCTCTAGGAGGGTACTAAGCGAGACCAACCCAGGAGGTCTGAGATTATCTGAGACTAAAACGATGTCTTCTGGTAGCAGGTCGGTAGCTGATGTATAGCCAGCTACCTCTTCCTCATCATTTTCAGCATTGAGAGCTCGTTAAAGCTTGTGCTTGCTTGGGACCTCCACTGGTAGACCCAACCAGCTGTTACCAGTCTCGCAGGGGCGGACACCTCCAAGATCCCGCTCTCCCTAGGGGCTTGGGTAGCTATGTATGTGGCAACAGCGGTCACAGCAGCCGCTATTTTCTCTTTAACCGAAATTGCGGTAGTGGGAGGCCCCGCTCGTGCTACCGCTTCAGGTGCGGCCTCGGTGACTGGAGGTGTGGGAAGTGCTGAGGGCGCCGCTGCCTCCACCTTCCCGGGGGGTGGAGCCTTTCTCATCTCTGAGAATTTAGTGATAGCACGAATAGATGTTACTATAATGCCGATTATTATGAAGGACAGTATATATGAGTATATCACTGCTATAGTGTCTAGCGCACCCATAGCGGCCTCCAAGATTATAAGTGCTAGAACTTAAAAGCTTCTTAGGTTATAACCCTACCAGATCTTCGAAGCCCTCGCTAACCGCCAGCGAGGGGCTGAGCAGTCAGAGCATCAAAAATGTTTATGAAGCACGTAGATAGATGCGCTGGTCGTCAGCTGGGTTGTAGTGCTAGGGGCAACCCCTCGCTTCTGGGGTCGGACACGAATTGGGCTAGCTGCTTGGATCTCTTTACTGCTGCCGCATGTACTAGACCTGTAGGTCCGTAGTCCTCTGTGATCTCTACTGTGAGACCAGCTACTTGAGGGGCTCTAAGCCTTGACTCCACGACGACCCTTTTAGTCGTACCGGAAGTCTCAGTAAATATGAACCTCGGGGCATCTAGGGCTTTGGGGAGGCTCATCCCGTAGGCGAAGATGTTCTCAAATATCCTAGCATGTATTTGAGGTCTCCAGTCACCCCCAGCACAGCCAATTACATATCTCTCGTCACCACGCTCAACAGCAAGTATTGAGAGGGTATGAAGAGGCCTCTTCCGCGGTGCGGGGCTGTTAGGTAGCCCAGCCCTCTTCGCGAACCCGAATCCCCTGTTCTGAATTGGGAACCCTAGGGCCACTAGCCCAGAGCCGAACGGGTGGAAGAGGCTCTGTATAAACCCTACTAGTGACTCCCCATCGTAGACAGTGAAGAANGTNGTGTCCCCACCTCCCGGAGAAGTGTGTTGGGGGCTCTGCCTGCTTAGGAGGAGCTGCTTGGCCTTACTATAGCTCACAAACTCGGAGACGTTTATGTCAACATATTCTGGGTCTCCTAGGAACGTATCTCTGAACCCGTAAGTCACCTCCACAACCTCCGACCATCTCTCGATCCGCGAGGGCTCGTCGAATGGTATCCGGTTAAGCCCCAGCTCATACACAGCTGACAGCATCTGAAGTGTTGTAACACCCTGCGTGTTAGGAGGTAGCTCATATACTGCCATGCCCTCTAGGTCCAGCCTCAGCGGCTTCACCTCAAGGCCCTCATGGTCCATGAGGTCGTCCAACCCTATCTCCACCCCCTGATCCTGGAGCTCAGCTACGAGTTGCTCGGCGAGTTTGCCGTAATAGAACTCATCCCACCCCCTCGTAGCTAGGATCCTTAAGGTCCTAGCCATCTCCTTGTTAACTATGTACGCACCTGGCTCGATGCCCCTGAAGTACTTCACCCACCTATAACCTGAGAGCTCCCCCTCGACCTGCTTAGACGCCCTAGATAGGTAGTAGCCTGCNTAGAAACCGTTGTANGCGAGTGACTCGGCAGGTCGTAACAGCTTCTCCAACGGCATGGAGCACAGTTCCTCACTGAGGAACCCCCAAAGATATGCTAGCCCTGGGATAGTGACGGTTAGCGGGCCCCTCTTCGGGGCTAACCTGAGGTAATCATCAGCCTTGAATCCAGATGGAGCTCTACCGCTCGACATGTACGCTAGGACATCGTCACCATAGAAGGACAGCATGAACCCGTCTCCCCCAAGGCCACCAGTCTGCGGAAGGACCACCGAGAGGACAGCACTCGCCGCGATAGCTGCGTCAAACGCGTTTCCCCCTTCCTCCAGAACCTCGAGAGCCGCCTTCGAGGCTAAGTAGGAATCTGAAGCCACTCCCTTAGAGCCAAAAACTGACTTAACCACTGGCACTAGCAGCACCATGTAGTTACGTAGTAAGCCAATATAACTAAACCCGGGATCTGCCTCAGGTTCTGCCCTCATCAAGCAATCAGCTCAATGGAGATGCTTCATGCTAGAACCCTACAGCTACCATAGAGAACTGTCTAGCGAACTTAATTAGATCTAAAACTACCAAGCTGGGGGTGGAAATCTACGAGTAAGTTACTGAGTCTCGTTCTAGAGCTCCTAGACGAAGTTGAGACTTTCGAGCAAAGAAGTGTTGCTGTAATCCCCGAGACTTACTTACCTCTCTTTTCTAAGCTCTTGGAGCAGTTCGATATAGTACTTTCTCTCCACCCTGAGAGCATTAGCTCAACACCTTCATCAGGTAGATGGCGCCTGATTAAGCTACTAGCTAAAACATTCGAAGAGCCCATAATCCAGCTACCTAGTAGCACCCTCGAATACTACGATGAGGTAGCTAGGAGCGTAGTTTCCTACATGAGCCCGATAGCTACGCGATCCGTAGTGATTGTTTCGGGGACCCGTGACTATACTGCCGTGACGGCGTATGAGGTGCTGAAGCTGATGGAGAGCTTAAAGACATTCCCTCACACCCACTTAATCCTAGACCTAGATTTCGGTAGCTTGGGTAAGATTGACAAGATAAACATGGCGTCGCTCGTCGGCCGCTTGATGTCGTCCAACCGCTTCTCGATAATTCCATTCTCTATTAGCAAGGTAATGGGGTACTCAACCAAGTTAGGTCAATCCGACTACGTTGAGAGGTGTCTTGCGGGAGTCCTATCTAGGTTCCTTGGGGACCCGATCGCCGGTGCGTATATCCCTGTGTGCCTGAGTCTAGAGCCCGCGTCGGTATTTAGAGATGTTGCTTCAGCTGTTGACCTAGCATTCTACGCGTATACAGGGCTACACAGGGCTCCCCTCAATAACGCGGTGTTCGGAACGGTAAGGGTTTGGAAGGGTATGAAGGAGCGGTTGGGTACCCTAGGAGAGGTCGCTGGGGGTAGGTTGACCTTGGAGTACCTAGAGGACGATAGGATCGAGGTGGAAGCACTGGTTAGGTACGGAATATTAAGTGTCCTCACCGAGGGTGTTGAGATTATACGCGAGGTCGCTCATACGGGAGAAGCCGTCGTCATCGCGACTAGGCTCGCACGTCTTCAGGACAGGATGGTTGGTGTGTAGACATGTATAGGGAAGCCCTAATTAGGAAGTCCGCGGTACTAGGCATATACCTAGCCTACTTCCTGGTGTTGATTTGGGTAATACCTCTGCAGGAGTACCCGGAGCTCATGGTTCTCTCGGCTCTTTCCGCAGCCGTGGTGTTTGTCACTGGCGACAGATATCCGGGTACTGCGGTAACACTTTTAATGTTGCTGTCGGCAGCGTACCTAGGTAGGGTCTATACAGCAGACATTATAAGGTACTCCCTGCCCTACGCCAAGGTAGCGGTGATCTCCCTTCTCTCTGTACTGGTTATCCCGGCATACCTCGTAATGTCATCGACAGATAGGCTTGTTGAGGCGCTCATCGGGGGCGCTTACGTAGCAGCCTTCATGATGTCAGTGGTCGGGCCGAGATCCCTAGCTATTTCCCTTTCTCTGTTTGCATCGCTTTCTGTCGTCACGATGGATTACGTGCTAGCGGCATCTATGAGTGTGTCGTACTCTGTATTCTACTTGACGACCACGTACGTATCTAAGTTTTCCGTGACTGACCTCAGTAAACTGGCGGCAGTACCGATGGAGTTCTTGGGGATAGAGAGGGAGTACCTAGGTGATTGGGCGCTGATCAGGCTGATTCTATCTCTCGCACTGTTCGCTTTCGGTCTTCTACTCAGTAGTTTCGCTGAGGGAAGGATAAGGAGAGCTTACTTCGATACCCTAGGGGGGAGGGTTGTGAGGACCGTCGCATTGGAGCTGGTTGCGAGGGTAGCTGTAGCTGCTTCGATAGCCATAATTCTAGCTGTCCCGTTTAGTTCTAGCTTAGCTGATGTGTTAGCTACAGCCTTGTCCGCGATCGCGGTGGTAGGTGCTTTAAGCTCTACTAGAAGCTACTTAGATCTAGCTAGGCGGACTCACGAATTGATTGCTGAGTGCCACGAGCATTTAGAGTCCCTAAACTACAGAGCCAAGATATCTGAGGGCGTTCTAGAGCATCTCCAGGGCAGTGCATTGAGTTCGCTTAGAGACCTTGAGAAGAGCCTAACGGATGTTAGGAGCGCTCTCTCCAACTACAGCAGTACCGAGCGTCTGGGGGTTGTAGGTTACTCCAGTATAGCTAGAGCCTGCTGGAGGCTTCGGGAGCTAAATAGGGAGCTGGACAGCAGACTCCTCAACCTTATCTCGGAGCTGGGTGGCAGTATCAGGGACTTGTTCAGAATCAGCACACCAGAGGCTCGGGAGCCGCTTGCCCTCCTCCTAGCTGAGTTGGAGACTGTGCAACGGGAGCCAGAAAGGATGGGAGTCCTTCTCGACTTAATACCGAAGGTTGCTCAATCTCTCAGGAAGTACTGCGGTGCGCTCCGTGAGATGTTGTTGAAGACCTTACCGGATTCATACAGGGAGATATTTGGGATGGAGCTCTCGTTCAGGGAGACCCCGGAATGCTCTGAGAACAGTCTCAGAGATCTGCACACATACCAAAACTACGTACTAGCAGTTCTCATAGGTATGGACAGGCAACTAGATTCCGTAGTAAATAGACTTGATGAACTAGCAGGTGACGCACGCAGGATGAATAGAGTACTTGAAGCTTATGGGGCTAGGGGGCACCAGCTCGCGAAGCTCCTTGAGGTCTACTGGGAAAGCTTCTCTCAAGCTCGCCTAGTGATCTCTCTAGAGCTACCTGAAAAGATCCTGCGTATTCTAGAGATGAAGAGAACATCTATGTTAAAGATAACCACCCTGCTTGGGAGGCTCATCGCAGCGGATCTTAAGGAGAGCTACATAAGTCAGGCTGTCTCCGAGTTTATGAAGCCCCTGGAAGAGTCCTTGAAGGAGCTAGCGTCTCCTGAGGTACCTCTCACGGACTCGATCACTGTACTTGAGAACATACTCAGGAACGTGCTGGGCGTGGCGTGGGCGCTCTCAGGTACGTACACCATAGTAGAGAACCTCCAGCTACTTAGAACAGTCCAGCCGCTCGTATCGGACTACATTAGGGACGGGATCAAGCATGGCTATAAGTTCGAAGAAGTGTTCCCGTTGAGGGATGACCTACGCCAGCTCTGGCTCCTCCTATACGGTTCGGGTGGTTGAGATGCTCTGTAGGGATAGCCAAACAATGACTNTATGCGAGCTAGAGTTCGCGGATACCTACGTAGTCNTACGNCTTAGGAAAGTGGAGAAGGANAGGAAGTATAGGATCGAGCTCGGCTCAGTACCTGAGATGGTCTTCGACGAGACAATAGGTAGGCTAACGATATCCCTCCGAGACGGTGTACTGGAGATAATACCGCAAGGCGGTGAGGATCTAGACTCGGTTTCAAGGATCTTAGCTGTGGTCGCTGCCTTGAGGGACATATCCGTGCTTGACAGGGTGGTAGCGCTACTAGAAGTGTTTGGTGATATTGCTTCGGGGGTAATCGAGCTGATCGCATCGCTCCAGGAGGTCGACGCTAGAGGGGGTATCGACTGGACTAAGATATCTAAGGTAGCCGAAAGAGTAGGTGAGACCGTTAACGCTCTCGCGAGTAAGGTGCCAAGTTTTCATGGGGAAAGCATTAGGTTACTGATGGGCTCAGTTGGGAACAGATACGTTAAGGAGGTTCTTCGAAACGCTAGGACCGTGCTCGTACATGCGTACGATGCCTCTAGATCCGGCTTGGCGGAGGCTGTCCCGGGCACATGCCCTGAGGTACTACTAGACCTCGTCCTGCTCTACGTATTCGCATCCGCGGTGTCCTCTAAGAAGATCCCTATATCGGAGAGAGGTACTAAGTCCCTCAGCGAAGCGTCTGCGGAGGCTCTAGCAAGGTATGCTAGGGTGTTCGGAGTCCGAGAAAACCATGTAGCTAAAGTCAGGGAGCTCATGCTTAGTACTACTAATGTGAGGGAATTCACTGCCGGGGTTGTGAGCGTACTGCGGGAGAGCCTCGCCGGGAGGTCAGCCGAGAAGCAGGTCATCTAAGTGGATGATGCATCTCTTGCTTACCTTGCCCCCGAAGACCTCAACCCCCTCAAGCTCCAGGAGCCTACGCTTAAGCTCTCTGCTGGGCTTACCCCCTAGAGTGTAGCCGCCTAAATCTCCCGAGGCCGATACGACCCTATGGCATGGAACTACCACGGGGTTGCTGTTGTACTTCAGCATACGGGCTACGGCACGAGGGGATGTTTTAAGTATCTTAGCTAGGGAACTATATGTAGTCACATAGCCCGGAGGTATTGTTTGAAGTAAAATATAGAGCAGCTCTTTCTTTCCGGTCAAGCCTTATCCGGATCCAGCCTTCTTGGACTTGACGACTATGACTCCCTTCTCCTCGTCTCTCTCTATTATGTATTCCTCTCCCCATCTCTCAACCATGGACTTAGGTATGTAGAGGTTCAGCGGGAGTGTGTAGTACTCGTACGTGTAGGTCTTACCCCGAACGCTCTTCCTCCCGGAAATCTTCCTTACCTTAACTTCTCTCCTTCTAACCGACATTCTCTACCCTGTGACCATAGATCTAACAGTATTTAAGCTTTTCGTCAAATCCTTCAGAAGCCTGAGCTTGTCCCTCGGGCTCAGGACGGTCTCTGAGTCCTGCTCGTAGCTCTTGCCGAATCTTAGGGCTAGCTCGGCCTTACCCAGCTCGTACCCTAGGTAGGCAGCGTGCTCCGGCGTTAAGTCGAACCTTCTCACCACGGCTCTAGCTAAGGAAATGGCTTCCCTCCCTAAGAACCTGGCGAGAGGCTTTCCACTAACCTTACCCACCACATCAACAACTAGATGCTCATCGGCATGGTTGACATATATCCTAACGTAGTACTTGGGGTCAGCTACGTGCTCGAGGGTCCCCACTTCTAGAGCGGGGGCTTCTACCGGGGGTATGGTGCTGGGATCCAGCCGCTTGCCCTTAACTACTAGGAGGTCGGCACCGTATGGGGAGTCCTTCGGTGGGGATCTCCTCACGTAGGCTGAGTAAGCCATGCATCTAGCTATAGCATGCTCCTCTATGGCTCCGAAAGCCTTGCTACTTTCTTCAGTGGCTAGCACTAGAGAGGCGCCTAGCTCGAGGGCTGTGGTAACGAGTAGGACCACCATCCCGTGGCTATCTGCGTCAACCATTTCGTATGCGTTAGCTGTGCTAAAAAGGTGTGGGTAGCTCAGGCTCTTCCTCGACTGGTAGAATCTGACTATGGACTCGGCGAAGCCCACCCCGGGCGGCCTGATCAGGGGGTCTACGATGACTTTACGTATCCCTACCTCTGCTAACCTAGAGGTAGCTACCGTTAGGCTGGTCAGGGCGTCCTCGGGGCTATCTACAGTGTTGGGTATTGCAACAACACCCTTGTCGCTACTGATTAGGTGGGCAACCGTGTCGACGTCATTGCTTGTTACGTTGAGGACTAGATCTACTGACTCAGCTACGTCCCTAGTGAGGTCTCCAACCCTCGGGAGGTCTGCCCCCACGATCCCAGAACCTAGGGCGTCCTTAGCTCTAGAGGCCAGCTCGGCGATGAGCCCCGGCTCGCACCTCCTCGAGCAGCCCACGACAACACCGTCGAACCCTGCCTCAGTAGCCCTCGACAACTTCTCATCGAACCTGCGGCGATCCGACGCAGAGATCTCAACTACTAGCAGGAGTGGTGGGGGGTCTGCAAACACCTCCCGGCCTCCGAGGGTGAAGGAAGCCTTCTTTGATGACACTATAGATCCGAGCCTTCTCGTGAAGTCAGCTGAGAAGACCTCCTTAAGCAGGTCGTCTGCAGGAACTTCCCTACTCAGCTCCAAGCCCCTCTCAAGGAGCTCTAGAGCTAGCGGTATGTCACCAGCGTACTTCGGCCCCTTGTAGACCTTGCAACCGGTTGCCTCCTCTACCACCTTGGCAGACCCCGCGACAAGGCCCGGCACCAGCACCACATCATAGTCACACCTACCGAGCCTCCCCCTCAACTCAACCGCGAGATCCTCGCAACTAGCGAGCTGAGCAACGACAGCACCAGAAACAAACACATCCACATCATACCTCCCCCTCAAAGACCTAGCAATCTCCGAAACCATACCCTGAGCAGACCGCGTGGTAACCAGTAGCACCCTCCTCAAGTACCCTCACACACCAAACAAAGTAGATCACCCAGCAAAAAACCACCTAACCGAAAACCGAACACCGCAGACAGGAACCTACCCCAATCATAGACAAGAACCTGGGAGCATCGTAATCACAAAAATAAAATAGGTACAGAACCTAAGAATACAGAAAGATGCGGGCCCGTGGCCCAGCCAGGATAGGGCGCCGGCCTTCGGAGCCGGAGGTCCCGGGTTCAAATCCCGGCGGGCCCGCCACACCGGGGAAGTTAACGGCTTTTAAATTCATTGTTTCATGGTTCTCCCCCGCAATCATGAAATGCTTGCGGAAGATAGCCTATTATCAGGCCCTGTAGCTTGGTGTCTAAGCTACGGTATGAGAGGGGCTGTTTCGCGGTCGATGTTTAGGGGTTGGATTTGTAGGCTCTATTACTCCACTCTCTGATGGTGATGTGTTTCCGGGGGTGCGTGCTGCTCACCTCAATGCCCTGTGAGCTCCCACTCTCGAGGTGGCTGTGCTACCTATGAAGAGGCGAGTGGGGGAAAGCCTCTAGGTTCTATGAGGATGAGTATCTAGGAACTCTAAGTTATGTAGGTTATGCTACTTTAGCTACCCTCCCGATAAGTACCGATAAGTAGTCCAAGAACGGCCCCTACTGCCAGGGCTACGGCAGCTATAAGTCCTGTTGTAGCCACCTCTGGCTGTACCACCGTTACCGTGGCGGTACTCCACACTACGACAGCCCCCGAGGTGTTAACTACTACGGAGAGTATGACCCAGCTCAGGGATCCCCACCCGGCTAGGTAGACGCACCTACCGTCGGAGGCGGCCTTACCCCAGCGTTCGAGTGCTCCGCTCAGGCATAGCCTACCGAGCTGCTCCAAGTTCCTGTCGAAGATGTAGAGAGCTGATGTGGAGGCGTTACCGCACAGCGCGTTAGCACCTACGTATACCCGGCCACCGACGTAGAGTAGCTTAGGGGCCCACCAGTAGTAGGAGAACTCCCTAACTACTACCTCGTTCCCGTACGGGTCGTACTTAGCGATAAACCCACCCCCACTGATGTATGCGTAGCCGTACTCGTCGAAGCCTACGGCGTAGGCCAGCCACCTACTCCTGTTGCTAACGGCCTTCACCAGGTTAAGGTCCTGGTCTAGTATCTCCACCCTAAACCTGTAGTCAGCCTCGTGACCCACCACCCACAGGTACCCGGTAACCGGGTTCACGGCTACCTGCATAGCCTCATCGCTCAGGAGTGAGGGATCGGATACGTAGACCTTAACCCGTACTAGGTTGGCTCCGTCCACGGACCACTTCTCAACCCTCCACCTACTGTAGCCGCCCTCGGCGAACTCGTAGCCAGCCAGGTAGAGGTACCCGTTGCTAATGGCTACGGAGTTAACTTCCCCGGGGACGTACTCGGGCTCCACCACGCGGTTAAGTAGTTTAGCCCTAGATCGAAGACAGCTACGGACCACCTCCCGTAGGCTACGTATAGCAGTCCCCCAGCTATAGCGCAGTCAGCTGAGTACGCGTAGAACGTTAGGTTATCCGCGCTCCAGGCCCTAACTAGGGATCCGTCAAACTTAGACCTAACCTCAACCCTTAGGTAGCCGCCGTTGTTAGTATCCTGGGCACCGACGACGTAGAGGTGGTCCCCAGACTCACATACAGCGTAGGCTACGTCATCCCAGTCCGACGGGTTGCTGCGGATGTGCCAGGCTAGTACAGCTCCTGGGCTCTGACCCTCCGCGGTGTAGGCCACTCCTACGGATAACGCTAGAAGGGCTAGGGCTGCGACTAGGGCTGAGGTACCTGTACCCACAGCCCTACCCAAGTACCACACCACGTAGTGGTGTAAGTCCGAGGCTTAAAATAACGGGGACCTAGGCCTTCCTGACCCCCTCGATAACCTCCCTAGCTACTGCGGTGAGTACTATACCCCTACCGAACCTGAACTCAACCGGCTCCACGGCCTCCGGCGGCTGCAGTGTTTCCAGCTCAACTACGTTCTCTACCCAGAGTTCGTGGAGTCTCCACAGGCACTCAGCCTCCTCACCCTCAGCCTCCCTAGCCCTCAGGCCCATCTCCTTGGAGTTCCCGATCGTTATAGCTGCGCTGTGCTGCTTAAAGCTCACTAACCTCTCAGCTACCTCCCTGGCCCTCTCCGGCTCACCCCTCATCATCCTACTGGCCAGCACCTTAGCACAGAGCTCTGCGTTATGCTCTACAGCCCTCTTGTAGTCGCCGAGCTCTATAACTGGGAGCCTCTCCAGTATCGCGTTAACTACGTCCCTACTGATCTCCCCACGGCTTAGGAGGTTCAGGATCTCGAGGATCGACTGGAGCGGTACGTAGCGCTCGGTCCTGGGGTCATAGATAACAGGATCTACGGGGCCTAGCTCAGCTACCGGTAGCATGACGATCTCGTCACCAGCTAGTGCTAGTAGGGTTGCAGCACTCTTAGCGTACCTAGGTACGTAGACAACGAGCCTCTCCCTAGCTAGACCCTGTAGGTAGGTTGCGAGGAGATAGGCCTCGTTAATATCACCACCCTCACTGAAGAGGACTATGCCTAGCCTATCCACAGGGCTAAACCCCCTGAGGACAGCGTACACGGAGTCCACAGCCCTGGCATTGATGTACCTACTAGTACCGAAGAGTATGGGGACAACTGTAAGCCCGGAGACCTCCTCCAACCTATCGAGGACCTTAAGCCCCTCCTCAACGAAGACCCTGAACGCATGGACCGAAGCTACTACGGAGTCAACTAGCACAGTAAGTACACCCACACCCAACCCAAGTCCTATGGGTAGCCTTTTAAGTATCGCGAAAGCCTGGAACACACTAGCTCTATGTAGCGTGCGGACGCAAAGACCTCCGGGAAGCTGAGAACCTACCCGAAGATCTCTCAGGGTTAAAACGTTGAAGAAATTTACCGCGCGGTATGCATATTGAGGCGGTACTACCAGGTTGGCGTAGTGGACTCCGTAGCCTTGGTATATCCATACTAGATCCCAGTACTTACCAGTAAAGCCGTTTGTCCCTAGATGCTCATCCTCATCTGCTTATATTCGTTCACAGCATCTAGTGACTTCCACCTCGCCCACACCTCCGAGCGATCAATGCGGGTTCATGGGCGACCGTAGAGCCCAACGACACGGCCCCCATCTAGGTTAAACCCGCCCAAGCTCGGAGCAGGGCTCCCATCACCTAGGCAGACCCTGAAAAGCAAACAAAAACAGAACTCGTAAACTCAACTAGCCCCCGGCACTAGTAGAGAAGTAGAAACAGCGGACTCATGTACTAGGTATGTTGTGTGATTAGACCGAGTGGTGCTGACGGGGTTCAGCTCT
>JGI20130J15133_1001002_pt1 | contig 24707 bp, 19 predicted proteins | sample WasSprMetagenome_FD_15133 | JGI IMG/M metagenome (IMG submission 15133) | reverse complement strand
GGGTCCAGGGGGCGGAGCCCCCTGGCGGGGGGCCATGGGGGTGTCCCCCCAGAGTTTTAAAAGAGGGGGCGAGTTGCCAACCCCTGCAAACCTGCCACGAGTGGGACCCAAAACGCTGGCAGACCCTCAGCTAACGGGGGTGGGCAAACGGGGGTCCAGGGGGCGAAGCCCCCTCCCGTTACGTAACCAATTACCTCCATCATTGCACCACAATTGCCTTTGTGGTATAAATAACCGGAGGACGGAGGGGAAAATGGTAAACTTGTGGGAAAAGGGGCTGGAAAGGACAAGAAAAAGCCTGCTGGAAAGACTCAAAGGCTTCTTCACAGGCCAAAAAATCACCCCACAAATGTGGGAAGAACTGGAAGCTACCCTCATCCAAGCCGACCTCGGGGTCAAACTCACTGCTGAAATCCTGGAAAAACTCCGCCGGGAAGTCCAGACCCCCGAAGAACTGAAGCCCGCTCTCAAAAAGGAACTATTGGCAATCCTCAAGGAAAAGCCGGCTTTCAACCTTGACCGCAATCGCCCCCTCAACATCTTCCTCATAGTCGGAGTTAACGGCTCAGGCAAAACCACGAGCATAGCCAAGCTCGCCCACTACTGCCGCCGTAAAGGCCACAAAGTCATCCTGGCTGCGGCCGATACCTTCAGGGCTGCCGCTATTGACCAGCTCAAAATCTGGGGTGAAAGGGTCGGGGCTGAAGTCATAGCCCACCAGCCAGGAGCCGACCCAGGCGCAGTGGTTTTTGATGCCATCCAGGCCTCCCGCTCCCGCGGAGCTGATGTCCTAATAATAGACACCGCCGGAAGGCTGCACACCAAATACAACCTGATGCAAGAGCTCCGGAAAATCCGCAACGTCGCTGCCAAACTTGTCCCCGACTCCCCCCACGAAACCCTCTTGGTCCTTGACGCCACCTTCGGCCAGAACGCCTTGTCCCAGGCAATCCATTTCAAAGAGGCCGTGGAAATAACCGGGATTATCTTGGCTAAGCTGGACGGAACGGCCAAAGGAGGAGCCATCTTCCCCATCGTGAAAGAGCTCGGAGTCCCCGTTAAATTCGTGGGGACGGGTGAGAAATTGGAAGATTGGGCTGAATTTGACCCACAAGAATTTGTCAACACCTTGCTGGAATGAGGAGGTAGCCATGGAAGAGCTGATCCATCGCTTGCAGGAAATGCTCAATCGCATCCAAGAAATTGAGGTGCGTCTTTGACTTGCCAGGAATGGAGAAAGAAATAGAAGAGTTGGCAAAGAAAACAGCCTCGCCTGAAATATGGTCGGACCCGGTAGAGGCCAGCAGGGCAATGCGCAGGCTGGCATCACTACGCGAGGAAGTGGAAGGCTGGAGAGAATTGGAGAGGAGGACTCGCGATGCCCTGGAGCTGGCCAAACTGGGGTTTGAAGAGGAAGAACTTGAAGCCGAGGTCAAAAGCATAGCCGCCTCCTTGGAAGAGAAAGAGAGAAGGCTGCTTTTCTCCGGCGAACACGATTACAAAAACGCCATCCTCTCAATCCATGCCGGGGCTGGTGGGGTCGATGCCCAAGACTGGGCCGAAATGCTCCTCAGGATGTACCTGAGGTGGGCGGAGAGCAAAGGCTTCCACACCGAAATCCTGGACACTTCTTACGGAGAAGAGGCGGGGATAAAGAGCGCTACAATCGCCGTAGAAGGCCCCTACGCCTACGGTTACCTCAAGGCCGAAAAGGGTGTCCACAGGCTGGTGAGAATTTCGCCTTTTGATGCCGCCCATCGCCGCCACACCTCTTTTGCTTTGGTGGAAGTGCTGCCAGACATAGAAGAAGAAGTGGAAATAGAGATAAAACCTGAGGACTTGAGGATAGAGACCTTCCGTTCCTCCGGCCCTGGCGGACAACACATGCAGAAAAACGCCACAGCCGTTCGGATAGTCCACTTGCCTACGGGCATAGTGGTTTCTTGCCAAAGCGAGCGCTCCCAATACCACAACAAGATGGCAGCCCTGCGCATACTCAAGGCCAAACTCTACCAGAAGAAGATGGAAGAGAAAGCCCAAGAAATCGCCGAACTCAAAGGGGAACGGATAGAAGCCGGATGGGGAAACCAGATTCGCTCCTACGTCCTCCATCCTTACAAGTTGGTCAAAGACCTCCGCACCGGTGTGGAAGTAACCGACCCCTACCGAGTTCTGGAAGGCGAGCTGGACGAATTCATCATGGCCTATCTGCGCCAGAGCATCCAAAGGGAAGGGAAGAAAGATGCCCGGCGATAAATACGTAATCGGCCTAACTGGGAACATAGCCACAGGTAAAAGCGTAGTAGCCAGAATGCTGGAGCGCTTGGGCGCCAAAGTCATTGACGCCGACCGGCTTGTCCACTGGCTTTTGGATAACGACAAGGCCCTCCAGCAAGCCGTAGTGCGCGAGTTCGGCGAAGATATCCTGGACAAAGAGGGGAGGATAATCCGCAAAAGGCTGGCAGCTAAGGTCTTTGGGAACCCAGAAGCTCTCAAGAGGCTGGAAGCTCTAATCCACCCACGGGTCATAAAATGGGTCCAATGGCTCATAGAAAATGCCAAGGAAAGGGTAATAGTGGTGGAGGCTGTAAAACTTGTAGAGGCCGGGATGCACAACCGCTACGATGCCCTATGGGTCGTGACTTGCCCCGAGGAGGAGCAACTCCGCCGCCTTGTGGAAATAAGGGGCATGACCCCTCACGAAGCCGTTGCTCGGCTCAAATCCCAGCCGCCTCAGGAAGCCAAACTGGCCTTGGCGGATGTTGTAATCTACAACGATGGCCCGCTCTCTCGCACTTGGGAACAGGTCAAGGCCCAATGGGAAAGGATAATGGCTTCCCTAAAGCCCGAGGAGGAAAAGGCCCCTCGGCCCACTCTGGTGGCGCGCAAGGCTTACCGCAAGGACCTGCCAGCCTTTGCCCGCTTCCTCTCCATTTCTGAAGAGGAAGCTCTGGAAAAGCTCCTCCAGAAGGGCTACATAATCGCCCTGCAAGGCGAAGAAGCTGTGGGTATTCTGGGGTGGAACGCTGAAAATCTGGTGGCCTCAATTGAGGAAGTGATAATCAAAAACCAAGACTTTGCAACCTTGAGCGCAATGCTTAAAGCACTTGAAAGCGAGGCTTCTGCCCTAATGTGCGAAGTAGCGATAGTGGCCCTCCACCCGCAAAGCCCAATGACCAAAGCCTTTGAAAGCTGCGGTTACACCCCAGCCGAGCCGGAAAAACTTTACCGACCGTGGCGGGAGGAAGCACAGAAAATCCTCAAAGAAGGCCAAGCCCTTTTCATTAAAAAGATTCGGGAAACTATCATTACCCAACCCATATGAAGGAGGTGCGGGATGAAACACTTTCTATCCATAGCCGACCTTTCACCCGAAGAGATTTTCCACATCCTGGAGCTATCGGCAAGGCTCAAGGAGGAGTGGAGAAGGGGTGGCAATAAGCCAATCCTGGCGGGCAAAACCTTGGGCATGATTTTCCAAAAGCCTTCCCTCCGCACCAGGGTGTCCTTTGAGATGGCCATGCGGCACCTCGGCGGCCATGCCATTTACCTATCCCCCGATGAAGTGCAGCTTGGAAAGAGGGAAAGCGTGGCCGACGTAGCCAGAGTCCTTTCCCGCTATGTGGACGCCATAATGGCCAGGGTCTTTGCCCACAAGGACCTGGAAGAGCTGGCCCGCTACTCAAGAGTCCCTGTGATAAACGGCCTTTCCGATTACAGCCATCCTTGCCAGGCCGTAGGGGACATCTTTACCATCTGGGAAAAGCGCGGGACAATAAAAGGCCTTAAGCTGGCCTTCGTCGGAGATGGCAACAACGTCTGCAACTCCCTCCTCTTCATCACCTCCAAGCTCGGTATGGACATGGCCGTGGCCTCCCCGAAAGGATACGAACCGCGTCCGGAAGTAGTGCGGAAGGCCATGGAATTTGCCTCCCGAAGTGGCAGCCGGATAACCATCACCAACGACCCAGCCGAGGCCGTTAAGGATGCCGATGTGATTTACACCGACGTTTGGACCAGCATGGGGCAGGAGGCCGAGGCTGAGGAAAGGGCTAAAGTCTTCCCGCCCTATCAAGTAAACTCGGCCCTTGTGGCCAAAGCCAAGCCCGAAGTCATGGTTATGCACTGCTTGCCTGCTCACCGGGGACAGGAAATAACCGATGAGGTTGCCGATGGCCCCAATTCCGTAATCTTTGACCAGGCTGAAAACCGCTTACATGCCCAAAAGGGCATACTCGCTTACCTTCTGGCAGGAATGTAATTTTGGCGAAGGGGCGGACCAAAATTGGCAAGGATGGACCTGAACCACCAGCGTTACGAAGAAACTCTAAGGAAGGCCCATGCTTCCGCTTGGGAAGGCCGATGGGAAGAAGCTTTGGCCTTGTACAGGCAAGCTGCTTCCATGAACCCCGATGCTTCCGAGCCGCTAATCGGCATTGCCACTGCTTACTCCGAATTAGGCCTGTGGGAAGAAGCCGCCGAAGCTTACCGAAAGGCCATCCGCATGGAGCCCGATACCCCCGCTCTGTGGGAAAAGCTCGGGGAAGCCCTCCTGAAGGCTGGTCAGAAGACGGAGGCTTCTCAGGCCTACGTCACTGCGGGGAACCTTTACCGCAAGCGCAAGGAATACCGAAAAGCTGCGGACCTCCTTTTGAAAGCGGCCAAAGCCACCCCTCACCTTCCTGAACCGGCTGAAAATTTAGCCGACCTTTACCTGGAATTGGGGCGGAAGGACCTGGCAGTTAAGACTTACCTCGGCCTTGCCTCTTATTTCAACCGAAAGGGTGACAAAGTTCAAGCTGCCGCTTACTGCAAACGAGCCCTTGAAATTGACCCAAGTAATCCCCAGGCTCTGGCCCTCAAGGCCTCTCTGGAGCAAGCCATGCCCATAAGCCCACCCAAGGAAAGCACTCCCTGGGAACTAACTCGCACCAGAGCCTTGAAAAGCTTAGCCGATATACTCTTTGAAGCCCCATTGCCTGGAGTCAGCAATTACTTAGCTCAAGCTCTGGATTCCCAGAGCAAAGGGGACATTGATCAAGCCATTTACTACTACAAGCAGGCTTTGGCCTCAGGCTTTGATAGCCCAGACATCCACTTCAACCTGGGCTTACTTTACAAGGAAAAATTCCTCTTAGACGAAGCCATCGGCCACTTGCAGAAGGCTTTGGAACACGAGCCCTTAACCTTAGGAGCCCACTTTGCCTTGGGGGAGTGCTACAGGCTCAAGGGGCGACCAGAGGAAGCCCTGCGCCATCTCTTTGAAGCCCTCAAGTTCATTGACCTAACAACCTTGGAGCACACCAATGCCGATGAAGTAGCCAAAATCTACAAGGCTTTAGCCGAAAGCTTCATAGCCCAGGGGGAAAAAGGAAAAGCTTTGGAATTCATAAACTCCTTGCTTTCTTTCTTCAGCTCCCGCGGCTGGGAAGACAGGGTCCGAGAGCTCAAAGAATACATAAGGGCTATGGAGGAGGAAGGCATAGCCCCAAGCCTGGCCGAAATTTTGGAAACGCCTCATCCGGAAGCCGTACTCCAAACCTTAGCTTTAAGCCAGGAATTCGTTCGGCGGGGGCTACTAAAAAGTGCTTCCGAAGAATGCATGCGGGGGTTAATTTATGCGCCCTTCTGCTTGCCCCTTCACATCCATCTGGCCGAAGTTTTAGTGCGCCAGAACCGGTTGGAAGAAGCCACTCAAAAATACCTCCTCATTGCCCAGCTCTACGAACTCAGAGGCATACCCCAGAGGGTGCTTGATATCCTGCAGCGCCTCATAAAGCTCAACCCGATTGATATAAACCTTCGGGCCAAGTTCATAAATGCCCTCATCAAATACGGAAGACTTGGGGAAGCTTTGGAACAATACCTCCAATTGGCCGATATCCTCTACGAAATGGCCGACTTCAAAGGGGCTATTGAGAGCTACCGGCATGCCTTAGCTCTTTCCGCCAAACTTCCCGAAAAGGAGCACCAAATCCTAATCCTATCCCGGCTTTTCCAACTTTACCTCCAGACAATGCACTGGAAAGAGGCCATCAAAGTAGGGGAGAACCTCAAAGCCCTTCAGCCCGACGAGCTGGAAGTGCGCCGTAACCTCGTGGTCCTCTACAGCAAGCTGGATAAAGCCGAGGAAGAAGCCCGCGAACTTGCCGAAATCCTCAGCCTCATCCGGAAGAAGGATGGTCTCCAAGGAGCGGAGGCTTTCCTCAAAGAGCTAATCCAGGAAAACCCCAAAGACCAGGTTTTGCGCAGAGCTTTGGCAAACCTTTACCTGGAAATGGGGTTAAAGGAAAAGGCGGTTGAAGAATTAGACGCCCTGGGGGAAATCCAGCTGGATTTTGGTTTAATTGAGGAGGCCAAGAAGACCATAAGAGAGATAATCGCTTTGGAACCGCCGCAGGTTGAAGCTTACAGGGAGCTATTAGAGCGCTTAGGGGGATAGATGGAGGTATGGGTTGAAATCCTCAAAAGCTTGAGCTGGGTTGACCTTTTGGACATATTGCTGGTTGCGGGATTTTTCCTCGTTATCCTGCGTTTAATCCGAGGGACACAGGCCGTCCAGCTTTTGAGAGGAGTGTTGGTAATAGCAATAGTGGCTGCAATTGCTTCCTCAGTCCTGCCCTTTACGGCAGTGCGATGGCTAATCCGCAATTCAATCCCCGCACTCCTCATAGCTTTGCCAGTCATTTTCCAGCCCGAAATCCGAAGGGCGTTGGAACGCTTGGGGAGAGCAGGCCTTTTGTTCAACATGGCTTCCCAAGAAGCAATGGAGGGAAAAGTCCTAAGCGAAATCGTAAAAGCGGCCAATTTCTTAGCCGAACACCGCTACGGAGCCCTAATCGTTTTAGAAGGGGTGACCGGACTCCAGCCCTACGCTGAAAGCGGCGTAATCCTGGATGCCGATGTTTCCAAAGAATTGCTCCTTACAATCTTCCACCCCGGCACTGCCCTCCACGATGGGGCTGTGATAGTGAGGGGAAAGAAGATATTAGCCGCAGGTTGCATATTGCCTCTATCCTCAGCTTCCTCCCCCTACCGCTCCCTGGGAACCCGCCACAGGGCAGCCATAGGGATTACGGAGCAAAGCGATGCCTTGGCTATTGTTGTCTCCGAGGAAAGCGGAATTATATCCTTAGCTTACAATGGCCGGATGATAAGGCACCTTGATGAGAAACGCCTCCTCAGGGTGCTGCAAACACTCTACCGTAAGCCTTCCTTGAAAATTAGCCCAAGGAGCATGAAACATGCTTGAAGAAAAAATCAAGCGCAGGGAAGCTATTGTGGGCGTCATTGGCTTGGGATACGTTGGCCTCCCTCTGGCCAAGGGATTTGCCGCTAAAGGCTTCACGGTAATCGGCATAGACTTAGACGGGAAAAAGGTCCAGGCCATAAACCAGGGGAAAAGCTACATAAAAGACATAAGCGAAGAAGAGCTTGCCCCATTAGTCCGAGAAGGTAAACTCCAAGCCACTAACGACTACAGCCAGACCCGTAAAGCCGATGCTATATTCATATGCGTCCCGACCCCGTTTGACCGCTGGCGGACGCCTGACCTATCTTTTGTGGAAAGCGCTGCCAGAGGCCTCACCCCTTACCTGCGTAGGGGCCACCTTGTAATCCTCCAGAGCACAACTTACCCCGGCACTACCGAAGAGCTTGTCCGCCCAATCTTGGAGGAATCAGGGCTTAAGGCCGGGGAAGATTTCCATTTAGCCTTCTCCCCAGAACGCATAAACCCCGGGGATAGACTCCACACCGTTGAAAATACCCCGAAAGTGGTTGGAGGGTTGACCCCTCGCTGCACCGAGCTGGCTGCTCTGCTCCTATCGCAGCTTTGCCCTAACGTCCACAAAGTCTCCTCCCCTCGCGCTGCCGAAATGACCAAGCTTCTGGAGAACATTTTCCGAAGCGTCAACATCGCCTTGGTGAACGAAATGGCCTTACTTTGCGAAAGGATGGGCATTGACATCTGGGAAGTGATAGAAGCCGCTTCCACCAAGCCATTTGGCTTCATGCCTTTCTACCCAGGCCCTGGCGTAGGAGGGCATTGCATACCCGTTGACCCCTTCTATTTGGCTTGGAAAGCGCGGGAGTATGACTTCCACACCCGCTTTATAGAGCTGGCAGCCGAGGTGAACGAGGCCATGCCTTACCATGTGGTGGAGTTAGTGGATAAGGCCTTGGAAAGCCGCAGGAAAACCATTAAAGGCTCTGAAATCTTAGTCCTTGGGGTAGCATTCAAAAAGGATGTTGACGACCCGCGCAACTCCCCAGCCGAGCGAGTGATTGAGCTCCTCCTCAGGCAAGGGGCTAAAGTCAAATACAATGACCCGTTTATCCCTCGCTTTGAGGTTGGTGGCAATGTCTTCAATCGGGAGAAAGTGGTTCTAAGTTCGTGCCCGCTGGAGGAAGATACCATCCGCCAAGCCGATTGTGTCCTTATCCTTGCCGCCCACAGCCCTTACGACTTTAAGCGCATAGTTGAAGAAGCCCAGCTTGTAGTGGATACAGTTAACGCTACCGGGAAGCTCGGCCCAAGCCCTAAGGTCTTCCGCCTCGGAACCCCCATGAGAGGTGAAGTCTGATGGAGAAAAAGAAGAGGTCACCATTGTTTTCGGCTATTGCTTTGCTGTTCGCTTTCCTGATAACAGCCCTGGTGATAATTTTCCGGGATAAAATCCAGAACTTTGGGGCTTACGGCTACGGCGGGGTGTTAATTATAAGCTTTATGGGGAACGCCACAGTCCTCTTCCCTGTGCCTAGTCTGGCCATAGTCTTCGCCATGGGCAGCGCCCTAAACCCATTTCTGGTCGGCTTGGTAGCGGGAATTGGGGAGGCATTAGGGGAACTGAGTGGGTATTTAGCTGGCCTTGGAGGAAGGGCAATAATTGAAGATTCCAAAGCCTACGAGAAGGTTCAGAGGTGGATGAAGAAGTTCGGCTTTTGGCTTATCTTTGCCCTTTCCGCTATACCTAACCCTATCTTTGACTTAGCAGGTATAGCCGCCGGGACTTCCGGTTTCCCCTTATGGCGTTTCCTCCTTTCTTGCTGGCTGGGCAAGACTTTGAAGACAATTTTTATAGCTTTTGCCGGCTATTACTCAATCTCGGTCGTGGAGAAGCTGCTTTCTCGGTAGAATAGGCCGAAGGCGGCTCCGGCGACCACTAAAACATAGAAGCCTATAGGGGCCCAGATTAAAGGCACAAGGCAGCACAGAATCACGGTGACATAAGGCAGTAAGGAAAGCCATGAGCCTACGTAACCAAGGCCAATTGTTATCACCCAAGCTCCAAGGTAACCCCAGGGGTTAGCTTTTATGAGGTTCCACCACTCAGTTACCTCAAAGGCTGCTCCGAAGTGCCCCTTTGCGGCCAAGTTGGCAAGGGCCGCGGGCAGAGGGATTGAGCCTAATATTAAGAGGGCGAGACCTACGAAAAGCCCGATGAAGTAGAAAGCAAAGCCCAGCACGGGGGCGAGGGAGAATTTTTCCGTCTGGGTTTGGATAAGAATGGTGAAGAAGTAGACTATATACCCTCCGATAGCCAAGATGAGGCCTGGCAGTAGGTAAATCAAGGCAGCGACGAAGCCCCTTAGCCCATCGGCGGCGATTTTGCCCAAATTATCCCAAGCGGGCAAGGATGGCTCCTCCCCTTGTATTACCCTCCGCATTATTGCTATGACGTACCCGAGGACGAAGATGAAGGGTATTATGGGGATTATGTAATTGGCCAATAGGAGTGCGGAACCCAAGAGGAAGCGGTTTTGCCACCCAGGCTCTTTGAAGGGGAATTTTAAAAGGGCTTTTACATTTTCCAGCATTGTTCACCTCCGGCGGGTGCTTTTAGGATGCAAAAATTATACAGCAAAGCAAGGTGATTAGCAAAATTTGGGCCACAAATGTNGGCCCTCGCCGGGGACAATGCCCCCTTCCCGGCCTAACCCCCTGACCCCAAAGCGCTGGCAGACCCTAAGACCACGAGNGTGGGCAAACGGGGGTCCAGGGAGCCGCAGGCCCTCTGGCATGGAGTCTTGGGGATGTGTCCTGTTTACGCCGACTGAAGTCAGCCTCTTTGAAAAAGGTCGGCCTGCGCCGACCTTGATTAAACTGGGGGTGGAGGGAGCGCAGCCCCCTCCCAGGGGGCATGGGGGATGTGCCCCCAAGAACTAAAGAGAAGGGGCGAGTAGCTAACTTTTACCATCCGGCCACGAGTGGGACCCAAAACGCTGGCAAACCCTCAGCCCACGAGGGTGGGAAACGGGGGGTCCAGGGGGGCGAAGCCCCCATGGCGAGGGGTCTGGGGGGTGCCCCCCACAATTTCAAAAGAGGGAACGAGTCGCTCACATTAGCAACCCTGCCACGAGTGGAACCCAAAACGCTGGCAAACCCCAAGCCCACGGGGGTGGGAAAATGGGGGGTCCAGGGGGCTTGCCCCCTGGCGGGGGTTGGGGGGTGCCCCCCCACAAATTCAAAAGAGGGAACGAGTCGCCCACATTAGCAACCCCGCCACGAGTGGGACCCAAAACGCTGGCAAACCCAAAGCCAACGGGGGTGGGAAAAAGGGGGTCCAGGGGGGCGAAGCCCCTCTGGCGGGGGGTTTGGGGGATGTGCCCCCAGAGTTTTAAAAGAGGGGGCAAGTTACCCACATTAGCACCCCCACCACGAGTGGGACCCAAAACCCTGGCGAACCATCAGCAAACGGGGGTGGGTAAAAAATGTTCTGGTACCCACCCCACGCACCACGCCCATCGCTATTGCTTTGAAGATAACTTTGGGTTATAATTTAACCACCACAGATTGGACTGGGAGGTTGGGTAGGATGGTTAGCAAGAAGGATTTCCGCAAAGTGAGAGAATTTGTCTGGGAAATCCCTAAAACCTTTAGGTCGGACATGCGCGTTCCGGCCAGGATATATGCCGATGATGAACTCCTGGAGGCTGCTTTCAGGGATAAATCCATTGAACAACTTGTAAACACCACTACCCTGCCGGGAGTGGTTGGCTACACCCTCGCTATGCCCGATATCCATGAAGGGTATGGCCCACCAATAGGCGGAGTTATAGCCACCGAAAGGCCCTCAGGCATAATCTCCCCCGGAGCTACAGGCTACGATATAAATTGCGGTGTCCGCCTTCTGGCCTCCAACATAATGGCTGAAGAAATAAAACCCCACTTAGAAACCCTGGTAAGAGCCCTCTTCCACAACGTCCCCAGCGGGGTCGGCAAAGGGGGAGATATAAAACTTAGCGATGCGGAAATGGACAAAGTCCTTAAAGAAGGAGCTGCCTGGGCTGTAAAACAAGGCTATGGCTCCAAAGAGGACCTTGAACATACCGAAGAAGGCGGCTCTATGCCTGGGGCCGACCCCTCCAAAGTAAGCCGCAGGGCTAAAGAAAGGGGACGGGACCAACTCGGAACACTTGGCTCCGGAAACCACTTCATTGAAGTAGCTGTGGTAGATGAAATTTACGACGAGGAAGTAGCCAAAGCCTTCGGCCTGTTTGAAGGGCAACTGGCTGTTTGGATTCACTCCGGTTCAAGGGGGCTGGGCCACCAAGTTTGCTCCGACTACGTGGAAAGCTTCCAGGAAGCGGTGCGAAAGTACGGTATAAAGCTGCCCGATAGAGAACTGGTGAGTGCCCCATTTGATACCCCTGAAGGGCAAGCCTATTTTGGAGCGATGGTGGCTGCCGCTAACTACGCCTGGGCCAACCGCCAAATCCTGGCTCACAGGGTGCGCAAAGTCTTTGAGCAAGTGCTGGCGGGCAAAGTTAAAGATACCACCCTCCGCCAAGTCTACGATGTAGCCCACAACATTGTTAAGCTTGAAGAGCATGTAGTTGGGGGCAAGACCATAAAGGTTCTGGTGCACAGGAAAGGGGCTACGAGAGCCTTTGGCCCTGGGCATCCGGCCGTCCCCGAAGCTTACCGAAGCGTAGGCCAGCCTGTTCTAATCCCAGGCGATATGGGTACCGCTTCCTACGTACTGGTAGGCACCCAGAAGGCTATGGAAGAAACCTTCGGCACTACAGCCCATGGCGCTGGCAGGGTTATGAGCAGAGCCCAGGCTAAGAAGCAAATTAGAGGCCGCGAATTGATTGATAGGCTTAGGGCCGAAGGCATAATTGTAATGGGCGGGAGCATGGAAGGCCTGGCTGAGGAAGCCCCGGATGCTTACAAAGATGTGGATAGGGTCGTGCACGTAGTCCACTTAGCTGGGATTTCCCGCAAAGTAGCGAGACTGCGCCCACTGGGGGTTATCAAAGGTTAAAAATTCCCCTGGGCACGGCTTATACAACCAGGCAAACCCCCTAACTTTATAGCATCCTTGCTAAGGAGGGGAAATGAATGTCTTTGAAGAACTAAAGTGGCGCGGGATGATTTATGACTCAACCCCTGGGGTTGAAGAAGTCCTTGCTTCCCAAAAGGTTGCCGGTTACATCGGTTTTGACCCGACAGCCCCCAGCCTCCAGATAGGTAACCTCTTTGCCGTTATGGCTCTCGTGCACCTACAGCGCTACGGCCACACACCAATCGTGGTTGTAGGCGGAGGGACTGCGCTCATAGGCGACCCCAGCGGGAAAGATAAAGAGCGCCCCCTTCTGGCCAAGGAGGAAATAGAAGCCCATAAACAGCGCTTCAGGGAGCAATTTAAGCGCTTCCTTGACTTTGAGACTAAATCCAACCCCGCAATCATGGTAGATAATGCCGAATGGCTTGTGCCTTTGAACCTGATTGACTTTCTGCGGGACATCGGCAAGCATTTTACGGTAAATTACATGCTGACCAAGGAATCTGTTCGCCGGCGGCTGGAGCAAGAAGAAGGCATTTCCTATTCCGAGTTCAGCTACATGCTGCTCCAAGCTTACGATTTCTTAGTGCTGTACGACCGCTATGGGTGCGTTTTGCAAATGGGCGGAAGCGACCAATGGGGAAACATCACCGCCGGGATTGAATTAATCCGGAGATTGAGGGGAGGCAAAGCTTACGGGCTTGTCCTTCCCTTAATCACTACCGCTTCAGGGGTCAAGTTCGGCAAGACCGAAGCAGGCACCATCTGGCTTGACCCCGCGCTTACTTCCCCTTACAAGTTTTACCAATTCTGGTTCAACACCGACGATCGGGATGTAATACGCTACCTCAAATTCTTTACCCTCCTTCCGCGGGAAAAGATTGAGGAGCTGGAACAAGAAGTGGCTTCTTCTCCGGAAAAGAGGGAAGCCCAAAGGACCCTTGCCCGCGAAGTAACCCGCATGGTCCATGGAGAGACGGCTCTTTCCAGGGCAGAGAGAGCCTCCAGAATTCTGTTCGGCGAGGAGATTAAAGACGTTACAGCTCAGGAAATAGAGGAAATTTTTGGGGATGTGCCTTCCACCGAAGTGGGTGAGGGCGAACTAACGGGGGAAGGCATACTTGTAACCGAACTCTTAGTCAAATGCGGCCTGGCTTCCTCCCGAAGCGATGGGCGTAGGCTCATTCAAGGCGGAGGAATTTACCTCAACAATGTGCGGGTGACAGATATTGAGCAAAGGGTGAACATAGAGCAGGCTATTGAGGGCAAGTTCTTAGTGCTTAGAAAAGGGCGCAAAGATTACCACTTGGTTAGGATTGTCCGCTAAAGTGGTTTACTTTAACCTTAGCGGGGGGCTTGCGCCCCCTGGACCCCCCTTGCCCACCCCCGTGGGCTTGGGGTTTGCCAGCGTTTTGGGCCTCACTCGTGGCAGGGTTGCAGGGGTTGGCAACTCGCCCCCTCCTTTGGTTTTTGGGGGCACATCCCCCAGACCCCTTGCCAGGGGGCTTCGCCCCCCTGGACCCCCCTTGCCCACCCCCGTTGGCTGGGGATTTGCCTGGGTTTTTGGTCCCACTCGTGGCGGGGTTGCAGGGGTTGGCAACTCGCCCCCTCCTTTGGCTTTTGGGGGCACATCCCCCAGACCCCTTGCCAGGGGGCTTGCGCCCCCTGGACCCCCCTTGCCCACCCCCGTGGGCTTGGGGTTTGCCAGCGTTTTGGGTCCCACTCGTGGCAGGGTTGCTAATGTGAGCGACTCGTTCCCTCTTTTGAAATTGTGGGGGGCACCCCCCAGACCCCCCGCCATGGGGGCTTCGCCCCCCTGGACCCCCCGTTTGCCCACCCCCGTTAGCTGATGGTTTGCCAGGGTTTTGGGTCCCACTCGTGGCGGGGTTGCAGGGGTTGGCAACTCGCCCCCTCCTTTGGTTTTTGGGGGCACATCCCCCAAACCCCCTGCCAGGGGCTGTGCCCCCTGGACCCCCGCCTCGGCCCCACTCGGGGCGAGTTTGTCCTCTACCTGAAACAGGGAATGGAGTCAGGGGAGACATTTCGTTTCTTGCAGGATTACACGGCGAAATTGGAGGTCATCCCAGATTAGGTCGTCGTGCTGCCAAGGGGGTATGCGCTTGGTGATCTTTACCGCTATCTCGTTGCGGCCTTCTCTGAGTATGCCAGGGGCTATTTCCACAGGGAAGTTCACCCATACCCCTTCCCAGACTTCGGCTGGGAGAGTGGCCACTTCCCTTCCATTCAGAAATAGCTTGTTCCCTTGCTCGTTGCTCTGCATTAGCTCCAAGGTCAAGAGCCAGCATTTTCCCTCAGGCTTGCGGACGTAGAAAGCCCATTCCCAAAAGGGACTCGGATTGCGCAAAAGGTAAAGGGGTTCCCAAGGGTATGGGTATTCGCTGTCCCCAAGGTGCACGGTTTGGTCATGGGCAAGGATTGTGATGCGCTGAGGCGATTGGGGTTCCGGGAGAGGGTCACGACGAATGTAGGGGGAGGTGCGGGCTAAGGTTCTGAGAGCTTCCCAGGCCGGCTTCGGAGAGCCATCAGGGTTTAGGAGGTTGAAGCCGCGGTAAGCCAGCTCAACCTCTCCGTAACTTAAGTGCCAAACGGCCATCATCCCGACCCACGGCCAGCAAGAAGCAGCCATTTTTACCGCTTCTACCAAGTAACTGGCTTGCTCCTCAAGGCTGACTTCAGTCCAAGCCCAGACACCATAGCCTTCCGTTGTCCAGCCGAACTCCGTAATCCAGACCTCTTTATCGCTATCCCCGTAAGCGACCATGATTTCCCGCAGGTCTTCAAGCCTGGCCATGTTGAGGCCATCGTGAGCACCGCGGGGGTCATCCGGAGGGTAGGCGAAGCCGTAAGGGTGAGCCCCCAAAACGTCAAAGTAACCGGCAGCGCCAGCTTCGTAAAGTTGCTTGAGGTATAAGCGGTCATCCATAGCTTTGGTGCTTTTTTCATTTGTAGGAGCAAGGCCTGCGCTCACAATTGTGGCTTTCGGGTCTGTTTCCCTTATCGCCTGGGCAGCAGCTTTAAGGAGAGAGGCATACTCTGCGGGATCGGGCGGGAGGTTGCCCCATTCTTGGGCAAGGTTTGGCTCGTTCCAGATGATGTAAGCTTTGACCCGACCCCTGTAGCGCGCCGAAAGTTTGCGTAAGAAGTCGGCATATAGGGTAGGCTCCTTAGGTGGAGAGTTGGGATAAGGGGTAAGGGAAGCCCAGGCCGGAGGGTGGTCAACCCTGAAGACAGGGTTAAGCCGATAGTATTCCATGGCTTGGAGGGCGAGGTCCAACCCGGCCCAGTTGTATCGGCCAGGATAGGGCTCAATGTCGCGCCAAAGGACAGGGTAAATGACCCAAGTGGCCCCCAATTCTTGAGCTTTCTTGAGAGTATAGTCGCGGGCATCCAGAACGTGGACGCCGAAGCGGATTTTCCCCGAAGAAGGTGGGGCGGGCAAATTCAGGGCTATAGCTATTAAGAGGAAAGCAAGCAATCTCCTCATCTTTGGGCCGACCTATAAATTCCATCCGGAGTGCGGACGAAGATTGTCCCCCTTGGGCTTATGAGCACTTGTCTAACCTCAAGCGGCAACCCATCCGCGATGAATTCCCAGGTATTTCCCCCATCTCGGCTACGAAATAGGCCTGAGTATCTTGTCCCAATGTAGATGACATCGGGGTTTCGGGGGTCAAATGCTATGGCCGAGACGGTTACGTCCTGGAAGCCGGCGGTTTGCCAGGTTAAGCCGTAATCGTGGCTTATGTATAGGCCTCTTGTAGCCCCAACATAGATTTGGCCGGCCTTGGTAGGGTGAAAAGCCACGGTCAGAATGCTTTGACCCTGAAATGGTCCAGGCATTATTTCCCAGGAATCGCCCCGATTGCGGGTGATGTAGAGGTTTTCGGTAGCTCCGGCCAGGAGCGTTCCGGGGTTGTTATAGTCATAGGCCAAGCATAGGACTTCATCGCTCAGTTTCATCCCTTCCCATATGCTCTTGAAAGTTCGGCCGCCGTCAGAGCTACGGTAAAGGCGGTCATAAGATATGCGGGCGTAGAAATAGTCGGGATTGTAGGGGTCTATGAGTAAGAAAGGGATGCTTAAACCGGCCAGGGAAGGGCTTATCGGCTCCCACTTTCCCCCCATCCATACCCCGTGCCCTATAACTCCGATGTAAAAGGTTTCGGGGTCATGGGGGTGAAAAGCAATGCTTTGAACTCCCCAGCCTTCCAAAAGTGGGGTCCAGTTTTCGCCTTCATCAGAGGACACGTATAGGCCTTTACCGGTCATGGCATAAAGGGCATTGCCCTGGGGCGAGAGGGCTATCCCTAAGATGAGGGGGCCTCCAGGACCGCTCTTAACCTCCTCCCAAGTCGCAGTTTTGCCGCTAACTTTGAACAGGCCTTGGATACCACCGGCATATAAGCCTGAGGGTCCTTCGGCAAGGGTGAAAATGGAAGCAGTAGGGGGAAAACCTTCAAGCTTCTCCCACGAATTTCCCCCATCTTGGCTCCTGTAAACACCAAAGCGGCCGAGCGCAGGGTTTGCTTCTTGCTCTCCGGCGTATAAAGAGCCGTCGGAAGAAAAGAGGAGAGCAGTGGGGACAGAGAAAGGAGAAGGGAGTTTCTCCCAGGTTTCGCCTCCGTCTTTAGATAAAAACAGCCCTTCTTTGGCCCCGGCGAAGATTTCGTATGGTTTAGAAGGGTTTGCAGCTAAGGCGTAAACATGGCGTGCTCCCGATTTTCCAGAAACATTGTGCCAGCTTAAGCCTCCATCCTCGGTCTTCCATATTCCTTGGCCGGCAGTTCCAGCTAAGAGGGTAAAGGGGTGAGAGGGGTGGGGAAGAAGGGTGAGGGCAGTGGCCTTTAGAGGAGAAAGGGGTTCCCACTGCTCGCCCCTCAGGCGGTGGATTGGTGCTTCGTCGGGGGAGGCGTAAAGCGTGCCATCGGAAGAAAAAGCCAAAGCATAGATTCGGGCAATGGGTAGCCCTACCCCCACTTGGCGGCAGGAAGGAGGCGAGGCCTCGCACCGCACCACTCCTTCCGAAGTCCCAACGTAGATGGCCTTTGGGTTTGACGGGTCAGGTTTGAGGGAAAAAGTTGGCCCAGGCGGGATTCCTTCTTTCACTGGCTGCCAACTCTGTCCGCCATCGGGGGAGAAGTAAAGGCCGGGGTCGGAGTAGACGGCCGCCCACAAGCCTGAGGAATTTTCGGCCACGGAAAGGACGAAAACCTGGGGTTTGAGGCCGTGGTGGACCGGCTTCCATGGCCCTGGGGGGGAGCAAGCTAAGAGGATCAAGGGGATAAAAAACAAGGGTTGGCAGGCTATAAGCTGCCAACCCTTCAAGCGGAGAGGGTGGGATTCGAACCCACGAGGCGCCGTTTTAGACGCCCACGCGATTTCCAGTCGCGCCGATTCGTCCACTCTCGCACCTCTCCACCGCTATTTAAATTATACAGCCTCGCAACCTATCCGTCAAGATTGCGTGAATCTATCCCAGGGCTTCTCAACGCTCTAACAATTATACAGCCAAGCAAGGCCTCGGTCTGGACGAGCCGACGCCGCCCTGCGTCCATCAGGAATGTACCGGAAACCCTGTAAGCGGATGACATTTATCGCCGCGCACCTAATGGCATGAAGAGGACGACCAATCTTACGCGCATTATTCCGGTCCTCATTGTATGTCACATCTAAAACCCAGAAACCACTGTTTTCAATCTCCCAATGCCCCCTTACCCACCGGCTTAATTCCCGAGGAGTCGGGTTAAGCCCTCTCCCTCCCCCGTATATCACTATCACCTCCTCGCTACTACACTTCCCTTGAAAAAGCAAAGTCCGCTCACGCCTTACTTTCCCATACCAACGGACGTCAGGCCACCCAAACTCCCTCTCAAGATATTCCCGCATATCCTCTTCAGCCTTTACCCACCAATACTTCCTTATCTCCAACCTCCCATGCCCACGATCATGCTCTTCTACATCCGGGGGTGCTTTACTCTTCTCAATCTCTATCGCTACCTTTAACGCCTCCCGTAACTCACCGTGGTTTTCCTTCACTATCCCCAAATAGGCCCCCCTTTTTCTACAATTGCTTTTGCTATCCCCTTACCATTTAGCCCAGCGTCCATTGTCACCACCTTCCCTTCTATTGGAATACCTTTGAGGAGATGCAAAGCAGCTTCGGTTATTTTCTCTTCATCCACTCCCTCCCTTCCCAAGACAAGCTTAATCCCTTGCCCTAAAGCAACAACTACTTGAAGCGCAGGTAATCCCCCTTTCCTCTTGCTCCCTCTCAAGCTCTTCTCATCTATGCATATAGCCTCAACATTTGCCCCCTTTGCCCACTGACTCAAGGCTTCTTCCAGTTTGGATATCTCTAAAAGGTTCAATATTCGCCAAACTGTTCCGTAAGCAGGTGGGTGGGGGAGCCATCCCATTCCCAGACCCCAGCAGATTTTTTCCCAATTCTTTTGGGCCCATATTAGCATTCCCCGCAAGCTGCTTTCCCCATTTACAGCGGCTAAAATCAACATCATAAGTAATCCAGTTAGGGGGTAAATGCGGCCTTGACGGCGGCGGAAGTCAGGGATTCTTTCTATGTAGGCTTTCAAGCTTTTAATCCCTCCCATGGTTCCCTCCTCCCAGTGGTTTTCGGTTTTTATTTTACCACAAAGATTAGAGAATTGAGAAGCCCTGGCAAGAAACTGGGGTAATTGCAAAGTGCTTAAAATGAACAAGAGAAAACTCATTATCTCGGCTCTAATAATGGATTCGTGGTATACTTCGTGAATAATCACCTTTCCATTCGGTTTCAGAAGCGATTTAAGCGATCGGAGAAGTGTAACGAAGCCGAAAACTGTTTCCAGATAACCACTGGAGTTGATGAGATGGTGTAATATAACATCCAGGTTGATGATATCAAAACTGCAACCTTGAAACGGGAGTTCCAATGCATTAGCAACTACCGGATATTTTCTAGGTCGGAGCACTCCTCTTCTCAGCATCACTAAAGAAATATCTACACAAACAACTGAAGCCGAAGGATATTCATCCAGAAATAAATCAGCCCAAATACCTGCCCCTGCGCCTATATCAAGAACATTAAGCGGAGAACCAGAGTCGTTTTGTAAAACCTTCCTTAAAAAGGTGTTCTTCTTGCGGTATAAAGCTATGGTGCTTTCCAGGTACTTATCAACATACTGGTCGCTATGCTTATCAAAGTGTCTCCGAACTTTCAAAATATCATTATTGTTCATGCCTTTCTCCTTCACGAATGCTCACTTACTGATGCAGACACAGAGGGCCTTTCTTATGCAACCGCCTTTCATTCCTAACAAATGTAGAAGCACTCCAAGGCCTTAAAGCGGATACCTCTTAATTTTTATGTTGAGTGCCCTTACAGGCGATAAACTTTAACCCCGATGTTCCAGTACCTCCGTGTATAGTTCAAGATACTGCTCCACAATTCGCTCCACTGCAAAATGCTGGACCACACGCGCCCGGCCGGCCTGCCCCATCCGCCGGCGCAAGGCGGGGTCCTCGACCAGTTTCTGGATTGCCCGAACCAGTTCATCCACGTTCCGGGGCGACACCAGGAACCCAGTCTCTCCGGAGACGACGGCTTCCCGGCACCCCGCCACATCCGTGGCCACCACCGGCAGCCCCATGGCCATCGCTTCCAGCACTGTAACGGGTGTTCCCTCTCTGTAAGAAGGAAGCACAAAAATATCCGTTATAGCCAGCCAGGGGATGACATCGTTCTGCCACCCCGGGGCCAGGACGATGCCTCGCCGGACATATTCCTGAATTTCCTCCCAGGTCAGCGAGTCTAAGTTCCCGGGATCGGGCTCGCCGATCAGCACAAAGCGGCCCTTCTCGTTCAGACGCTCGGCCGCCTGCAGAAACTCCCGAACCCCTTTGGGGGCGATCAGCCGCGCGATCATCGTCACCACAACCGCATCGGGAGAGAAGCCCCGCTCCTGGCGCAGCCTCTGACGTTCCTCCAGGGAGAAACGATCAGGCGAGAATGCCTTAACATCTATGCCTGCGCTCACGATCAGCCGGGCCTGCTCCGGACGGCAAAGTTTCTGGCTCAGGTAGTAACTCTGGTCATCCGGATTCAGAAAGATAATTGCATCCGCTGCCCGCAAGGCCAGGCGAGTGGTCTGCTCCACTCCCCAGCGAAGCAGGCGGGTCTTTAAATCGTGGTTGGTGTAAAGGGTACCCAGCCCCTCTACGGTGCAAACAATCGCCGGTACTCCGGCCAGCCACCCGGCCAGCGCCCCATAGACATTCGGCCGCAGTGTTGACGTATGAAGCACATCGGGCCGCAATTCCCGCAAGATAGACCTGAGCCGGTTAACCGTAGTCCACGCCCTCAGAGGGTTAAAGGTTTTGCGGTCCAGGGATATGGGCACGAACTCAATCCCGTGTTCCCGAAAGCGCGGGCTATATTCTCCCGGTGGGCAGATTGCCCACACCTGTGCCCCACGCTCCCGCAGCGCCTGCATTACAGGCATGCGGAAACGGTAGAGGTTGAAGTCGTGCTGGGAGAAGAAAGCAAATCTTTTTCTGTTTAAAAGGGCAGATTCCATATCCTGTTTCTGATTGGAGATGCAGGGCTTATTCATAGTCGTTCTTGGGAGAACACGAGGCGATTTCTTTACCAGACCAAATAAAAGAGACAAATCGCCACCACCCCCATAATACTCCCAAATGAAGCGTAAGGAGGAGAAGACCTTTCAGGAGCGGAAAACTGCTGAACCCGCCTGTAATATCGTGTGTCAGGAAATATATTGGTACCGCTACAATAGCCAATTCGCTTCCCACGGCGGATTTGAACATTTTCATCAGACAATACAAACTCAATGAACTGGCAAACGCAACAATGACCGGTGATAGCGCAGCCAGCCATATTCCCCCCATCGCATAAGCCTCGGCTACAAAATAGGTATTTTTAACGCCCATTTCAGCGAATTCATATCCCTCGGTGATCATCATAAGGTATTTGTGATAATCAATGTAATCAACAAAAAAGCGGGCGAAAGGGATCATATGCCAGTAAAAATTGCTCTCCGGAAGATACCCCTGTGTCGCAAGCGCCAGGGTTTCATACATACCGCCCATTTGCCCAACGCCCAACCTGTTTACCAGATAGACTCCAAAATCCCCAAATGATAACTGAGATGTCTGTAGATAATAGCCTAAATAGGCAAGCCCTAAACCAATGAATATTATAAGCATCAGCCCTATGAAAAGTTTCAAAGAGAAGAAATGCCTGGGCAAGAGCGCTCCTTGTGCAAATATCCAGAGAAGAGTTCCAATAACCAGAGGAGCCTTGTCCCCTGAGGCCGTAAGTGTCAGTAATGCGATTGTCAGGTAAACGACAGACCTGGCTATACTATACCTACCAACATATCCAGAAAATATTGCTAATAGATACCCTGCAGTAAATACCAAAGAAGCAACCTGGGACGGTACTTGACTACTATATTTATTCATCAGCCGTACTTTTAAAAGGGAAGTCCCTTCAATAACAGATGTAAGAAAAGCGTGTTTATAACCAAAAAAGTAAAAAATACCCAACATAAATATGTTAAATAAACTTAATGCAAAACATATATTTGTTAATTTCTTATATAACCATTTAGCATTAAGCGGTGAATCCATTACCCATTTCTTGTAAGAGAGGCCAAACAAACGCAGAAAAATCCCCAGCGATAAGATATAAGTTCCAAGAGTGACAAGTGTTATTTCAGTTACAGGCAATTCTAAGCCTGGGTAAGCAATATAAAACACTTTGATTCTATCTATTCCCAAATAGCTTACCAAAATCAGCGGTATCAGCACCAAAGCAAGTGATAAGTACCAAAGAAGTCCCCACGGATTTCTTTGGACAAACCTAATATCCAACACTGTTCTCTTTAGGACCAAATAGGCAATTCCGGCTACCGCTATACATCCTGAAACGGAAACCAGAAGTGCAAGTCCTCTCACAGGTCTTCCCCCTCAACAAACTTCGCAGAACACGATCGGTCTCCCCTGCCCTGATATCCCAGGAATGCCGCTGTACGGCCGCTTCCCTGCCCCTCAATCCCATAATAGCCCGCGTCTCCGGATTTTCACAAACATAACGAACTGCTCTCGCTAAGGCTTTAGCATCGCCTGGCGGAATAACCAGGCCGCACTCTGTTTCTCGGACCAAATCCGCCATGCCTGGAAAGTCTGTAACTATAACCGGAACACCGCAAGCCATAGCTTCAAAAAGCTTAATAGGGAAAAACCCTGTCCTGGTACATCCACTGCGATCATCAGTCGTGGGTACTAATACAGCCAGACTGCGGCAGATAATCCCAGGCATACACTTGTATGGCTGATGTCCAAGGTAAACAACTAAATGGTTTTGCTTTGCAGCTGTTTCCACCTGAGAACGCATAACACCGTCGCCTATGATGACCAACGTCACCCCTTCAGGCCATTCGGGATCATGGACCGCTTCAAGCATAACTTCTACACCCTGCCAGCGCGCGAGGGCTCCAAAGAAGAGCACAAATTGCTCCGGAAGGGTAACGTTCCCACTATATACTGCATCAGGTCTAAAGAGATGAACATTTACGCCATTGGGAATAACCCATATCTTAGAGTGTCCCGATTCCTTTTTCGCCCACTCAGCAAGCCCTGGTGTCACAGCAACGAGTGCATTGGCCCAGCGCATCTGGGTGCGCGTAAGCCACCTGAATAACCACGCCGCTTTCCTGGTGAAAGGCCAGGCAATAAAAAGATCCTCATAGGGCCCATTGATTTCTTGTACCACAGGAATATGGAACAGCCTTCCACAAATGGCTGCCAGCCAAGAGGCAAAGTGCATCCGAATGTATATAATATCTGGCCTTTGCACAAGGAGCATTTTTATCAACATTCGCATTTGGACGATCAGAAACCAGAAAATACGCCCTATTGGCCCCGGTATTTTATCGGATGCCCTGTAAGGAGGCTCAAAGAGCATGACCCGCCATCCATAGTTTTGCAGTCCTTTAATCATTTCATGGACATGGGCATATGAAGCTTGTCCCTCACGCGTGGCCTGTAAGCAGAGGTAATAAACCAAACGATTATTATTTTGATTTGACACCATTAATTTCATACTCCCTCCGGTTTATAGTCTCGGCGGACAGCTGCTTCCAAAACTTTGAGATAAAGCTCCCTTTGCCAGGACTCTATCAAATTGTTGTTATGCCAAAGCAGGCTGAAGGTTCCCGCAAAGCGGCGACATGTGCCGGAAAGGCGCTCAATCCATTCTATAGCCTGTTCCGGTCGCAGAGCCATGTATTGTGGAGCCAGCAGCGTTGTATCCAAAGCTATTAGAGGACGCTCACGCAGGCGCAAAGGCGACCGTGTCCTCAAATTGAACACTGGAAACTCATGACATGTGCCGCATCGGAAACCGACATGATCAGCAAAACCAAGCGTGGAGTCATAGTCTAAACCAGCATCTTTCCAAATCTGCCAAGTCATAAAGTTTTCCCCCGTTAGGGTAACCCTGTTACAAATCATCATGGTGATAAACATAAACAACTGTCCTCATAAGTTTTCCCCAGAAAGGCCAGCATCGGGAATAATTTCTCTTGCCTGTGCCAATGCTGCAGCACCCAAAACGCTTATTTTGCGTTCGGATTTTAAATTAAATGCCCCATCAAGTGCCAAAATTGTAGAAGCAGGACTCCGATTTCCGCGCACTGTCACATATATCTTTTTTAACAAGCCCCAAAAACCCAGCCTCTTTAAAAACGATCTTCCGCGTGTTACAAGAGGAATACTAATTTTTATTCCAAGCTTCTCCTGCATGCATTTTACATATTTCCTCTCCAATTGTCGATCAATCCGCAATTCCAGCGGAGCATATTCCCAGAACGACATTACTTCATGATCCCACCAGGGCATCCACCAATCTAAACCGAAAAAGTCGTAAACCCGGACGGAGTTCACGATAAACTTTGCTTGCCTTTCAGCCCAATCCCAACTCTCATAAAGTGCAATTGCTTCCTCCGTTTTGAGTCCCTTCGCCTGCTCAAAGTATACCTCCAGATGCCCAAGCACGCCCATTAGTGCTTCTCGGTGGTCCATGCCTACATACTCGGCGGCCAAGCTAAGAGGCATAAGCATATAATGATGTCGCCAAATGGTCTTAATCACCTTTTGGACGTCACATTCTGCAAGCTTGGTCAATTCCTGAGGAATATGGCTTCCGCACACAAAATCCCTTGAATGCCCAGGAACTATTACAACATCCTCTGAAAGCACCCTTTCCTTCCTTAACCCCATAATTGCTGGCCAATCTTGAAGGTGAGCTAGAGACACCAATTTGCTGGCATATCTGATATAGGACTGACATTCGTCAGACCAGTACCATTGCTTCCA
>JGI20130J15133_1000999_pt1 | contig 24728 bp, 13 predicted proteins | sample WasSprMetagenome_FD_15133 | JGI IMG/M metagenome (IMG submission 15133) | reverse complement strand
GGCGAGGGCGGCGGTTTTGGCGGCGGCGTCCCAGCCGTCGAGGTCGTAGCGTGCGTCGGCTTCGGTGATGCCGAGGCGGCGGGCCTGCTCGACGCCTTCCTCCAAGGTGCAGCCGCGTTCCATGGACTCGATGACGACGGTGGTGGTGGAGTTGAGGACGCCGGTGAAGCCGAGGATGCGCACGGCGGGCAAGGTATAGCGCACGAGATTGAATACGGGCGCGCCGTCCATCACGGTGGCCTCGAAGCGGAACTGGACGCCGGCGGCCTCGGCTTCCCGCCTGAGTGCCTGCCAGGCGTGAGCGATGGGACCTTTGTTTGCGGTGACCACGTGCATGCGTCGCGCGAAAGCGGCGCGGATGTGAGAGATGGCAGGCTCGCCCGTCAGGGGATCCAGCGGTGTGACCTCGACCATGACCTCGGCCTTGCTGCGATCGAGGAATTCCTCGACGCTGGGGCTGGGCAGGCGGAGAGCGGGATCGGGATCGAGGCCGCGTTCGTCCACGGCGGCGCCATGGCGTGCGGTGAGGATGCCGGTGATGCGGAACGGGTAGGCGGCGCGCTGCGCGTGCAGGAGCCGGGCGAAGGCGCGGCCCACCCGTCCGAAACCGATGAGCGCGAGCTTCACCGGGGGCCTCCGGGGCGGGTGAGCCTGGTCATTCGCCCATGACCTTGATGATGACGCGCTTGGGGCGCTGGCCGTCGAACTCGGCGTAGTAGATCTGCTGCCAGGGCCCCAAGTCGAGCCGGCCTTTGGTAACGGGAACGATGACCTGGTGGTGAACGAGGAGGCTCTTCAGGTGGGCGTCGCCGTTGATCTCGCCCGTGCGGTGATGCCTGTAGTCCTTGCGGAAGGGGGCAAGCTTTTCGAGCCACTCGTCAATGTCGGCCAGAAGGCCTTCCTCGGCGTCGTTGACCCAGACGCCGGCGGTGATGTGCATGGCCGAGACGAGGATCATGCCTTCCTGGATGCCACTCTTGCGCAGAGCGTTTTCGACCTGAGCGGTGATGTTGATGTACTCGCGGTGCTGTTTGGTGTTGAAGGTCAGGTATTCCGTGTGGAAACGCATCAGCCCGATCATACTGCATCGGGCTGTGCCAGGGGGTTGGGGGCGCCGGGGAGGTTTTTGCTTCAGGGGTCTTTAGGGGGTTAGAGGTTAGTCTCGCTTTGGTGGGAGTTGCCTCCCCGGCTTGATTCCAATTTTAGAAGATCCCGGGCCCGAATGCAACAAAAATTTGTAGAGACTGGCATTCAGACGGCGCAATCCGAATCTAACCGATTGAAAACAATGAAAAAATAGTTCTCGCGGATCAGGCTAGCAGGACCCGCCAGACGGTGTTCGTGAGGGCGTGAGCCACCATGGCGGCCCGGATTCCCCCTCCGACCCGGTACGCCCGGCCATAGAAGAGGCCAGCCACGCCAGCCAGCAGGGCAAAACGCCAGTTGGGGAAGGAGCGGAAGGGCAAGTGCGCTAAACCGAACAGGGCGGAGGCCAGCAGCCAGCCGGCAGTCGGATTGTCCAACCACTCCCCGAGCCAGCGCTGCAAGAGGCCGCGGAAGAAGAACTCCTCGGCTAAGGCCACGACCCAGAGCATGCCGAAAAAGGTCGCGGCGGCGGAGAGCAGGAGTCGCTCGGAGGGGAAAGGGGGGACAAGGTCAGGGACGAAGCCCGTGCCCAAGGCCAATGCGAGGCCAGCGGGCAGGAACGCGAGGAAGTGGATCACGCCGATGCGCCATTCCCGGCGGGACGGGAACCAGCCGAAGCCGATTCCTTCGGCTTTGCGCAACAGCAAGGCAGCCAGGATGCCGAGTCGAATCCACATGAGTTGGCCGAGCGGATCCATGGGAGGCCAGTCCCAGGGCGTCAGATACACCCGCTTCCAGACCCTGGCGAGGGCGACGCCGGCAACAAGGAGCAGGAAGCTGGCGTCGGCAGCGGAACTGCGTGGAAGGATCAGGTACCAGGCGGAGAGGCCTGTGGCCAAGAGGGCGAGCAGGGCGGCCGGGCCAAGTTGGAAAACGCCGCAGGCTGGCGCGTACAACAAGTATGGCAGCAGAGCGGAAACGATGCACGCAAACGTAAGCAGGCGCCGGTTGGCGTGCTCGAGCTTTCTGCGCAAGGCGGCGGAGGCGAGGCTGGAGTAAAGGATGAGTTCGAGCAGCCACGCAGCCGCCGCCCAGGGATTCAAGCCGGGCCAGGCGGGCAGCTCAACGTGCAAAGCCAAAACGCATCATAGCAAGCGCGGCGGCCGCGGCACGGCGACGCTCAGAAGACATAGCGGAGGGCGAGTACGATGCGGCGGTTGCCACCGTCCTGCCCCCACTGGTTGAGGAAGTTGGCGGAGCTTACGCGCGATTCGGGGATGCCGAAGTCGCGGGTGTTGCTGGAGTTGTAGAACTCGGCGCGGAACTGAAGCGTGTTGGTTTCGCTGACCTTGGTGTTTTTGATGATACCGATGTCCACGTGGGTGATGCCGTCGGCGCGCAGGGCGTTGCGGCCGAGGTTGCCCAAGGGATTCTGAGCGGTGACGCGAGAGAACAGGCGCGCGCCGCCTGCCCAGAACAGCTCCTGGACGCTCATGCGGGACAGATCGAGGCTGGTGGCGGTGTTGGCGCGGATGGCGTTGCCGACCAGAGAGTCAATCCCGCTCAAACGGAAGCCGGGGTCGGCGCCGTCGAGGGCGGTGAAGGGTGCACCGGACTGGAGGGTAATGAACGGGCTGACCTGCCAGCCGCCGAGCAGCTTTGCGAGGACGCCGTGCTGCTGGCGGACGAGCGGGACTTCGTAGACGGCGTTGGCCGTGAAGCGATGGGGCCGGTCGTAGGTGGAGCGGGCGCGGTCGGCGCGACGATTGAAGGAATCCTGGGCCACGGCGACTTCGCCGGAGACCGAGGGGTTGAAGATTTCCGAAGCGCCGTCAATGTAAGCGCTCCAGGTATAGTGCGCGCCGAGGGCGAAATTGCGTGAGAGCCTTTTTTCGAGGCTGGTCTGAAGGGAGTGGTAGATCGAGCTGGTGGCGTTGGCACGCAGGCGGATGACGCCCCGAGTGGGATCCACGCGGAGTGTGCCGCGGTTGTTGTTCTCGGGCAATGTGGGGTTGCCGTCAATGGTCTGGTAGAGGGCAGTACCCTTGGTGCCGACGTAGCCGATGGTGAGCGCCCAGTCCTGCCAGAGTTCACGCTGGATCTGGAAGGCGAATTGTTCGGCGAAGGGACTGCGGAAGTCGGCGCCGACGATGGTGCGCGTGACGAGGTAGGGATTGGCGATGACGGGAGTGCTGCGAGCCGCCTCCTGCAAGCGGACGAAGGAATTGGGAGTGCGAGCGGGCAGGTTGATCACGTTGAGGAAGGGGAAAGCGCTGCCGATGTTGAGGGCGATGTTGATGAAAGCGAAGTCGTAGGTGCGGGAGTAGCCGCCGCGGATGACGGCGCGCTCATCGCCGGTGATCCAGGAAAGGGGACCTGCGGCTTTAGGCAGGCGGTAGTTGAAGCCGAAGCGGGGCCCCCAGTTGTTGGTATCGCGCTTGGGGACCGGCTCGAGGCGATAGCCCGGGTTGCCGCCGGCGGCGGCCACGATGCGATCGTTGACTTTCTTGAGGCTATCAATGGGATTGCCGGGAGATTCGTAGCGGATGCCGTAAGTGATGGTGAAGCGCGGGACGATGCGCCACTCGTCCTGGATGAAGCAGAAGTAGTCGTAGTACTTGTAATACTGGAGTCGCTCGCCGCCGGGCAGGGGCGCGTTGATGGAGGCGGTCTGGGCGACATCGTCCACCAGATCCTGGAGCGTGTTGTAGACGAGGCGGCCGCGGATGGTGGGCACGAAGAAGCTGGTGACGTCCTGCTTGCGGAAGTCCATGCCGAACTTGATGGAGTGCGAGCCGCGCATCATGCCCACGGTGTACTGGAGTTGGTAGTTGTTGTTGAAGCGGAACTGGGGGAGGTTGACGGCGAGTCCGATGGCGGTGCGGGAGGCGGCGGCGTTGAAGCCGGTCAGGCCGAGTTCGGGCACTTCGATGCTAGGAATTTTTTCGGACTTCGGGTCGGCGGCGGTGGTAGTGGAGCCAAAGCGCTGGTAGCCGAGCCGGAGCTCGCTGTAGACGGTGGGTGAGAAGGAGCTGTTGAGCCAGGCGCTGGCCGCCTGTCGGGTGGTGGGGACCACGGTGGTGAGGCCGGGAGGGGTGACCTGGCCGGCGCCGGAGCTGAGCTGATCATTGTAGAGGTAGCGTCCGCCGAAGCTGTGGCGGTCGTTGAACTGGTGATCCACGCGGGCGGACCACTGCCAGTTGTCGAACTTGATGCGGGAGGATCCGCTGAGGGTGCCGAGGGGGATGCGAACGGAGCGATCGCCGACGGTGAGAGGCGCAGACAGATTGGGTACCGGCGCCTGTGCGGCGGGCAAGTGTTCCAGCAGTGCCTGGACGGTTGGGCGGTTGCCTGCGAGCTGTTGGAGAAGCTGGCGGCCTTCCTCGGTGGGAACGCCGCGGATGGTGGTGCCGGAACCGAGCTGTCGGTCGGTCCAGCGCTGGAGGGAGCCGAAGAAGAAGGTTTTGTTCTTGCGGATGGGTCCGCCGAGGGTACCGCCGATCTGGTTTTCGATGCGGAACGGTGCTTTCTCGAATTTGGGGCGCGGGGGCGAACCGACGGGGGCTTTGTCGAGATTGGAACGCGAGTTCAGGTGATTGTCGTTGTGAAACCAGAAGAGCGAGCCGTGAAAGTCGTTGGTGCCGCGCTTGGTAATGATGTTGACGACCGAGCCGGCGGCGCGTCCGTACTCGGGGGCGAACTGGTTGGTGATGAGGCGGAACTCGGCCACCAGATCGGGGTTGTTGATGGCTTGGGTAAGGCCGGTGATGGAAGGGTCGTTGGAGTCCTGGCCGTCCACCATGAAGTTGTTGGAACGGGTGCGCATGCCGTTGACGGAGAAGCTGACGCCGCCGGAGGCGAACTCGGACTGACCGGGCGAGAGCTGGCTGACGCCTGCGACGGAGAGNGCGAGGAAGAGGATNTTGCGGTTGGGGGCGAGCGGCAGTTCNGAGANGCGNCGNGTGTCGAAGTTGNCGCCNACCTCNGCGTTGGTGGTGTTNATGAGGGGCGCGTCCGAGGTGACGGTGATGGTCTCGGCGACGCCTGCGACCTCTAGCCGGATGTCGAGGTCGGCNGTCTGGTTGAGCCGCAGCACGATGGGGCCTTGGATGTAACGTGCGAATCCTGCCTTTTCAACAGAGATTTGGTAGCTGCCGACAGGGAGCTGCGGGAAGCGGAAACGGCCGTCGAGGCCCGTGGTGGCCTCGCGGGTTTGACTGGTGTCGAGGCTGCGCACGGTGACGCGGGCGTCCACCACGGCGGCGCCGGTGGCATCGCGAACCGCGCCGAGAATTTCACCTGTGGTTACCTGGGCCGGGAGGAACCAGGCGTTCCAGGCGATGGCAAGCAGAAGCAAGTGGGATCGTCTCACTGTCACCTCCGGGAACGTCGAGTCGCGCGGGCGTCAGCGGCATTGGCTCTGCGAAACAGACGCCCACTGTGAGGCCTATATTACAGCTATGCCACACGGCCTCCGCTACTAATAACCACGCAACAGCACCCGGAGACTCGGGCTGGTTATCAACGTGAGTTACTTTTTTCCAGAGGTTGGAAGCTTAAATTCTACTTTGCGCCCTTGGTTGAGTTTCTCGGAGAGGGCGCGATCTACGAGTTCCAGAGAGACTTGGTTGTGCCGGCCTTGAGGGGTGATGTAGTGGAGGGTGTCGCCTTCGACCCAGTAAGCGACGGCCGTGTAGACGGAGCTGTCCTTGAGAGCGATGAGGAAGGTGACGTTCTCCGCCGGGGGCTCGACGGGTGCTCGCACGGGAGCCTGATAGGTGTTCACAGTTTCCCTTTCCTGCGTGCGCGGCTCAGAGGCGAAATACTGGTTGATGGTGACGGGTGGGGAAGCGGGCTGCGGCGGCGCCATGATGATGGTGATGTTCGGCTGCGGTTCGGAATAAGGGTAGTAGCCCCCGACGAAGACCGGCCAGATGAAAGGCACGACGGCGGCGCGGCGGTGGAGGAGATCCACGGCGGGCGCGCCCGTGTATCCGGGCCAGCCGCTGACGGTCCAGCCAAGGCGCTGGGCGAAGCTGGAAGGCGCCGAGAAAGGTACGCCGGCGCGCGGCGCTGTGCCGGTGCCAGGAAAGACGACGTTCCCGAAGCCGTGGGGCGAGCCGTAGGTGCGGTACTCCGGGCGGGCCCGCTGAGACCAGGCTGAGCCGGCCACGATCGCGAGGCCTGCGATCAAGCAAAGAACGTGTGCCGGTGCTTTCATCACAAACCCCCGCTTCAGTGTAGCGCGGGACGTCCCCGGAGGCAACTGCGCGGTGAGCCGGGAGGGCGCTGCGCTTTGGCATACTGGAGTGCGTTCCATGTCCACGGCATCTTGGGAAGATCGGGCGGCACGGGCCGCGCTTTATCTGGCGGGCGCCTCGGCCGTTTCGGTGCTGGTTTCGATCGCAGCGTCGCAGTTGCTGCTGGCGCTGGCGCTGGTCGCGCTGCTGGTTTCGCGGCTTCGTCTGCGGATGCCGGCGGTGTGGGTCCCGCTGGCGGTATTCGTTGCCGGCACCGTAATCGCGATCCTGGCTTCGGAAGATCCGGGTGCGGGGCGGCCCCAGATCCGGAAGATGTTCGTGCTGCTGATGCTCCCTGTGGTGTACTCGGCGGTGCGTACGGTGGGGCAGGCGCGCGCGCTGGTGCTGGGCTGGGTGGCAGTGGGTTCGCTTTCCGCCGCGGTGGGGTTGATTCAGTTCGCGGACAAACTGCGGGCGGCGCGCAGCGCAGGCGCGGGCTTTTACGACTACTACATTGCCGAGCGGATCAGCGGTTTCATGAGTCACTGGATGACGTTTGCGGGCCAGCTCATGCTGGCAGGCCTGCTGCTGGCGGCATTTCTGTTGTTCTCACCGCATGCGCGAGGGCGGGCGAAGTGGATGAGCGTGATCGCGGCGGCGCTGATTGGGTCGGCGCTGGCTCTGAACATGACGCGGAGCATCTGGCTGGCGGGCGCTCTGGCGCTGCTGTATCTGGTGTGGCACTGGAAGCGACCGCTGGTGTTGCTGGCGCCCGTGGTGCTGGCGGCGTTGGTGGCGGCTGGGCCGGGATCGCTGCGAGCGCGCCTGATTTCGATCGTGCAGCCGCGCAGAGAAGTTGATTCGAACCTGCATCGGATCGTTTGCTGGCGAACGGGCCTGCGTATGGTTCAGGCGCATCCGTGGCTGGGGCTGGGCCCCGAGGTGGTGCGGCTGCGGTTCCACGATTTTCTGCCGCCGGATGCGCCCCAGCCGTTGCCGACGGGATGGTACGGCCACTTGCACAACCTGTATCTGCACTACGCGGCGGAGCGAGGGATTCCCACGGCGATGGCAGTAGTGTGGCTGCTGGCGCAGGCGTTCTGGGAGCTGCACCATGCGGCCCGTCGCACGCCTGCGGGCCGGGACGAAGGGCGATTCCTGTTGCACGGTGCGGCGGCGTGCGTGCTGGGGGTGGCGGTGGCGGGATTGTTCGAGGTCAACTTGGGGGACAGCGAAGTGCTGATGATGTTTCTGGCGGTACTGGCCTGCGGGTATCTGGCGCGGGAGCAGGTGGAGGCGGGCCATGGGAGAATCGCTGCGTGAGCGTGAAATCATTCTGGCCGGCGGGTCCGGAGGTTTGGGTCAGGCGGTGACCGAGCTGCTGCTGGCCGAGGGCGCGCACGTGATCGTGAGCTACCGTTCGAACGCGGCGCGGGCGGAGCGGCTGGCGGGGCTGGGAGCACGTATCGTGCAGGCCGATATCACACGCGCGGAGGATCGGAAACGCTTATTGGACGCGGCGCCGGCTCTTTACGGCCTGGTGGTGCTGGCGGGCGAACCGGCGCGGGTGACGGATGCGGCGGGGATGGAGACCGTGCTGCGGAGCTCGCTGGAGGTGAATCTGCTCGGGCCACTCATGCTGGCGCGCGAGGCGGCGGAGCGGATGAAAGCCGCGGGAACTCCGGGGGCCATCGTGCTGTTCTCGACGATGCAGGCGGTGGGGGTGTTCCCGGGATCGCTGGCGTACGCTGCGCCGAAGGCGGGTCTGCTGCACGGGGCGCGGGTGCTGGCGAAGGAGTATCGCGGGCCGGTGAACATCCGAGTGAACGTGATTTGCCCGGGGGTGATGGCGGCGGGAATGGCCGAAGCTTCGATCGCGTCGGGCAAGTATGACCGCTATTTGCGCGAAGGCATCATTCCCCGCTTTGGCCGGGCGGGCGACGTGGCCCGTGCAGTCCGGTTCCTGCTTGAACCGGACAACTATGTGACAGGGCAGGTCTTGCTCGTAGATGGCGGCCTGACCCTGTAATTCGCCGGCTTACTTGCTGCGGGCGGGTTTGACTTTCTTGATCAGGGAGGCGGCTTTCTTCAGGTCGTCCTCGTTTTCGAAGGCGATCACGGACGAGTATTTCTTTCCGATGACTTGGGTGACGAGGAACGCCAGGTTGATGCCGGCGTCGGCAATGGCTTGGGCGATGGCGTGGCCGAGGCCGGGCCGGTCGTCGCCCTCTATGAGGAGGGTTGGCATTTCCAAGGCTGCGAGGCCGGCGGCCTGAGCAGCGGCCTCGGCCTTCTTGCCTTTGACCGGGAACACTTCGATGGCGGCCTTGCTCGGTTCACCGGGGAACCGATAACCCATGACGACGGTCAGATTGACGCCGGCTTCGGCGAGCGGTTTGAGGGTGGCGGCAAGGACTCCGGGCTGGTTGGGGACTTCAGCCCGCCAGAGTACGATTCGCTTGACGGATACGGGCATAGCGACCTCCGGGGCGCTTTTCGAGAAACGCGCGCCCTCAATTGTAAAGCAGTCGGAACGCGGTGACAATCATAAATTGTCGGGATCCGGGCGGGAGGCGATGGGGCAGATGCCTCGACTCGGCCGAGGCGCGGGAAGCGAGCGAGGGCGGGCGGGATTGTTGCGGCCCAGGAGGACTAATAAGTGAGACGCATGCCCATCTGGACCTGGCGCCCGGGCCTTGCCGAACTGACGATGCCGAAGCCCGGTCCCTGGAAAGTGCGGCCGGGGTTGCCGAAGTTGGGGTGGTTGGGCAGGTTGAAAAATTCGCCGCGCACCTGGAGCTGTTTTTTCTCGCTTACGTGGAATGAGCGAATGAGCGAGCAGTTGAAGTTGATGCGGCCGTCGGCGCACACCAATCCTACTCCCTGGTTCCCGAACTGGTATTCGGGCGGCTGGGCGAAAGCCTCGGTGTCAAACCAGCGCTCGGGCCGCCGCAGCCGTGGGGGCAAATTCGGATCGCGCAAGACGTCCGCCCGTTGAGGGCCGGCCGAGTAAGCGTGGGTAGTGTTCGTCTGAGTCTGCACGGTGATAGGGGCGCCGCTCTGGATCACCGTCACGACGCTGGTAGACCATCCGCCGAGAATCCGTCCCAGCCAGTGCCCGTGCAGCCAGGCGCCTCGCCTGCCGAAAGGAAGCTGGTAAACCATCCCCAGTGTCCACCGGTGGCGTNTGTCGTTTTCTGCGGGGCCCCCAGTCGGCGCGGCGATTGTAAAAGTTCGAATAGGGAGACCCTTCATCGCCCAGGGTCGCCCCGCCGCCGCTGCAATTGTCCAGAAGTTTCGACCAGGTGTAAGTGGTGAGCAGGTTGAAGCCACGGCTGAAACGTTTCTGCACCCGGATGAGGCCTGCGTGGTAACTGGAAACGCCCAGGCTGGGAGCCAGAATGGAGACATTGCTGAACTGGGGGAAGGGCCGATAGGCCTGTGAGGTGCGTCCCGGCCCGAGGATCCACGGCGGAATCTGATTGATCGAAAGGTCATCGCTGGCAAGCTTGCGCGACAAATTACCCAGATAGCCGACTTCGAGTACGGTGGTGGGTGACAGCTCGCGCTGCACTTGCAGGCTGAACTGCTGGGAGTAACCGGTGCGCCGGTTCGTTTCGAAAAAGGTCACGGCCTGATTGGGTGTCTGTCCGACGGGCACGGCGCCGAAGGAGTCGTCGCGGACCGGCTCGCTGAGAGGCGGCAGCGGCAAGCCCTGTCCCAGCGTGTAAGGTATCCCGACGTAGTTGTCTGGCAGGACCAGGGCCGCCGAACGCTCGAATCCCAAGGTGGCCACGTTGGCAACCTGGCGATCGTAGGGATGAGCGTAGAAGACGCCGTAACCTCCGCGCACCACCACGCGCCGCTTGCCGAACGGCCGCCAGGCAAAGCCGAAGCGGGGTCCAAAGTTGTTGAGGTCGGGATCGAACATCCGCGTACGATAGCCGTTGACGCCGGCAAAGCGCACCACACCAGGGGTGCCGGAGACGGGGTTAATGGCGGTCATGTCGAACCCGTTGAGGCGATTGTTCAGGTCCTGCAAAGGCAGGTCGGTCTCCCAACGCAGTCCGAGGTTGATGGTCAGGCCGTCGCGTACGGTCCAGTCATCCTGAATGAAGCCTGCGTAGTACCAAGCGCGGCGGTCCAGCGGCGGCGTCTCCCGTTGGGAGAAATTGGTGGGCACGCCCAGGAGCAGGGTGGCGAGGCCGTTCCCGGTGTTGACGTTGCCCGGCAAGCCGGTAAAGCCGCGGCTCAAAGTGAAGTTGCCGGAAATCGAGGGCCGGAAGACCTCATAGTTCATGGAGGGTCGAATTTCGAAGCCCAGCTTCAGACTATGCAGACGGCGAATCCAGGACAGGTGGCCGATGATATGGTACTGCTGGATGGGGAACTGGCGCCGCTCGTGCGTAGTGGTCCCCAGCGCCGTAAAACCGGCGGCCGAAATGCGGGGAAAGGCATCATCCGGGAGGCCCTTCAGCCCAAGCTTGCTGGGCCAGTGCCCGCCCATGCCGGGAGAAAATTGGTGGTTGATGCGGCGTCCGTAAGTGAGACGAACTTCGCTGAGCAAAGCCGGCGAAAAAACGTGGGTCCAGGCCGCATACCAGAACTGCTGGTGGCGGCGATTGTCGGTAAGGGTGTCGGCGGCGCGTTCCGGAAAAACACTTACGTTGGTAACGTCGTCGCTGTTATAAACATAGCGGGCCGTAACTCTGTCGAAGCTGCTGAAGTTATGGTCAATTTTCACCAACCAGTTATTGCGCGTAAGTGCGGTGAGGCCGTTGGCGCGAAAATTGTTGGCGCCGGCGATGTCGTCGGGCGGGCGATTCGGCGAGGGATAAAAGGAAACGATTCTGACGGCCACGGGATCCAGGCGCGAGGGCGGAATGCGGTTGCCGGGGAAGGGGTCGCGCACGACGGAACCGCCTTCGCGCCAGCTGGTGGCAGGATCATAAACGGGCGTCAGGATGCCCCGCGCGTTGTAAGTTTGCGAGAAGTCACCCGCCTTTTGCGCTTCGGTGGGTACAGTCAGGGTGCGGACGGCGCCGTCGCGGCGGCGCGAGCCCTCGTAGGAAATAAAGTAAAAAGTCCGCTCTCTGCGAACCGGGCCGCCTATCGTGCCACCAAAGACGTTGTAACGCAGGGAAGGCTTCTGACGGCGTCCGTCCACGATGGGCGAGAAGAAATTGGGCGCATCCAGGATCTCATTACGAAGGTACTCGAAGAGGCTGCCTTTCACCTGGTTGGTCCCGGACTTGGTATTGGCGATCACCACACCGCTGGCCGAACCACCGTACTCGGCGGAATAGGCGTTCGCCAGGACCTTGACCTCTTGCAGGGTTTCGATGGGAGGGTCAGTGTCAATCTGGCCGATGCCGATGCGCATGTTCTGCCCGGTGCCGCCGTCTATGAAAAAGGCCTGGCTTTGGGTTCGCCCGCCCGCCAGGCTGAAGTTGGGCTTCTGCCCGCTGTCGTAATCCACGAACACGGCGGCACCCACGAGTTCGATCAGGTTCATGGCTCGGCGATCGCCCAGGGGCATTTCTTCGATGGTCTCGGACTCGACCAGTTGGCCGGCGTCGGCAGTGCGAGTTTCGAGCAGCGAGGGGCTGGCGCTGACGGTGACGGTCTCGGTGACGGCGCCGAGGGTGAGCGTAATGTTGAGCTCGAGCGCCTGCCCCGTGGTAAGTTCGATGTTTTCCCTCACGTAATGCCGGAAGCCCTCTTTCCTGACCTCCAGGCGATAGTTACCGACAGGCAAAGGGCGCAAGGAATAAAAACCGGCTTCGTTGGACAGAACGCTGGTACGGACGCCCGTAGCCAGATCAATGGCCGAGACCTCCGCGCCGGGCACGGCTGCCCCTGTGGGTCCCGGACGATGCCGCTGATACTGGCCTGAGGCGACTGGGCGCCCAAACAGGCCGCGAGGAACAAAATTCCCGTCGGCAGGATGCAAGGACGGGCGGACCGCATTTCCCTCCCCCGGTCACACTGGAATACAACGCGGGATCCCCTCGTGTCAAGCTTGCGGTTGCCTGTTCCAGCGCGGGCCGGTGCGTGCTTGGGCGGGGCCTCGGCGGCGTTATTCCGGGCGTCCTTTCGCCTGGTGCAGGCCTCCAACCAGCCTTCCCCGCCCCAACGGCCTCCTGGCGGAAGGGTCAGAGAGTTGCTGCCACCGAAAGGCTTGACGGGAAACGGGCCGTCGTTACATCATAAATGCCCGGGAGGGAAAGGCGGTGAGTACAGGAGTCACGAGGCGTCATTTCCTGACGGCGGCAGCATTCGGCCCGTTCATCCGCACCTCACGGGCTGCGGCGGCCGAACGTCCCAGCTTTCTGTTCCTGCTGACGGACGACCAGAGCTACGCCACGCTCTCGATTACCGGCAGTCCGTTCATGAAAACGCCGAGCATTGACCGGATCGGGCGCGAGGGCGTGGTATTCACCAACTGCTTTGTAACCATGTCGCTTTGCGCGCCGAGCCGCGCCTGTAACCTGACCGGGTTGTACCCGCACAGCAACGGGATCTACAACAATAACATCCGCTGGAACCCGGAGCTACAAACTCTGCCCCGACTCTTGCATGAGGCGGGTTACCGTACCGCTCACATCGGCAAGTGGCACATGGATCGGGACGACCGGGTGCAGCCGGGTTACGATTACTGGGCGGCTCAGGTCGGGCAAGGCGATTACGTCAATCCGCGCAAGAATATCAATGGCCAGTGGGTGGATCTGAAGGGCTACGACACCACGATCATTACCGATCAAGCCATCGAGTTCATGCGCAGCGTGCCGCGGAACCAACCTTTCTGCGTGTGGCTTGGCTACAAGGCGTGCCATGCTCCGTTCACGCCGGCGCCGGGGCATGAAAACGACTTTGCGGACGTCGAGTTCAAGCCTCCGGCCTCGTACTTTGTGGACGACGAGGGCAAGCCGATGCGCGTGCGCCGCAAGGCGCGAGCCGACGTGGCGGGGACGGGCAAGGCCGGGCGAAAGGGGGCCAAGGCGGGCGCACGGCCCATGAATTTGCAACGCTGGGCGGAGCGGGAACGCAATCAGTTCCGCTGTCTCATGGGCGTGGAGGACAGCGTGAAGAGGCTGCTGCAATTCCTGGAAGAGCAGAAACGGCTGGACGACACGCTGATCGTATACACCAGCGACAACGGCTTCTTCCATGGCGAACACGGGTTGCATGGAAAGCTGGAAGCCTACGAAGAGTCGCTGCGCGTGCCGTTGCTGGTCCGNTATCCNCGCGTCATCCCTGCCGGACAGCGGGTGGAGGCGTTCGTNTCNAACCTGGACCTGGCGCCTACGGTGCTGGACTTTTGCGGCGTCCGCCCGCACAAGCCGATGCAGGGCAAGTCCTGGCGGCCCCTGGTCACCGGGAAGGGGCAGAGCGCTCCATGGCGGCGGGCGTTTCTTTACGAAATGTTCGGAGGCGGAGCGGACCCCGCGCATCCCACGGTGAAAGCTCTTCGCACCGAGCGCTACAAGCTGATCCTGAATCTCAACCCGCGGGAGCTGGACGAACTTTACGACCTTCAGAACGATCCGCAAGAAATGCGCAACCTGGCGCGTGAAAAAGGTCACGAAGATTTGATCAAAGACCTGAAGCGCCAGATGCTGGAGCTTATGCGGGAGTTCGAGGATCCCGCTATCCCAGCGGTCCAGGCTACCCTCTGAGAGCTGACATCCCCAGGGCGCTTGCGCGGAGGCGAGTTCGCCGCCGTGCGCACAGGAGGGGGGTCAGTGGGTGGCTTGTTGCTTCACCCGGTCCGGGGCTTGAACCTCAGAACGAGTACTGGAAGCTAGCTTGAAAGACGCGGGGACCGCCGCGACCCGTGCCGGCCACCAGGCTGAGTAGCCCCGCGGTGTGCCGGTTGAACTGCTTGAAGGCGTCGCCTGGGACGCGGAAATTCGGGTGATTCAGGACGTTGAAAGAATCCAGGCGAAGACGCAGGTTCCTGCGCTCACGCAAGCGGAAGTTCTTCATCAGGGCCAGATTGAGATACGCCTGGCCGGGACCGTCGAGTATGTTACGACCCGAATTGCCCGGGACGAACGGCATGAAGCCATGCGGACTGGGTTCGCAAGTCCGGGAGCCGCTATCGCAGCGCGGCACTTTCTCGAAGGCGTTAATGTCGAACCAGGGGTAATCCACGCCGCGCCGCTTTCCGGGTATGGGTTGCGGGACGCCGCGCGCCAGACGGTTGGGCCGATCGAACTCCCCCAGGTTGGCGTCAATATCCGCGGTGGTCACTGTGAACGGCTGGCCCGTTGCGAAACTGCCGACGCCCGCAAGCTGCCAGCCGCCAAGCAGCGCCTCGGCCCACGGAGGGAGACTGCGCAGCCACCGCCGGCCTCTACCCACGGGGAACTGCCACGAGAACGCCAGAGTCACGATGTGGCGGATGTCGAAATCCGAGCGTCCGCGCTCCAGCTTTGGATTATCGGGATCCTGGAAGCCGCCATAGCCGCCGTTGGAATTATCGGAAAGCTGGGAGGCGTAGTCCAAAGATTTGCTGAAAGCGTAGTTGAGCCGGTAGAAGGCTCCGCCACGCCCGCGCCGACGCAAGGAGATCTGCCCGGCGTTGTAATTGGAATTGAAACCGAACAGGAAGAGGTTAATAGCGCCGTCAATAAAGCTATAGGGGCGCAATTCCCTGGTCGGAATGTTGGCCAGGAAAGCTTCGATCGAGCGTCGCGGCTTGTTGATATCCCCGCGCCGGCCGAGGTGGGTGCCCTTGGAGCCCACGTAGCCGATCTCCAGTACGTGACCGCCTCCCAGGTCGCGCTCGATCGTGAAGCTATAGGCCTGGAGATACCCCGTGGCGGCGTCCACCTGGTAGCCATTGGCGCTGGTCACGCCGGAAAGCCTGCGGATTTCGGGTGGGAAGGGATTGGAGAGCGTCACCCGGTCCGGGTAACTCGAATTCCGCGAGTAAGTTTCGCTGAAAACGAACGGGAACTGATTCTGGAGGCTGTTGCGGACGGGATTCAAGAGGTGCCCTGTGTAAAAGATTCCGTAGCCGGTTCTGATCACGGTGCGCTGCGTACCGCGCGGCCGCCAGGCCAGTCCGAAACGAGGCGCCAGATTGTTGGAGTCGGTGAAGACGAGCGAGCGAGGATAACCGAGCTGGTTTGCGAAACCGATCCGGCCGGTCATGTTGGCCAGCGCGAGCAACTCGTCGAGGCCGGGCACCACGTCCGGGCGCGGAATTACGGTTTGCCCGTGCGCGGGCATGAAATTGGCGATCTTGTCGTAGCGGTCGACAGGCGGACGGTCCAGCTCGTAACGCAAGCCGAGGTTCAGCGTGAGGTTTGGCCTGACCCGGAGATCGTCGTTGAAGAAAGTGCCCAGGCTGGTGACGCGCATGTAATTGCGGTTCCAGCCCGTCTGACGCGAGGCCTGCTGCATCATTCCCAGCAGGAAATCGCCCATCGAGTGCCCGGTCCAGCGGTCCTGAAACGCGTAGGTTCCGCGGTTATTGTTGAAGTAGGGCTGGTTGAACCGGACCCGGGAGATGTCCGCGCCCCACTTCAGGTTGTGCCGCGACTTGACCCAACTGAATTTCACGCGGGCCTGGAGGTCGGTGACATGATGCAAAACCGGCTGCGTCTCATTGCAACCCAGCGTCGCATAATCCAGCACGGTGACGCGCGGAAAGCCGAGGATCTCGGGTTCCGTGGTGGAACCGACAAAGCCTAACTGGCGCGCCACATCGCGGCCCGCCCAGACGCAGTTCTCGCGGTGGGCAGTGCGCGCGAAGCCGGCAGCAGTCTCGACCAGGAAGGCAGGACTGAACAAGTGCGTGTAGTCCAGCCCCATCAAGGACTGGTGTTCGTCGGTAGTGCTTCCGAAGGCTCCCAGATCGCTTCCGTTGAAGGGATTGGAATTGCGGTTGAACCGTATCTGGTAACGGAAGCCGAGCACGTTGTTCTGGTTGATATGGTGATCCAGCTTGACGATGGGGCTGTCCCAACTGTCCCTGTCGCTGGCAATAGCCAGAAAATTGTAGTTTTCGGCACGGTTGGGAAGGGGGTAGTAGTCGAGCAGCTTTACGGACAGGGGATGGAATCGGTCGGCGGGGATACGGTTGCCCGGGAACGGGGCGTTGCGCGCGAGCGGGTCCTTGACTATGACCGGCTGCCCTTTCTGGTCGTAGGACTGGTTGAAGTCGCCCTGGCGCTCCAGCGGCGTGGGCACCCGGTTGAGACGCGTAACTCCCACGAGCTGGCGGTAGCTTTCCCAACTAAACATGAAGAAAGTTCTGCTGCGACCGTTATACAGTCGAGGCAAAATCACGGGGCCGTGCAAGGTACCGCCAAAGCTGTGCCGGTTGAGCTTCAATCGTTCGGGATCGAAGTAAGCGCGGGCATCAATAAGGTTGTTGCGCACATACTCGAACAGGTCGCCGTGGAACTGGTTGGTTCCGGAGCGCAGCACCATGTTCATGATGCCGCCGGCCATGCGTCCGTACTCGGCGGAAAAGCCCGAAACCTCCATCTTGAACTCCTGGAGCGCGTTCAGGTTCGGACGCACTTGCGCCGCGGCGCCGCGAGCGTTGCGGTTGTTGAAGCCATCCACATAGAAGTTCGTGGAGTCTGCCCGCGCTCCATTGACCGTCAAGGCCGAACCCTGGCCGCCCTCTGCTTTGGGCACAACTCCCGGCACCAGCACCGCCAAGTCAATGAAGTCCCTTCCTTCCAAGGGCAACTCATCCAGCTCCTGACCGGTGATAACGTCACCCTTGATGGCGCCGCTCTCGGTGTTCAAGGGCGCTATCTCGGCGGTGACGCTGACCAGTTCGGTCACGCCGCCCACCTTGAGTTGAATATCCGTCCGGAAAGCCTGGCCGACTTCCAACCGGACGGCCTCCTGCACGTAGGTGCGGAATCCCGGCTTCTCAACGCGGATCTCATAGAGGCCCGGGGTCAAGTTCAGGATCGAATAACCTCCGGACTCGTCCGTGCTCATCGTCCGCACGACCCCGGTTTCCACGTTGCGGACGGTGATGAGGGCTCCCGGAACTGCGGCCCCGGATGGATCGGTAACGAACCCGGAAATGCTGGCGTAATCGAACTGGGTCAAGGCGAGCGAAGGAGCGAGCAACGCTACCAGCCACGGAATCAGCCTGGGAAAGGCCGTGGCGAGCGGGATCCTGACCACCCTGCCCCCCTTGCGGGATGCCCTCTGAAGCGGGCGTGCCTCCCGCAGGCCTGTTTGATAACCTTCACCTTCTGCGCCGGCGGGCCGGCTGTGNCTGAGCCGACAACTAACCGGCGCGCACCCTTCACACCCGCACTCGTCGGCGAGTCCCCGTCGCGAGTGCCCGTAGCATATCCTACGTCGGGCGGCAGGCCCTGTCAACCCCCGGAAAAGCGTGGCAGCGGCTGCGAAGGTTTGTGGTGTGGACGGGTCTTGCGAAGGCGGAGCGTGTTGCCGATGGCGGGGCCGAGGTGGCCTTGACGAGGTCGTGAAATTTGCGTTAGCTTAGAATTGCGGGGTGGAGCAGCCAGGTAGCTCGCCGGGCTCATAACCCGGAGGTCGGTGGTTCAAATCCACCCCCCGCAACCAACCCCGCCGGCAATTCCCCGATCCTCAAGCGTAGCAACGGATTTCGAATACCCGCGCCAAGGGATCCCCGTTGGTAGCCTTGATGCGCAACCGAATGGCCTCGGTCTCTACGGGCGGGAACGAGTGTCGTCGAAGGCGATAGAAATTGCCCCGGACGGAAGCCAGCTCCTGCCAGCGTCCGCCCGGCAGACGCGCCTCGAGCACGTAATCGCGCACGGTTTCGGGCTGGGGGCCTCGAATCATGTTGCGGTTGACGCTGCTTTGAGCGGAGAGGGTCAGCATGCGCTGAAAGCCGGTGTCGAAGGTGATTTGCACCATGCTGATGCGCTGGGGACGGGGGAAGACCAACTCGATCCAGGGTTCGCCGCCTTCCATCGGAGCCGCCCAGTGATGGATTTCCTTGCTGCCATCGGGCAGAGGGTAATCGCGGGTATGGCCATCAATCACGTTGGCCGCGCGGGCCGGCGGCTGTTCGGCGGAAGCGCGCACTTGCGCTTTGCGGGCCAGATCGTCCGGGTCCTCGTTGCAGAGTCCGCGGATGGTTTGATCGTCGCGCAGCAGGATTTGCTGGAAGCGGCGCAGGGCGGCCTTGTCCTGGTAGAGCTGGCGCGGGGTGATGCCGCGCTCGAGACAGAAAGCAGCTGCGGTCCCGGCGGCCTGCCCCACGGCGGCGCAGGTAGCCATGACGCGCGTTGAAGTGAAGGCGACGTGGGAGCAGCTTATGTTGCGCCCGGCCATGAGCAGGTTGGAGATGTTGCGGCTGTAAAGGGCGCGCAGCGGAATGTTGTAAACGCCGTTGGTCGGTGTCTGGACAGTGGGTTTCAGCTCGGGACGGTCGAAACCTGCGGGCGGGTGATCGTCCATGGGCCAGCCGCCGATCGCCACCGCATCATCGAACTGCCCGCCGTTCATCAGATCATGCTGAGTGAGGATGTAATCGCCCACCACGCGACGGCTGCCGCGCTTGCCGGGGATCATGCCGACCCACTCCAAAGCCCAGGCGGCGCTGGAAGGATGATCGCCCGAGTTTTTGATATAGTCCCAGACGCCCATGACAATGGAGAGCAGCTCGAAGCGGATGCGCTCGTGGTCGCGAATGATGTCGCGGTGGCCGCCCCATTCGATCCACCAATAGCCGTATTCCCAGGAAGTGATGGGGCGCATGCGCAGGTGTTCGCGGGTGACCTTGCGCGCCCATGACGGGGGCTTGAAAGGCATGGGGCGGTCGTAGTGACGGGCGGTGAAGAGCAGGCTGGATCCCAGGGTTTCCTCGTCCGGCTTCTCCATGGCCAGGGATTCGCCGAACTCGGAACGCGCCTCGCGTCCGGTGCGGATCTCGGCGCCGGCCTCGAGGGCCAGGCGGCTGTCGCCGGAGGCGTCGCAAAACATTTTGGCGCGAATCCGGTAGATCTGCTCGCTGCGATCGCAGCGGGCCATGACCTCGGTGATGCGATCGTTCTGCTTGCGGGCCGCGTAGACGGTGGTGTCCAGCAGGAGGACGATGTTCGGTTCGCTGACGACCTTGTCGTAAAGCAGAAGGTCCCAGAGTTCCCAGGACCGCTGGGGGTTGCCCACGGCGTCGGCGAGGCGGAGTTCTTCGAGGATGCCGCCTTCGCGCCAGCCTGGGTGTCGCGAGTTGGCGCCCATGACGTGCATGCGAACTTCCGAGGAGGAATTGCCGCCCAGGCGCGAGCGGTCCTGGATCAGAACGACGCGGGTGCCGTGGCGAGCCGCGGCGATGGCGGCGCAGAGGCCCGAGAGGCCGCCGCCGGCGACGACGAAATCGGTCTCCAGTTCGACGAGGCGCATGTTGGGTTCCGCGGGCAGTTGGCCCGGGCGCAGCGAAGCGGGCGACACCGCGTCCATGCGACGGCGGATGTCCTCGACCGAGGCCGGCTGGTGCTCGGCTGGCGGGATTCGATCGGCCAGGACGATCAGGGAATAGCCGGTGAAGGGGAAAGCCTCGAAAAAGTCACGCCGCGTCATCCCGCTTATTATGCCGCTTTCGGCGGGGCGCGGGCGAACCGGTGAGCGACAATCGGCTATACTGGAAGCGGAGCCTGGTGGGGCCGGCGTCCTTATGAAGCGAAGCCGCTTTTACTGGTTGCTTGCGCCGCTGGTGGTGGCGCTTTCTTCCGCCTTGGGAGGCATGTTGACGCCTGTGGCCGGGGAGCCGGCGCAGGATGCGGGCCAAGACGACGTCAAGGCGGTGCTGCGTACGTTCACCTCGATTTACCGCGTGGTGGAGCTGAACTACGCGGCGCCGGTGGATCCGGATCGCGCCATTTACAAAGGCGCCATCCCCGGCATGCTCCGCGCTCTCGATCCCCACTCGAGCTTTCTGGATCCCCGCGACTTCCAGCTCATGAGAGAGGAGCAGCGGGGGCACTATTACGGGGTGGGGATGCAGATTGGCCCCGACCGCAACATGCGGAGCGGCAAGACGATCGTGATCGCGCCGTTCACCGGATCGCCTGCCTACAAAGCCGGGATCCGGCCCGGGGATGTCATTCTGGCTGTGGATGACAAGCCGGTGGAGGGTCTTTCCCTGTCGGAAATCGCCGACATGCTGAAAGGCCCGAAGGGCACGCGCGTGAAGGTGACCATCGGGCGGGAGGGCCACGAGCAGCCGCTGGTTTTCCACCTGGTGCGCGACGAGATCCCGCGCAAGAGCGTGGAGGACGCTTTCTGGCTCAAGCCGGGGATTGCCTACCTGGGTATTTCCCAGTTCAGCGAAACCACGAGCCGGGAAGTGGAAGAGAACATGAGGCGGCTGGGCGAGGCGAACATCAAGGGCCTGATCCTCGACCTGCGTTCCAATCCGGGCGGTCTGCTGAGCGAGGGCGTGGCGGTGGCGGACCGTTTCCTGCAAAAGGGCCAGCTCATCGTATCCCATCGCGGACGGGCTTCCGCCGAGAAGCCTTACATCGCGCGGCGGGGGAGCACTTATAACTACCCGATCGTCGTGCTGGTGGATCGCTATTCGGCTTCGGCTGCGGAAATCGTAGCCGGGGCGCTTCAGGATCACGACCGCGCCTATATTCTGGGCGATACCACGTTCGGCAAAGGTCTGGTGCAGACCGTGTATCCGCTCGCCGAGAACACTGGTCTGGCGCTTACCACGGCCAAATACTATACTCCGAGTAACCGGCTGATCCAGCGCGATTACACCGGTCTCTCGTTTTTCGATTATTATTTCCGCAAGAAAGAGGACGTCAAGAACCCGCAGGACGTGAAAATGACCGACAGCGGGCGCGTGGTGTACGGCGGCGGCGGCATCACACCGGATGAAAAGTTCGTTCCTCCCAAGCTGAATCGCTTCCAGTCCGAGCTTTCGCGGCGTTACGCCTTCTTCAATTTCACCGCACGTTATCTGGGCAAGCGCGAGTCCAAGTTACCCAAGAACTGGGAGCCGGACGAGGAAGTGCTCAACGAGTTCCACCGCTATCTTCTGGATGAAGGCTTCCGCTTTACGGAGGCGGAATTCGCCGAGGTACGCGACTGGATCAAGCTCCAGTTGAAACTCGCCATTTACTCGAGCGCGTTCAGCGTGGACGAGGCGCGGCGTCTGAGCATCGAGACGGATCCGGCGGTGGCGCGCGCCATCGAGTGTCTGCCCAAGGCGAAAGCACTGCTGGAAAACGCCCGTCGCGTGGTGGCGCAGCGCGCAGCGCGTCAGCGAGAAAATTGACCGGCGCTCCGGTTCAACCCCAGATCACGGTGCTCGACGCAGGGGGGCAGTATTGCCATCTGATCGCGCGGAAAGTGCGCGAGAGCGGTGTGTACGCCGAAGTACGTCCGAGCAACACTGCGGCAGAGGAACTGAAAGGGCGGCGGGGCCTGATCATCTCCGGGGGGCCGAGCAGCGTGTACGAGCCGGGCAGCCCGTCTGTGGATCGCGGCATCTTCGATCTCGGCGTTCCGGTGCTGGGGATCTGTTACGGTCACCAGCTCATGGCGCACCTGCTGGGAGGCCTGGTCGAGCGCGGCGAGAAGGGCGAGTACGGGCTGGCAATTCTGGAACACCGCGAGCAGGATGCGCTGCTGGCAGGCCTGCCTGAGCGTCACCAGGTCTGGATGAGCCATCGCGACACTGTCGCCGTGATGCCGCCCGGCTTCCGCCTGCTGGCCAGTACGGCGACATGCCGCGTGGCGGCCATGGGCGATCCGGCGCGACGTTTTTACGGAGTGCAGTTCCATCCCGAGGTCGTCCACACGCTCTTTGGCCGGCAGATCCTGGAGAATTTCTTGTTCGCCATCTGCGGTTGCCGCAAGGACTGGAATCCGCGCGGGCGCGTGGCCGAGCTGGAAGCCGCGATCCGTCGGGCTGCGGGCGAGCGCAACGTCTTCTTTTTCGTCTCGGGCGGAGTGGACTCGGCGGTAGCCTTCACGCTTTGCCTGCGTGCGCTGGGACCGCGACGCGTCCGCGGTTTCTACGTGGACACGGGCCTGATGCGGGAGGGCGAAACGCAGTTCGTGCGGGAGCTGTTCGAACGCCTGGCGCCGGGCAGCGTCGAGATTGTCGAGGCGGCGCCTCGCTTTCTTGGCAGTCTGAACGGCGTCTGCGACCCGGAACGCAAGCGGCAGATCATCGGCGACGAGTTCCTACGCATCCAGCAGGAAATCCTCGAGAGCGGTCATTTTCTGGAGGGTGACTGGATCCTCGGGCAGGGGACGATCTATCCCGACACGATCGAGTCCGGGGGCAGCGGGCAGGCCGCGGTCATCAAGACGCACCACAACCGAGCGCCTGGCGTGCAGCGCCTGCTGGAGGCGGGCAGCGTGATCGAGCCGCTGAGCTCGTTTTACAAGGATGAGGTGCGCGAGATCGGGCGCGAACTGGGCTTGCCCGAGGAGTTGCTCGAGCGGCATCCTTTCCCGGGGCCGGGGCTGGCGATCCGTTGCCTGTGCGCGGAGACGGAGGGGACGTTGGAGCAGCATTCCGAGGGCTGGATCGCGCCGCTGCGGTCGGTGGGAGTGCAGGGGGACTCGCGGAGTTACCGCGCCGTGCTTATCCTGGATGAGCAGCCAGGGCCCGAGATCCAGGCCACGGCCGCTGAGCTGGTCAACCGGCTGGCGCGAATCAACCGCGTGGTGGCGCGAGTTGCCGGGCGGGCGCCGCTGGGCGAGCTTCGCGTAAGGCCCGCCGCGCTCAGTCCTGAGCGGCTGGGGCGGCTGCGGCGTGCAGACGCTGTGGTGCGCGAATTGTCGCGCCGCTCGGGTTTCGACCGGCAGGTCTGGCAATTTCCCGTGATCCTGATCCCGCTGGGCGAAGCGGAGCGCGCGGACTCCGTCGTGCTGCGACCGGTGGACTCGGTGGACGGCATGACGGCGCGTGCCGTGCTCATGGATCGCGCGTTACTGGAGGAAATGGCGGCCGCGCTGCTCGAGATCGAGGGGATCAGCAGCGTCTTCTACGACCTCACTCACAAACCGCCCGGCACGATCGAGTGGGAGTAACTTTCAACGGGGCCGGGAAACCAGATCTCCGAAGGCGGCGAGCAGGTCGTACTTGTTCTGCCAGGTCGTGTACATGATGCCCACCGCGTTGGGGGTTTCATCCAGCGCTTCGAGCCAGCCGCGCGGGTTTTCCAGGTCGTCGGCATCATAGTAAGCGCCGGCCAGAGTGCGAAAGCCGAGTCCGGAAAAATGCTGGAGACTTTGCCGCCTTTTTTCGAAATACCAGGTGACGATACCCAGTTCGCGGGGAACGTAATTCCACGATCCGGTGTAATCTCCGTCCACGAGATAGTAATTGGCGCGGGCGTTGTGGTTGGGATCCAACATGTCGGACCAGACGAAGATATCTGCACCCGGATGGAATTCGCGCAGCATCCGGAACTGGCGGGTTATGCAGTCGCCCAGGATTTGGGCCATGGAAAGTCCGCGACGTTTGCAAGCCTGGCATGAGCCGCCCATGCGGACTTCATCCATGGAGAGAAGGAAGAAACGCCGGGGACCGAGCTTGTCGCGGATGAGGCGCGCCTGCTCGCGCCAGATCTCGTAGACCTTCGGTTCGGACATGCAGATGGTGACCTGGCTTTCGTGGATGGTCGTGCCGTGGTAGTAATCCACACGCAAGCGTTCGCCATTGCGGATGCGGCTGCCGGGCAGGAGGCGGATGACGGGCGGTTCGTGGTCGTAGCGGAAGTCGAGCTGGGGATCGGTGATGGGGGCGTAGTCGCGGCCCTCTTCGTAGTCGGCACCGCTCGTTTCGCTGCGGACGCGCACGGGAGTGCCGGGCCGACGCAGCACGTTGAGGAGCGCTACTTCCTCGACGTGCAGGTCGTCAATCCAGAAGCGGCCCGCACGAGCGCCCCACGCGCCGAGATAGATGCGTACGCGATCGCGGTCAAGGCTGTTGAAGCCCCAGACCAGGCGTCGCCAGTCCGAGGTGGCGGCAATCCTGGGCGTCCACGGCGCCAGCGAGCGGCCGTCCGTGCCCAATACGCGGAGGCGAAACGCGGAGGCAGGTTCAAGCCCTTCCGTTTTGAGCCAGAAGCTGACGCGGTAGCAGCGATGAGGGCGGACGGCAATTTCCTGCATGAGGCGGGCCTGCCCGCCGGCGTCCTGCGCGAAGTTCTCGAAGCGCAGAGCGGCGCGGCCTTCGCGGAANACTTGCGTATCCACGAAAGTCAGGCGCCCGGGACCGTCTTGAAGCTGGTAAGCGTGCAAGCGATGATCGCGGAAGGNNTCCATGCCGCCGTTGGCCACGGCAGGAGCGGGGTCGGGNNNATGACGGGCTTCGCCGCCGGATACGACGAAGAGGGCGTCGCGCACGGGGAGGCCTTCGGCGAGGTTGCGGTCATGAGCGAGAACGGAGCCGCC
>JGI20130J15133_1000967_pt1 | contig 25255 bp, 36 predicted proteins | sample WasSprMetagenome_FD_15133 | JGI IMG/M metagenome (IMG submission 15133) | reverse complement strand
TTCGCTGATTCTGACCTTCAGGGAAACCTGCGTCCAAAAAGAGTCGGCGAGGAGTCTCGCCTGGGACTCAAACGAGGTCTCCCTAGATGCCTTCGACCCGGGGCTCGGCTGGATCCGCGTCGACCTGAGGGAACTCTACCACATTCACAGAACCTACGAGATGAAGAGGAAGAGACTGCAGGAGCTGGCGTCGAGGAAGCCCTCGCTCCAGAAGGTGCTCCAAAAGTACTCGAGGAGGGAACGCAACAGGGCGAGGGATTTCATGCACAAGCTGACGACCGAGCTGGCGAGGAGGTTCCCAGAGACGGAGCACAGGTTCGAGAGGCTGGAGAAAAAGGAGATGTTCAACGGGGGACGGGTGCACAACAGGAGGCTGGCGAGGCTGACTGGTCCGTGATACGCTCGATGCTTGCCTACAAGACTAGGGTCGGTGAGCCCCTCCATCCGCGGAACTCCACCAGGACGTGCTCCAGGTGTGGGGGAATGAACAAAGCCCTGAAGGGAGCGGTCTTCGAGTGCGGGCTCTGCGGGCTGAGGGTAGACAGGCAGCTGAACGCGGCGGTGAACCTTTACCTTCGGATGGAGGGACTTCCCCACGACCCTAGATGGTTCGATAGGGTTGTGGGAGGGTTCGCCCTGACGGGGGAGGAGCGTGATGAGAACCCCGATGAACTCTCGAGGGTTCGAGCGTGATGATTCCCCAGAGCTGCGTATGTCTATCAAAGACTACGTAGCTCAGAACCCATGAGCAGGGAGTAAACTCCAACGAGTCCAGAAAGGAGTTTGTTTTGCAGGAAAATTTTCAAGTACCGGAGAACTTGTGAGCAAATTTCACGGTGGGAACTGTGAGATTGTGGAAACTTTTGGAGGATTTCAGGATGAGGAAAGCTATTGTGATTTGCAGTATGTTGCCATCCTTTTCCTGCAACGTCTAAGGTGTTTTTTTCTCAGTAATGAACCTTACAGGAAATCGCACCGGAACAGGCTGACGCACGGTTCAGTTACATTTTTGAGTTAACATTTTGGATGCAGGCTCCCCTTTGGGGATTCCTCAATCCAAAGAGCTTAGAGGAACTTGCGGAGGAGGTTAAGAAATGTAAAAGGTGCCAGCTCCACCAAAAGAGAACCAACGTTGTTTTCGGGGACGGACCACCGAGCAAGATAGTCTTTGTCGGGGAGGCTCCGGGTTACTGGGAAGATCAACAAGGCAGGCCTTTTGTAGGTGCTGCGGGGAAATTTCTGAATTCTCTACTTGAGTTGGCGGGTCTCAAACGAGATGATGTTTATATTTGCAACATGTTAAAGTGCAGACCGCCGGGAAACCGGGACCCGCTACCCGAAGAGATAGAGGCATGTAAGCCTTTCTTGGTGGGACAATTTTTGTTTCTGAAGCCCAAGCTGGTGGTAGCATTGGGCAGGATTTCTGCGGGTGAACTGCTTGGTAGAGAGGTGAGCATGACGGTGGAGCACGGTAATCTCGTTGATTGCACCTTTGCAGGCTTGAAGTTCAAACTCTTTTTGACCTTTCACCCAGCAGCAGGATTGTATAGCGGTTCGATTAAGAAACTTCTGATGTCGGATTTCGAAAAACTGGGGAAAATCATAAGCGAACTAGGTCTCCGCTAACTCAGGATTTCCTCTGCTAAATAGACAGTGGCCGCAGCAGTCCAGCCAAAGTCTTCTGGGTTAGCTTTCCCTGGTCTTCCCTCGGGATAGAAATACTCCGCGAACCCCGCTTTTTTTACAAGTTCCATCCATTTGAGTGCAAGGTCGCGAGCTAAATCCTTCCTTTGGTATCTTCTCAGCCCCTCGAACGTGAGCACGGTAGTAGGAGCCCAGATGGTTCCCCTCCAGTAAACGGGTCTTTTGAGCACATCCAGTCTGGCTGTGGTGTCAGGTGCTTTGGGTCATCAAAGGCCACGGTTGGAATCCCATATCTTCCCCAGAATTCGCTGGGTGAGCTGAGGTGACCAAGGAGTTTGGAGCCCTCTTTCTTTTTGGGAATTCCCGCCCAAAGAGGGGCAAAAGCCTGAATTGACTTCACCCTCACTTTTACCCCACCCCACTGTATGGGAAAATAGAAGCAATCTTCCTCGTCCCACATATATTCGTTCACGAGCGTGACCCTCCTTTTACGTTCCGTTTGGAACCTTGCAGCCAAATCCCTCGTTCAAGAGAGTGGCAAGTTCAGCAAGGACCTCCGCACCCGCAACCAGTGCGGAGTTTAGTAGGAGATCTTCAAGTGCTAAGTAGTGAAGGCATCCAATTCTTATCGTTCTACCTTCGGCAAAGTCATAGGTGGGATGATTATCCATTCCCGTGGAGCAGATTGCTAGCACTGCGGGGTTTGCGAATCGTTCCTTTCGTACTCCCATGGTTCGCATGAGAGAGGAAAGGAGCCTAGTGGTTGGTCTAACGCCTGAAAATGGGGCCACTAATCCTGGGAGGGAAGGAGCAGGGTCTTCCCCAGTTGGACCACCATTCGTAATAGAGCACAAGTTTGGGAAACCACCTCCTTACACTCTCGACGTCTCTGGTGAGCTCGAAGTACTTTTTAACGGCGTAGAGGATTATGGGAGGCTGGCTTCTGAGGTCTTGGTCGCCAGCCCTCAGTGGTGCGTTTGGAATAAGTCCATCTTCGCGCTGCAGCAAAAGGAGAGCATCTACGTTTTCTCTTGCCTTTTGTGGGTTCAGGTGACATAGGGCCATGACGTGAAAAGCAGTATCCCAGCAATAGGGAACGGGATAGGCCTTCAAGGCGGGAACCACAATCTCCAGTCCGTTGAATTTCTTAGTATTTCTCTCGAGTACTTCTTGTGCACCCTCCACCAGAGCCTGAACGTCCATCAGGTTAGTTCCGTCAGCTTTGCACCAACGGCACGCATGTGGGAAATGAAGTTGGGATAAGAAACGGGGATGGATTCGGCTCCCTCTATAACAGTCTTTCCTTTTGCTACAAGTCCAGCCACGGCAAAGGCCATGGCCATTCGGTGATCACCGTAGGAGTTCACCCTAGCTCCTTTCAATTCTCTTACTCCCGTGATTTTCAAACCATCTTCCAGTTCTACAATTTTTGCACCCATTTTGGATAATCCCCTCGAAAGCACAGCTAACCGGTCAGTTTCCTTGTATCGAAGGTGTGGGACATTTGAAATCACGGTGGTTCCGTCGGCCACCGAGCCCAACACGGCTAAGATGGGGACTAAATCAGGGTTATCGCCACAATCCACCTCAATCCCATTTAACCCACCCTTCTCAACCTCCACCCAGTCTGGGCCAGTTCTCACCTCAGCACCAAAGTCCTTTAACAGCTCAATGATACGTCTGTCTCCTTGTGGATCGGAGGGGTCAAGATTCCCAACTCTCACTTTCCCAGTGAGGGCTGCAGCTCCCAAAGGGAAGGCAGCGGAGGAGAAATCTCCAGGTATTCTAACGCTGAGGGGTTTGAAAACTTGCCTTCCTGGGATTTTGAACTTGGTGAGTTCTTGGTTTCTTTTTATCTGGGCCCCAGCTTCCTCTAGGTATTTCAAGGTCATCTGGACATACGGTTTAGATTTTAGTTCTCCTTCTATTGAAATTCTCACTTCCCCAGAAGCATACGGACAGGCGATGAGGAGAGCGGAAAGGAATTGTGAACTTATCCCCCCATTAAGCTCCACTTCACCACCCTGTAACCCTCCTCCCTCCACCACCACTGGAGGCCTGCCGCCCTTTCCCTCGCATCTGGCCTCTACTCCTAAAGCCCTGAGAGCTTCTACGAGTGGTCCCATTGGTCTCTTAGACAGAGATTCGTCTCCTATCAGCTTGATGGGTTTGGGGGAAAGTGAGCAGATGGCAGTCATGAGGCGCATGGTGGTTCCAGAGTTCCTTGCGTCTATAACCTCTCCCGTGGGTTTCAGCTTACCGGCGGTTCCCTTTACCTGGTAAGTTTCTTTCTCGACTTCTATTCCAGCTCCTAGGAGTTTGCAAGCTTCCAGCGTTGCCAGCGTATCTAAGCTGAGGAGAGGCTGTTCAACTTTACCCTTCCCCTTCGCGAGCAGAGAGATGGCGAAAGCCCTGTGGGTATAGCTCTTAGAAGGAGGAGCAGTTATGTTTCCCTCCACTTTGGAGGGGCGAACCTCCAGCTTCATCCTCACCCTCTCACCCATAACTTAATTGTTTAGGTTCGTGATTTCGAGTTTGTAGATGCAGCGCTTGACCGTACCAGCTATTGTGCAGATGAAGGGAAAAGAGAAAATTGTCATGGTTGCCACCTATGACTTTTTGACGGCAAGCTTGGCAGAGGAGGCTGGTGTGGATGTGATTCTAGTGGGGGACTCCGTAGCGAATGTCATGCTAGGGTACGATACCACCCTTCCGGTAACGATGGACGAAATGCTTCATCACACGAGGGCGGTTGCGAGGGCCGTTAGACGATGCTTGGTGGTAGGAGATATGCCCTTTCTGTCGTACCAAGCAAGCGAGGAGGAGGCAATAAGAAATGCTGGGAGGTTTCTGAAAGAGGGGGGAGCGCAGGCAGTGAAACTTGAGGGAGGTAAGGAGGTAGTTGAAAAGGTGAGGGCGATTGTAGAGCACGGAATTCCGGTAATGGGACATCTGGGACTCACTCCTCAGAAAGTGCATCAGTTGGGCGGATACAAGGTGGTGGGGAGGAATGAGGAGGTTGCTGAGAAGCTAATGGAGGAGGCCAAAGAGTTGGAGAAGGCAGGGATTTTCTCGTTGGTGCTTGAGTGTGTACCTTGGCAGCTGGCAAAGCGTCTAACCGATGAGCTACATGTTCCTACTATTGGAATAGGGGCTGGTCCTTATTGTGATGGTCAAGTGCTGGTGTTACATGATATAGTAGGTCTCACGCCGCGTTCTCCCAAATTCGTCAAAAGATACGCCAACCTCAGAGAGGAGGTACTGAGGTGTCTGAGGGAGTTTAGGGAGGAAGTGAAAGAAGGGAGGTTCCCTACTCTTGAGCAAAGCTACGAGTGATATTCTTCGAAGGTTGGAGGAGCTGGGGGAGCCTTATCATGTACAACTTGGCATAAACCTCTTCTCGGGTAAAAGCGAGGAGGTGTTCAAGTGGTTTCTTGCCTCGATTCTGTTTGGTGCGAGAATCTCCGAAAAAATTGCAGTGAGAACTTACAAGGAATTCGAGAAAGCGGGTTTACTCTCTCCCCAAGCAATCATCGCGAGAGGCTGGTCTGGCTTAGTGGGGGTATTGGACAAGGGAGGGTATGTAAGGTATGATTTCTCAACAGCAAGTCAGCTTTTGGAGACCTGCGAACTCCTGTTAGAAAAATATGATGGAGATTTGAACAGGCTACACGAGCTGGCGAAGGATTCGGAGGACTTAGAAAGAAGATTGATGGAATTCAAAGGGGTTGGAAGGACGACAGTCTCGATCTTCCTGAGAGAGATGCGGGATTTCTGGAAGAAGGCAAATCCTCCTCTCGAGCAGGCGACGATTCAAGTGGCCAAAAATCTGGGATTGATTCGTCGTGAAGATCCTAAGGAGTCGCTTCTGGAGTTGAGGAAGATATGTGGGGGTAGATTCCTCCGAATTGAAGTCGCCCTCTCGAGAATTGGAAGAAAATACTGTAGGAAAGGAAATTGCGAACCTTGTCCACTTGCTGCCCACTGTAGGCTTTTTAAACGGGTTGAGAAAACAAAAAAAGGAGGTGTAAAATCATGGCGAAGAAGGAAGAGGTGAAAATCCCGAGCGCCACCATCGTGAGATTGTTTAAGAGTGCGGGGGCGGAGAGAGTCGGCGGCGATGTTCCTGAGGCGGTTAACAAGATTGTTTTGGCGATTGCAAAGAGTGCGGTAGCTTCTGCCAAAGCCGCCGGCAGGAAAACCGTCTCCGCTGACGATCTCCGATTGGTGGTGGTCTCGGGTTAACCGGGTTCGGAATAGGGTGTTTTATTTTTTGCTTTTTTGAATTTCCTAAGTACCTCCTACCTTTACTCGTTCGATTTTCCTCCTACCCAATGCTTGAATATACTCGACTTCGACTCCTTCCTTTATTTCTCCCCTGAGTTCGATGGGGATAGGAAGTTCAAAACTTTCATAGGTGGAGAGGTCCATAAGTTGAGCAGAGTTATCCACCACTGCCAAAACTTGTGCGCTTCCCCTCTCGACTATGGGAACTTCAGCCTTAGCACTAGTCGGCTTCACTATGCTACGCTTCTGTCCGTCAAAGAGTCCAATAGCATCTATCTTTGCCTTAGCATGCCCATGCTTGCCAGGGGCTGAGGTGGCGAAACCTATAATCTTGCAGGGCTCTCCATCTATGATGATGTATCTTCCCTCTCGCAGCTTCCCAACTTCAGTTACCTCTACTCCCATTTGCCTTTTTTCTCGTTTGCTAAAAAACTTTTGTCTTTTTGAAGACGGCATAAAGTCAACAAACCAGAAGTAAATGAAGAAGGTATATGTTTTTGATACCTCGGCTCTCATTCTCTACCATGGTCCGCTCGAAGGTTTGACTGTTAAGGAAGTTCTCGCCGAGGCCAAGAGTTCCCTCGCCAAGTTGCGTGGCTCTCTCGTCAGGGTTCAAGAACCATCGATTTCCTCGCTTGATGAGGTAAGTAAACTTGCGAAAAGAACGGGGGACGTTCTCTCGGAGACGGATCTTAAGCTTCTAGCTCTAGCCTTAGATTTGAAAAAAGAAGGCAAGGTTCCACAAATCTTGACGGATGATTACTCGATACAGAACTTAGCATCGGTGCTCGGAATTGAATTTTCTGGGGTGGGGGAGAAAGGTATAAAGCGGGTTTTGAAGTGGGTGACATTTTGTCCCTTCTGTGGAAAGAGTTTTCCGGCTTCGGAGAGTGAGTGTAAGTTTTGTGGCTCTTCACTCAAAAGAAAACCTACGAAATATACCCGCCGGCGAGGTTATTAGATGAAGATTAGGGGAAAAGAGAGGGAGGCGGCAAATGTTCTAAGGGAAGCCTGTTCTAAGCTTTCGAAGATGGGATTCAAGTGTGAGGAATTTTTCGAGACCTTTTTTGTAGAGGGAGACATCTACGCAGCAGAGGCCATAGGGAAGAAAATCTCTGAGTTGGAATCGGGAGCGGATGAAGACAGAAGGAGGTTTATACAGATTCTGTACGATGGAGCTTTCCTGCCAGCGATAAGGGGAGATTTAGTAGAACTTGCCGAGAGACTGGATAGAGTTCTTGATGCTATCGAGGATACCTTGAGGAGTGTTCTTCTGAGGGAGAGTCTCTTGAAAAAACTGGGAAAGAGAAGCAAAGAGGTGGGAGTTCGCTTAAAGAAGGTTGCTATAAAGTCAAGGGAAACGGTGAACTCGCTGGTAGAAGCGGTAAATTCCCTCTTCGTAAGCATGGATAAGGTGGTTCTAAAGGTGGATGAAGTTCAAAAATTAGAGCACGAATCAGATCTTCTGGAGGCAGAGTTCATCGCATCGCTGGTAGAACTAGAAAAGGTATTGGATCCCCTGAGCGTGGTGCAACTGGAAGACATCGTGAAAAAGCTGGGTCTCATCTCCGATGCGGCGGAAGACACAGGCGATGTTCTCTTGAGGTTAGTGTCTAGTCTCAAAGGCTGAAGGGGAGAGCGAAGAGCATAGAAAGTCCTAGACCTAGCAAAGGGGAGAGAATCCAAATGGCTAGGATTTTTTTCATTTTTCGGAGGTTTATACCAGCCCTCCCCCTGCTTAAGCCCACCCCTGTCACGGAGCCGACCAAGGCCTGCGTCAGCGAAACCGGAAAACCTAGCTGGACAAAGCTCCACACAGAGAGAGCGGCCGAAAACTGGGCTAGAAATGCGGTAATAGGATCCAGCCTGGTGATTCCCAAGCCGACGGTCATAATCACTCTTCTGCTCAGCAGGACAGAACCGACGGCAATCGTCATTCCTAGACAAAGCGTGAAAAGGAGGCTTGAACTTAGTGATGAGGCTATTCCCAACAAAGCCCCTCCATCGTTTGCACCGTTGGTGTAGGCTACGTAGGCCGAGCTGAAGAGGAGGAGTACAGCTAAAATTTGGTTTAAAACGAGAAGGCTTCTTACGCTCTGCAAAACTCTAGGTAGCAACAAGGCAAGAAGAAAAGCGAGCAACATCGATATCAGTGGAGACATCACCCAGCACATTAGCAGGGTCCCAAATCTTTCAACTTGAAAGGCCAATCCCTTCCGCATTATCAGCCCGGCACCTATCAGTGATGCTAAAAGGGTTTGAGTAGTGGAAACAGGAAAGCCTAGGATTAAAAAGGGGAAGGAGCAGACAAAGGTAGCTAAGCATATGGGAATCACGGCTTCGGGGACGCATTTGAGAAATTCACGCTCACCGGTTATGAGTCGCTTGGCAACGGTTTCCTCCACCTTCCATCCCTCCAGTAGCAACCCAAGCACTAGGAAAAGGGTGGAGAGGAGTAAAGCACGACGGAGGGTTAGAATTCTGCTACCTACAAGGGTAGATATGGAATTGGACGTGTCGCCTGCGCCAATCGAGAGGGCCAGGAGGAGAATGGGAAGGAGGAGAATCATGTTTAGTTGTTCCTCTCCTATGCAAAGATGAATCCCATTTTGAGACTTGCGATTCTCCTTTTCCTACCGGTGGCGGCAGGGGTATTTTTGCGTAGGTGCGCTTTTTCACGCTCGCTCTTTGCTCTTCTTAGGGTTCTCACCACCTGGATTATCCTTCCTCTCATTGCCTTCATTTACGTCGGTGTTCTAATGCCCCAGCAAGTGGCGGTACTGTGGGGATCGGTAACGGCAGCGGTAATGGGGGTGACGGCCTGCTTCTTTTTTTCCTCCCTCGCTACCTTGGGTTTACCTAGGGAAGAACGTATAGCCTTGGTGCTAAACTCATCCTTTGCGAACGTAGCACATCTCGGTCTACCTGTGGTATATATCAAATTGGGCTCAAGTGCCATGCCTCCCGCCGTCCTATATGCCGTGACTGTGGCGGTACTCAATCTTCTCCTAGGAACTCTCCTCATGCATCTTCTCATCGCCGAGAGCCCCAGTCTTAGGCATGTATTCGTTCAGACCTTTACCTTTCCAGCGGTCACGCTTCTTCTCCTAGCCCTTTTCTTGGTTTATCTGCGAGCCCCTCTCCCGCAAGATTTCTACACCTTCTTTGTAGATTGGATTTTTCCCGTATTCCTCCTTCTTCTCCTCCTGCAGGTTGGATACGGCCTTAAAGTAGAGTTTTGGAGGGGGTACTCTAAACATCTTCCTGTCGTGGGAATCTCCAGATTTCTTCTTTCCCCACTCGTTACACTCACCACTTGCCACCTGCTTGGGGTAACTGGCAGTATTTCGAGGGCCTCTTTCTACCTTTCGATAATGCCTCCAGCTTTCTTTAATCTTATTCTTGTTCAGAGTCTAGAATTAGACTCGAGACCTTACTCTTTCACTATTTTCGTCTTCACACTCCTCTCGTTCCTCCTTCTCCTCTTCCTTTGAGGAGAAGGGAGTCCCGGCATCTTCGAACTTTAGCTCTCCACTCAGTAGACCAGATAGAACTTGTATGAGTTCGCGATGCACTCTAACTTGTCTTTTGGTATCCCTATCCCTAATGGTGACGCTTCCATCCTGTAGTGTCTGGTAGTCAACGGTCACGCAGTATGGTACTCCTATCTCATCGGCCCGTAGGTATCTTCTACCGATGGATCCACTTTCATCGTACATTACAGAGAAGTGTTTCCGGAGGACCTGATATATCTCTTGGGCCTTTTGAGGTAAGCCTTCCTTGGGCATAAGAGGAAACACGCCTACTTGGATGGGTGCGAGGTCAGGTTTTAGCTTCAAGAGTTGGCGTCTTCCATCCGAAGTGTAGGAGTGTTCTAGAACACAGTATAAGATTCTGTCTATCCCGAAAGATGGCTCGAGCACGTGCGGGAAGAATTTCCTGCCGTCCACAGTTACTGTGAGGTCCACACCACTGAACGAGCTGTGTCTGGAAAGGTCATAATCTGTGCGATACGCTATACCTGCAACCTCCACCCATCCAAACTGTTGAGTAAGGACCTCCAAATCCCAAGTTTCTGAAGAGTAATGAGCTCTCTCTCCGGGTTTTTGTTCTCTGAATCTCAAGTCTTCGCGTAATCCGAGGCTCAGGAGAAAGCGCTTGGCTAGAGAAAGCTGATAGGCCATCATCTCGTTGCAAACCATGCCATTCCTAACCGCTTCCCCTGCTGTGATTTCCACCGTTTCCCCGTTGGCCCTGAGAAGTCGGAGCTTCTCGTTTTCTACCTTCTGAAATTCTGGAGGTCGAGGATTTTCCGGATCGAAGAAAACCTCAGCCTCAGCCATGGTAAACTCTCGCAGTCTTATCACTCCTTGTCTTGGCGAAATTTCATTGCGATATCCTTTCCCCACCGTTACCACCCCCAAGGGAAGCTTTCCCCTGGCATACCTAAAGAGTCTTCTGAAGGCAATGAAAATCTGCTGAGCAGTTTCTGGTCTCATAAATCCAGCGCGCTTCGAGGACCCAGGACCAATTGAGGTGGAGAACATGATGTTGAAATCCGAGAGCACGAGTTCGCCACCGCATCTCTGGCACCGGATTCCTTTTTCCTTCACGAGTTTCTCTACTTCCTCCTTGGGAATGCCTTCAATTTCGATTCCTTTTTCTTTCATGAGTTCGGACATCCTAAAACTCTCTCCGCATGAGCGGCATTCTCCCATAAGATCCGTGAAGTGGTCGACATGCCCACTGGCTTTTAGAACCTCGAAGGGCACAAGAGTGGGAGTTTCCAGTTGGAGGTATCCCTCTTCTCGGATGTACAAGTCCTTCCACTTCTTGATTATGTTGTCCCGCAGCAGCGACCCGAGTGGACCAAAATCGTAAAATCCACTTACTCCCCCATAAATTTCAAAGGAAGGCCATAGAAAACCCCTTCTTCTGAGCATCTCCGTTAGCTCTGCCTGCATCGAAAAAATAAATTCTGAGGTCTAAAACAGCACCCGGAGGAGATCTATATCGTAGACCATTCCACAGAGGCGGCCTTCTGCAGTGATTACTGGCACCTGCTCGATTTTATTTTCCTTCATGAGGGAGGCAGTTTCGCTCACAGAAGTCTTGCGCGTAATGGTGATGAGATTCCTAGTCATAATGTCGGCAATGGTTTTGTCTGGGATTTTGAGGATTTTCTTTGTGATGTATATTCTGTCCTCAGTGTCCCAAGTCCAGCTGTCTCCTTCGGTCCTGCCTGCTAGTTGGCTTACTCTTGAGCTAGTTTCTACTTCGCAAACCTTTACAATGTCGGAATCGTCCACCATGCCAACCAGTGCTCCTTCATCATTTAGTACTGGTAAGCCTCTGACTCCCGCTAGGGACATGATTTCGAGTGCAACTCTTATTGGAGTTCCCTCCCAGAGAGCCACGGTAACGGGATGCATGAAGTTGGCAGCTGGTTGTGGAAAATTCTTGGTAAGAACCCGGTATACGATGTCTCTCACGGTGATGATTCCAATTAATTCACCGTTTTGAAGGACGGGTAATCTTCTCACGTGTTTCTCTACCATCAACTTAGCCACGGTATTTAGTTCATCTTCTGGAGAGGCGGTGGGTACATCTCTGTCCACCAACATGGCTAACTGATCTTCGTCTGGATTCTCCACAAGCTTGCGGAGCGAAATCATACCGACGAATTCTCCCGTATCGGCTTTTATCACAGGGACGGCACTGACTCCTAAGCTCTTTAGGAGTTCCAACGCATTGTCTCTAGACCCCGGAACTTCGACCCATTTGATGTCCTTAGTCATGACTTCTTTTACCTTCATCTAATTTTTTGGTGAAACTTCTAAAATGGGTTCCCCACCGTTGAGGTTTTAAGAATAAGGTTGATGTTTGCATGTGGCGAGTAGACCCTAGGGTGGTGGAAAAGTACCCCGGGTTTTGCGTTGGCTATGGACATGTGAGTGGGGTCACGGTGGAGCAATTCGTAGATGGCCTTGAGGAGAAAAAACAGCAAATTTTCTCGGAGCTGAAGTCTAAGTACAACGTGATTGAAATTTCACAGCTTCCGGAAACAGTTTGCTACAGAGAGTTCTACAAGGCCATGGGAGCAGATCCTTCTAGTTCCAGAGTAGAGACCCTGTTACGAAAAGTTCTCGAGGGTAGTTTTCCCTCCGCTAACAACGTGGTCGAGTCATGTCTTCTAGTTTCGGTGCAGCACATGGTTATTGCCGGAGCATATGACTTGGAGAGGGTAAGCGGGACAGTCACCACCATGTTAGCCGAGAAGGCCGAGGAATTTCAACTTGTGGATGGTCGGAGGGTGCTCACCATACCGGGGGAGGTGGTTTTGAGAGACGAGAACAAAGTGTTAGCTGCTTTCACCTCGGGTGATAGCCGTGTGGCTACGGTGACTCCTAAGACCTCGGGAGTTTTGGTAGTGATCTGGAATGCTCCGGGTTTAGGAAGGGAGCGTGTTGAGGCAGCAGTGAGAGATGCTCTTCTATACCTAAGAAAGTACTGTGGTGGTCATATAGAGAAGTCAGAAGTTTTCTAAATCCCTCTCCTTACTTTAACGGCGACGCCTACTTTGAATACCTTCATTTCCTCTCCTGTGAGGACGGCTTTTCCGGTGGCGACTAACCTATCTTTTTGATCGACTACCAGTACCTCCTCTGCAGGTCTTATCTCAGGGTCGGCATCAATCACGTGTTTTGCGAAGACATCTCTACCTTTCTGCACAAAGGGCACGGCTTCATCGGCGACCACCACTCTCAGTCTAGGAAACTTTAGCGCAGAGTGTACCCTGATGGCCCCTTCCCTGTTTAAAATGATGAAACCGTCCGAGGCGCGGACAGAGCAGAGAGGTTTGTTATCTACCCAAACCTGTCGAATTTTCCCGCCTTTTCCTTTCACGGCCCTTAGTTCCCCTCGGAAAAGAACTTCTCCAACACCTCGATCAAACTGATAGTCAGCAACGGCTTTCAGTTTTCTGATTTCCTTTTCACTTAGGACCAATCCTTGCATCGATGACGACATGATTCACCCCCGGCGAGTAGCTTTTGACCACTCTTTTCTCCAAGATTTCCACTTTTCTCCCTGCGGCAGCTTCTAGGATTCTCCTTATGGGTCTCTCAAACCCTATCCCGCAAGGTACGCTTTCATGGTAGTGAACTATTCCCCCCTCTGGCTTCAGTACTTCCATCGCTAGCGGGAGATAGACGGGAGAAAGGTGCAGAAGTCCGAGTATTACCCTGTCCGCTACCCCCCTCGGGGCGAGCTGTGCACAGTCCCCTAGGAAAGCCCGAACCTTATGTCCAACTCTGTTAATCCTCACATTCTCACAGAGATAGGTGAAGGCAAGAGGGTTGAGCTCTATTGAGAAGACTACCGAGGGATTTGCATGCTTAGCTATCGGAATGGTGAACTGACCTATCCCAGCAAACATGTCCACTACCACCTCTCCTTCCTTTATGAGCTTAGGCAGACGCATTCTCTCGTACAGATTTCCGGGACAGAAAAGTACTTTGGAGACATCAAGCTTGAAGAGGCACCCATTCTCCTTATGTATGGTTTCCGTCCCGTTTCCAGCTATCACTTCTACTTTGGGAATTCTCATCCTTCCCTCGGTTCCTTTCCACAATACAACGGTTTTAATTCCCCCACGCTTGAGGAGGGCGTTTGCAATGGTTTCTTTCCACGGTAGAAGTTCCTTTCGCAACCTGATAATGGCTACGTGTCCTATTACTTCATATCCTCTTATTTTTGCCAAGAGCTCTTTTGGGAGGATTCCCTCAAGTGCTTTTCTTAGAAACGCGACCACGTATTGGTTTCAAGCCCACTGCCTGCAGGAACTTTCTGATCAGAGAATTTATCTGGCCCCGGCTGGGTTTCTGATAGAAGGGTATCTTAGCTCCTGCCATGCTTTGGTGACCTCCACCAAATTTACCAAAAGCCTCAGAGAAGGCTTTTCCTAAGTGGATGGTTGGATCAGTTGTTCTAGCAGATATCCTAATGTATCCGCTCATCACACCGTAAACGAGAACAGTGGTTGTTCCTTCGGTACTGAGTAAGAAGTTGCACACTTGGGAAACTATGTCCTCTTCTTCGATTTCTCCAACGCTGGAGATGAGACAAGGACCGACCGTCTTTGCTTTACGTAAGGCGATGGAGAGGGCTGAAAGCATTTTGCGCGAATAGGGCGGTTGTTGCATCACTCTCAAAATCTGTGGGTCGGAATTCTTTTTGAGTTTCCAAAATGCTTCTACGTCGGCAGGTGTAGCATTGGAGAGATTGGAGGTATCAGTGAGAATTCCGAGCAGGAGAGCTGAGGCTAGAGGACCTTGAGCAGGTATCCCGGCGAACTCTAGATAGTTGGTTAAAATAGTTGAGGTAGCCCCCACTGGAGCAATTTCGACCAGCCTGCCTGAAACTTCACTGGGTGAGACTGAGTGGTGATCTATGATGATAGTAGGCGTTATCTCCTTTGGAAGGGCGCAGTATGCTCTAGTTGCCACGTCCACGAGCGCAAAGTTCATGTAGCTCTTGAAGTTAACTCTTTCCACTTTGAGGAGTTCTACCTGTAAAAGATTGCACATCGCTTTATTCTGAGGATATCCCATTTCTCCGTCGTAAGCTATGTCCGCATCTATTCCGAAAGCTTTAGCATAGGTTTTAAGAGCGATGGCACTAGCGATGGCATCGGGGTCTGGATTAGTGTGTGTTAGGATGAGCATATTGCCTCGAGTTTCTTTTATCAAGTTCCTGAGGCGTGTTTCGGCCGCCCTTTCTCTTGCTTTCTCGAATTCTTTGAACACCGTCTCGCCTAGAACCTGAGGAATAGGGATGACCTCACTTGCCCCCAACCTCCTCACCTCCTTCTCGGCTAACGCATCTGGAACTAGCGATAGAATCATGGGATCTATTTTCAGTTCCTCCTTCACACGACTGAGCGCTTTGAGAGCTCCCAGTACCTTGTCAAATTCTAGGGTAGAAATCAAAATGGTGCGAGCCTTTTGTATTTCTATCTGCTTTAGGAACTCTGGATCGCAAAAATCTCCCACTTTTACGTTGAATTCCCGAAGTTCGGAAAGCTTCTCTTGGGAGGGATCAACGAGTAGAAGTTCGGTCCCTCCTTTTTTTAATCTTTGTGCAAGCTCGTAGCTAAGCTCATTACAGCCTAGGATTAGATACATCGCTTATCTAGAAGAGTATAGAAAAATCACTTCGGTGCGAGGTGTTCGTAAAGTTTGTTTACGAGCCAACCTTTTATCTCTGCCAGCGAGGTTTTTCCCGTAAAGCTAGCGGCCCCAGCATGACCGCCTCCGGTACCGTTGAAGGTTCTAGCAGCTTCTATCATGAGCTGACCTAGGTGCAGACGCGTACGTTCGCATACTTCTGGTCGGGCCCTAGCCGAGACTCTCACTCTTTCTTCATCCTGTGAACCCACGAAGGCAAGATCGGCACCTAGCTTTAGAAGTGCCACGGCAGCATCCGCCTCGAAGGATCCCACTTCTGAAAAGACTACGATGAAGTTCTTTATCTCCTCTATCTCGGCACGTTTTGCGGCTTTCAACATAGCAATTCTCCTAGAGGGTTCCTCCGGAAGCTTTACCATCTCTTGGGCCTTGTTGTAGTCCGCACCAAGTTGAAGGAGCTCTAGTATGGCGGCAAAAGTTCTCGGCTTTGCTAGTCGTAGGTCAGTGGTGTCGGTTAGGATTCCGGCCAGAAGGAGAGTACTTTGTTCTGGTGTTGGTGTTATCCCGAGCTCTCTAACCAATCTCAGGACGAGCTCAGCTTCAGAGGTGGAAGTCTCGTCTATATAGGCTGCCATTAACATTCCCTTTTCCTCTTCAACAGGTCGGTGGTGATCTACCATGAGTACTTTTGCATTTTTTAGCCTTTCGGCAAACCTGTTGCCTAAGTGTCTAAGGCTGGAGGTATCCAACAGCAGAAAGTAGTCGGCATCGAAGGAAGGTTCGGTCTGCACATTTCTTCCTGTTAGGGAGAGCACGTGTTCGGCCAATTTGCTCAAGCTCTCGCATCCGGCCCAAGCTCTAGCTCCCAGCGAGTTCAATGCGTCGCAGGTGACCGTGACTGAGGCAACGGCATCTACGTCGGCGTTTTCGTGGCAGAGCACAAGAACCCTTTCCCCTCTCTTGGCGATTTCCTTGAGCAGGTTTACGATTTCTTTCATGAGTCTTATTTGGTGGAGCTCTTGAGCATTTGCTGAAGCTTTTCCCTCATCTCTTGCAGTCTTTCGACTACCCTTTCCTCTTGCCTGGACAGGACCTTCACTCTTAGTTCTAGAGTTTCCTTTTCCTCCTGCAGTTCTTTCAACATTTCTTCCTTGTTTTTCTTGATGAGGAGACGTCCAACCGTTTTATAAACTGGAGTTCCCTCTGCCACTTTTGCGAGCTCCTCGAGGGCTCTCTCTATTTCCGTGATGAGACTTTGTAGCTGAGCTCTCTGTGCTGCCAGTGCCTGTGCCTGTTGCTGTGCCTGCTGGAACTGCTCAATTTGATGTCGCAGTTGGGGAGAAAGTTCATCCATTTCTAACTACCTCCATTGCGACGTTTGTCCAGCGGAGAAAGGAATTAAGTGCTGCTCTTAATGTGCTCAAATCTTCCCCCTTGATTCGCATTATCAAGGCCCTGTTTTTATTGAGTTCTACTTTCGCTCCCGGTAGCTTGGTTTCGGGCAGGAGGGATTGATACACAGCTCTCATGACTCTCTGTGATAGCCAAATTTTGATTTCAGCCTCAGCATATTCACGCTTTTTCGTTCCTCCCATCAAGTTGAACAGAATGCTTCTTTTAATTTTATGGGACTCGTTACGCAGCCTTTACGGTTTTTTTCATCTTTGGTCTGAGCTTGTATATGATTCTTTGTCCGCAGTAAACGCATCGCGGAGCTAGCAGTTCTCCCCGGGATTCGGGAGTAAAGAGAATGATGGAACCACATCCCCCACACGTTACCCTACCACTTGAGAGGTTTTCTCTGCTAAGATTAGTTTTGGTCTCACAATACCGACATTTAACAAACTTTCCTTTTTTCTCCTCGTCTGAAAGCTCCATAATTATAAAGCTGCGCTTACAGTTTCTACAACCGTATCTACTCCAGTCGAACATCAGGGTGGCGGTTCGTAGGCAGGGCCGGCAAGCTTGGCTCCGCAGTATCTACACTTCCAGATTCCCGTTCCCTCTCTTCTCAGTCTTTCTTGGTCACAGATGGGGCATCGATGCCAGCCCTGTCTTTTTTCCTCAACCTTCAGAAACTCTCTCCTAAGCCTAAGTCCATATCTTGGTCCAAATCTACCCGCTGCTCCAACCTTCTTCTTTCTCCCCATTTAACCCAATAACCTCCTAAGTTTTTCAGCACACGTGAAGGCCATCTCCTCTGCCCGGAGGATTTCCTCGCTTTCGAAGTAGCCGCTTCCTCCTTTTTGGACGGCAGAAATTACCCCATCTTCACGTACACAGAAAGTAATCCTACTATCCATTGCCTCCTCCTCTTCAAGTGAGGGATCGGCTAGAAGACAGTTTCCGAGTTTGGCTATCGTTACCGAGACCGGTTTGTATTTCAAAGAGAAGTCTTTTTTCCAAGCAGGATCCTCCGGTCCCTTTATGTCGAGTAAGGCAGCTACAGAGGCGAGCATGGCAGCGTCCACAAGATTTCCGCTGTGATCCAACACATGTATATCCACATAAATCACCCAAACCTCCTTTCCAGCCTCGATGCAAAGTTCACGAAAATCTAAGCATTTTGATTCTCTTAATCCTCTGTCTACTATCCTTGCAAGTTCTATGGCGTTCTCGTCAGGAGGTCCTGGTTCAAAAGTGGGAGAAGCCAAGGGGCGGAGCTCTGCTCCAACTATAAGTCCACCTTCATCTGGAGCATCGGGGAAAGGAGGCATTTTTTTGGGTTTAGCTCCAACCAGAACGGTAGTATCTCCTAGTCTTACCTGTGCTGAGCCCTCAGCCGATTTTATTACGTGCCTCTCAAGAGAAATCGGACGATATTGGTCGAAGGTTCTTCCATCAATTCTTTTACCTTGTTGTAGCGACCTCAGCAGGGGCTCCTTTTTTAGGAGGGACAGCACCCTATGTTTTTCTATCATCCCGTGACCTCCTTGGGTGTGGATGAGTATTTTTCTCTCAAAGCCTCCTTCTGGAGTTCGTAAAGTTGCTGGCAGCCCTTCATGGCTAGTTGCAAGGCCTGTCTAAATTCCTCTCTAGTCATATGCCCGTCCATCTGCAACAGGGTGATACGCTTGTCCCTTCCAGTCATAGCAACTGGCATATCGGCCTCACCATACTGGTCTTCCTCCGCATTCAAATCTAGAACCAAGATACCATCTACCTTCCCCACCGAAACGCCCGCAACTAAGTCGCGGATGGGTATTCCCGCGTCTGCTAGTGCCACCGAGGCAGCAGTTATCCCTGCCACTCTTGTACCCGCATCCGCCTGCAAGACTTCGATGTAGATGTCTATCACCGATCGTGGGTATAGGTTTAAGAAAAGCACGGATTCGAGGGCTTCTCTCACCACCTTTGAAATCTCGACAGATCTCCTGTCCGGTCCAGGTTTCTTCCTCTCTTCCACTGAGAACGGAGCCATGTTGTACATGCACCTCAAAACGGCCATGTCTGGCTGCTGGAGATGTCTGGGGTGGAGTTCCTGTGGACCATAGACTGCGACGAGGATTTTGTTGTTTCCCTGCTCTATGTATGCTGAGCCGTCTGCCCGTTTCAGCACTCCCGCCTTCAGCTTGACAGGTCTGAGCTGATCGGGACTTCTGCCGTCAAGCCTTCTGCCCTCAATCAGAAGCTTTTTCTCCTCCATCTTCCTTCAGCCTCTTCTCTAAGAAGACTTTAACTCTGTCTGTAAGTCCTGAGGTGTGCGCCTCTCTCTCTATCATGTATAACGCCTCAGTTATTGCCGATATCTTTTTCTCATCCTCACTCATGATTATTATCCTTCCATTTTGTCCCACTTTTAGGATGCACCCAGTGACGCTCTGAATCATACTCAGCATCGACTGACGTTTTCCGATTACTCGTGGGGTTTTGACGGGGGTAATCTCCACAAGTCTCCCCCCTTTCAGCTTTCCATATCCGGCTCCCCGCGCTTGGAGTTTCACTTTTCTAAGGGAGGTTACTTCCCCAATTTTAGCGAAAATTAGGTCACCCCTCTTGAGGTAGGAGCTGAGTTCAACCCTTGTGACATCCACCTTGCTGAGCAAATCTTGAGCGTAGAGATCTCCCATATAAGGGGAGTTGATATCTACAATCCATCCATACATATGAGAATCAACGATTACACCCACTACATCGTCGCCAACTCGAGGCTCGTAGCAACCCTCTAGTGCTATCACGCTCACTTCCTTTTCACCTCTCTCCACCAGCCCCACGACTGACGAGAAAATTTTCTGTCCCTCTTTATATGCCCCCCTTCCTGCTCTCAAATCTCCCTCGGCTAGGAGTTCCCCAGGCACGACAAGAGCCCGATTTGGCACGTGGACTATTCGCATGTTTTAACCTGAACCTCCCCTTTTGTTAGCTGGTTGAGTTTGTCGAAGAACTCGGCTTGAAGACCGGCTGGTATCTCTACCACCACCTTTAAGCCACCGTCCGGTAACCACTCTTCATGGATGGGTTTGTATTGCTTTAGTGTCCCGTAAGCCTTGCTAGCGTAAGATGGGGGAACTTTGATTTCAAGTTTTTTCATCTCTAGACTAAGTGGTAGAACGGTGGAGAGAGCCTTGAGAATGGCAGGCAACTGTTCTTCCGCACTTTTGAATTCGTCGATTTTCACTTTCGCCTGTTCGAGGGCGGCCTCTATTCTGGAGGGAGGGTGGGGGGCTCCAGTTTGAGGATTCACGGCTCTTCTGGAAATGAGGGCAACGATTTGTTTTAGCTTCTCCTCCCGCATTCTTCTCCTCATCTCGGTGGTGAGCTGAACCTGTCCGTTTTTTACAATCTCCTCCGCTACCTTGAGAACATCGGTAGTATGGAAGACGGTCTCCAACGCTTTCGTGGAGGTCTCTTCTCCCTTTCTCGCGTCTTTGAAGACCCTCTCAACCGCTAGCATTTCGCGTATGTTCACTTGTTTCCCCTGTTTCAGGGCGAGCGCAAGTTCTGGATCTACCAAAATTTCAAAAGTCATCCCCTGCTTTTCCAGTCTTGCTATGACAGCCTCTTCTAGCTTTACCATCTTCCCACCTACTTTACTTGCTCGAGATACTTGGAGATTTCTTCCTTGGTGAGCATTCTGAACCTTCTAGTTGAAACTGGAACAACCGCAACTTCTACAACCTCCGGACTTATCTCACCGATAGCCATCTTCATCGCCTTAAGAGCTAGAACGATGGTCTCTTCTAGACTCAGGTCCTCCTTATAGGTTCTCTCCAGAATTTCCGTAACCGTATCGGCCCCTGCCCCTATTGCATGGGCCTTATAGCTTGCTACCGCACCACTTGGATCCGTCTCGTATAATTGTGGTGAGAAGTCCACACCTCCTATCAGGAGCCTAACTCCAAAAGGTCTTACACCACCATGTTGCGTGTAAAGCTGCTTGATGTCCCCTAGGTATTTAGCGAGCGAGGCTACAGAAATAGGTTCCTGGTAGCGTAGGCGGTGAAGCTGGGCCTCAATCCTCGCCGTTTCCACCAAAACTCTAGCATCCGCGATGAGCCCGGAGGCAGCCACTCCAATGTGCTCATCGATTTCAAAAATCTTCTCAATGGAGACCTCTTCCAGTAATCTCCCTTTTTTCTTCTCTCCTGCGAGAACCACACCCTCCGTCACCTTGATTCCTAATGCGGTTAGTCCACGTTTCACAGCTTCTTGGGCGTACTGAACTTGATAGAGTTTTCCATCAGGACTGAATACAGTTATGGCCCTGTCGTAGCCGGCACTAGGAGGTACGAACATTATTCATTACACTTCTACCTTTAATGCGCTTCGGATAGGTACTTTCGTTTAGCTTTTCGTAGGGTTCCCGAAACTCCTAAGACTTTGATACCTCTCTCGCCGAGTACTTTTTTGGCGGTGTCTAGATCTAAGTGTGCACATCTCACAACGCAAAAATCTCCTTTCTCTAAGATGGGCTTTAAGAAGTCTGGATATGAGAGGAGGGGTCGTAAAACTTCGCAAATCTTCTCCGGCCCCCCCTCAAATCTTACCACTATGTATCTCTTTCTCAGCCTCAAGGATGAGCATCTTGATTTTTTCCTCTGGAGATGGTGGTCCTCCTAATCTAAGCCTTATGTGGATGGCGTCACCGCTTTCGGTGAGAGAGAGTTTGCCCTCAGCTGCGAGCTGTTTGTCAAGTCTGAGATAGAGAGAACTTTCCTCCATCCTATCCAGAAGTCTTTGGGAGAGTATTCCCGCTTCAATCGAGAGCCCGCGATAAATTTTCTTCCAGAGTTCTAAGATTTTGGCTTCCTCGCTGAGGCAAGTATCTAGGCAAAGGATAGGATTACCGAAGTGGCCTTTTAGCTTGGTGCTTTGGAGTTTTGTCCCTTGCGGCAGAAGATCCAGAAGAATTTTTCTTACCTTCTCTTCCGATTCTGTGGCGTGTACGAATACTCGTATAGAAGCCTCTTGGAGCAACTTCATCTAACTAGGCCCCTAGCCTTCCTGCCGGCAGAAGTGAGTCCCCTAAAGGCTCTACCCCTTCTTCTAGAAGCAGGACCCAGCTGGGGATCGGAAATAATGGCGGGATGGTTGGGATCAATCATGATGACCTCATAATATTTGTACTTTCCGTCCTCTCCGACCAAATATGAGTTAAGGACCTCAAGGTTGCGGAATTTCCTGGCGGCTCTTTCTTCGGCCATCCACTGGATACTCTTCTTGGGGGTGAATTTCAAGACACCCATTCTTTTCGGACGTCTACCTCTTGAAGGCCGGGATTTTCTCCTTCCACCTTTTCGTATTCTAACCCTCACCACCACCACACCCTGTTTGGCCTTGTACCCTAGTTCTCTTGCTCTTCTAAGATTTGTCGGGCGGGGAATCCTCACGATAGCCGGACCTTTCCTCCACTCAATCATCTTTTGGCTCACGTCTGGCTTCACATCGCGTAAGTATCTGTACACTAATTATTCTAGTTCTCTTCTTATTTTCTCTGCGATTACTAAGGCAGCCTCTCTCTGTGCCTCTTCTGTTGAAGCCCCAAGGTGGGGGGTCAAGATGACATTTGGAAGCTTCGTGAGTGGATGATCTCCTAAGGGTTCCCTCCAGTAAACGTCCAAGCAGGCTCCAGCAATCCATCCTTCCTGCAGCGCCTTTACGAGGGCTTCTTCGTTCACGACAGCTCCCCTAGCAGTGTTGATAAGTACGGCCGTTTTTTTCATCATCTTCAGCTCTTTTTCACCGATTAGGTCCTTGGTTTGTTCGGTGAGGGGGACATGAAGGGAAATGAAGTCCGAGTTTTTAAGCAGGGTCTCGAAATCCACATATTTTCCCCCCAGAGCTGTAAACTGGGAGTTTTGAACGATGTCATAACCAAGGAGTTCCATACCGAAGGTTCTCGCTCTTTTGGCCACTTCGAGACCTATTCTACCCGTTCCCACAATGCCTAAGGTTTTTCCCCGAAGTTCCGTTCCCATGAATTTAGTTTTCTCCCATCGCCCCTGTTTCATGCTGGCGTCAGCAGCGGGAATCTTCCTGCACCAGCTCAGCATCAAGCCCAAGACCAGCTCTGCGACCGCTACACTTACAGACTCAGGGGCGTTGAGCACCTTTATTCCTCTTTCTTCGGCCGCCTTCCTGTCGATATTGTCCAAACCAACTCCCGCTCGGGCTATGATCTTCAACTTCTTCCCTGCCTCTATCACTTCTCTCGTTACCTTGGTTGCACTTCTTACCACAAGGATATCCGCATCCGCCACCTCCTTCAGAAGTTCTTGTGGGGGGAGGCCGGTTTTCACCCTCACCTCTCCGAGTTTCTCCAACTCCCTGATGCCATCAGGGTGTAAGTGATCCGAAACTAGGATAACTACCATCCCCTAGGTGAAGAAGATTTAAATATATCTATCTGAAAGTCGAAATGCCGTGCTGCAACCACTGCCCCTACTTTTACGAGTGCGAGGAGAGGAATGAATGCTGTCCCGAATGTCCCTACTATTCAAGGGAAGGATGTTTGTATTCTGAGGAAGAGGAAGAATTGCTGGGCTGAGTTGGTCAGCGTAGCTCAGAGATAAAACTCTGCTTTCGGTGAGAAAGATGCTTGTACGTTTAGAAATGGAGCTGGAAGATAAACCGGGTCAGCTTGTAAAAGTCCTAGATCCCATCGCTAAGCTTGGTGGAAACATCCAGAGCGTGATACATTTAAGGGAAAAAAAGACTCCATTAGGGAGACTTCCGGTAACCGTTGTGTTTGAAATCCCAGACAAAGAAAAACTCGAGAGACTTCTTCAGAACCTGCGTGACATGGGTATAAGGATTACACAAGTAGGGGAGAAGGAACTTCTTATTAAGACAACTCTTCTTCTTTTAGGCCATATCGTTCACTCCGACCTGCAGAAAATCATAGACGCCCTGAATGCAATGGAGAGCGTCAGGGTTTCCGACCTCACGCTGGCTGTTGGAGGAGTTGGTATGGAATCTGCGGCTAGGATGAGCCTGTTAGCTGGAAATCCGGAGCAATTGGTTCGAGCTCTTTCCCTTGTGGAGGAAATGGCTTCGAGGATGGGCTTGCTGGTCGTCAGGTGTGTGGGACAGTGAGGTTGATATTGGTCGGATTTGGGAATTTGGGTCGGGCTCTGGCCAGAATTCTCCTGCAAGATGGAAATCCCCTCCAAAGGAGGAAGATAGAGACAAGCGTGGTGGCTATCGTCGATGAAAAGGGAGGCGTGATTGACGAGAGAGGATTGAGACTAGAGAGAGTTTTGGAGGTTGCTGAGAAAGAAGGTTCTGTTGCGTCTTTGGGTCAGCCAGGGCTTTCGGCGGTAGAGGTGATAAGAAGCCTTGAAGCGGACGTGGTTTTAGAACTCACTCCCACGAACATCANGACAGGTGAGCCNGGACTTACTCACATAAAGGAGGCGATGAATTCAGGAAAGCATGTGGTAACTTCAAACAAGGGTCCGCTAGTAGCGGCTTTCAGGGAACTCACCGAACTTGCCCAAAGACGAGGAGTTCAGTTTAGGTATTCGGCCACGGTGGGGGGTGCTATCCCTGTGCTCAGTCTGGCGAAAAGACTCTGTCTTGGTGATCGAATTCTCGCCATAAGAGGTGTGCTGAATGGGACTACCAATTATATATTGACCCGAATGGAAAGGGAGGGGCTCCCCCAGGACATTGTTTTAAGGGAGGCACAGGAACTTGGAATAGCGGAAAAAGACCCAACTTTGGATTTGGAAGGCATAGATACTGCCTGCAAACTCGTGATTTTAGCGAATTCCACTTTAGGTTTGAATGCCACCCTTTCGGATGTGAACATAACTGGAATCTCCAGAATAACTCCCGAGGCACTGAAGTTGGCAAAGGAGGCGGGATACACCGTAAGGTTAGTCGGAAGTGCTAGCTCTAAAGGACTAAGCGTACGTCCGTCGCTGGTACCTCTGGACCACCCGCTGGCTGTAAGTGGCACTCTCAACGCGGTGTGCTTTGAACTGGAGTATGCTAGGGAAATCACGATTTCTGGTTTTGGAGCAGGGCCAAGAGAGACTTCCAGCGCTCTGTTGTCGGACCTCCTTGAGATTGCTCAAAATCTTTAGGCAATGTTGCTGTGCGAATGAGGCGCCCCCTTGCCTTTGAATGTCGTTGCCAAGATTGCAATGCGACGCGTTTTCGATTGCGGGCCGAGGCTTTGTTGTACTACCAAGTTCCGGGAGGAAATGTGAACGTGTTCCGAGCCTCAACATTCTTTTGAAGGTTTCAATTCTACAAATCTCGGGTAAGATTGTGGAGATTATCCGGAGGCTGGGCTTATAAATTAGGAAGGAAGATAACCAATGGTTTATTCCGACAGGTGGAAATACATATACATCAACCCTTTGAAAGCTTTTGAGGAGGTAACGAGAGAACCAAATCTCTACAAAACGGGTTTGTATTCGATGATTGTTGGTACTATAATCTTCTCCTGCCTTTTTCAATATACGACTGCCAACGTTATTCATCCTTTCCTCCAGGCTCTTTGGGCTCTCGTTTTTACCTGCCTTTGGCTTCCTCCAGCCTTAGTAAGCTATGGAGTTCTGAGAGGCTTAGGTAAAAAAGTGGATTTCGTATCTATTAAGCCCGCGGACTCATCAACCGCCAACCGTTAGATTTAAATACTAGTTTAAACAAGTTTATACGATGAAAGAGGAGATAGTTCTGACCAA
>JGI20130J15133_1000954_pt1 | contig 25445 bp, 23 predicted proteins | sample WasSprMetagenome_FD_15133 | JGI IMG/M metagenome (IMG submission 15133) | reverse complement strand
AGAAAGCCCTCATAGCCAAGGTTCATTAGAAGCTCAACCCTCTCCTTTATCCCTCTCTGCCCCATTATAAGGAGCTTCTTCCTCCTTCCATCCTCCCACATTCTCATGAGAAGAGGAGGGATGCCGAAGCAGTGATCCGCATGGAAGTGGCTTATGTAGATTGCATCCAGAAAATCCGGGTCATCTCTGTACCTCCAGAGGTTGTTGGGGATGTTGTAACCGCAGTCCAGCAGTATATTCATTTTGGATTCTATCAGGATTGAGGTGTTTGCCTCATTCTCATCGAGGGCCTCGCCAACTCCGAGGAACACGACCCTCATAAGCAACTTTAAAATGGAAAAATAAAGTTTTCTGATTAGTGAGATTTCTCCCTCTTCTTCTCCATTATCTTCTCCCTAACTCTCTCAGCTTCCTCCTCCACCCTAGATTTGAAGGAATTTATCAGCATGTCAATAGCTTCTTTCTGTGCCTTTAGCCTCTCATTTATCCTCTCAGCTTCCCTGCTGAACCTCTCGTAGTCCTCGGGCTTTCTCTCAGGAAGCTCGCTTAAAAACACCCTCTTTGCCTCAAGACCCTGCATAGCAGCCCTTGTTAGGTTATCTTTGATCTTATTTATCTCATCCTGCTTTGCAGGTAGCTTATATCTATTATTTTTTTAGTACCTTAGCAAAGGCTAGCTCCTCGAAGAGAAGCTTTTTATTAAATTTATCCTCATGATAGCCAGATGGGTGCACTTGGAATAGGGGAAGTATTGTTAACAATATATGAAACCAGAAACTATATTTCTAATTTAAAATTGAAAATTAAAGAATTTAAAATGTATTCGGAAATGGAAGGTGAATTACTAGTTATCAAGGAGAAGATACAAAATATTAAAAAGACTTTAATAGATAGTAAAACTGCTGGTGAGCACCTTAAAGATATCGAAAAGCTTCTCCAAGATATTGAAAGTAGAATAGGAGAGATTAGCTATTATTCTGACAAGGTTATCTCAGCAGATGACAAAAATAAGTTAGAAAACTCCATTGAAGAATGGAAAGAAGATTTAGAATCTATTCTAGAACATATTATACAGGACAATGAATTCTTTAAAGAATATCGCTATATTATCATGCTAGCGATATCGACAAGCGATCAGTTCGATCTAATTTCATATCAGATTCATATGGATACGTCTATCAGCAGAATTCTTGGAAATATCAGAAAACTCAAGGGACGCCTTATTAATATATACAAATCTGTGAGAGAAGAAGGTATAATGAATCTTGATAGCATTGTCCAAGATATAATTAAAGGTACAGATATTTTAATTAGTGAGCTTAGTAGGCAGAAGGAATTTGATGAAAGCACGAAGCAGAGAATACAGAGATTTATCGAAAGGTGGAATTCCCGTATCCGCTCAATTGGAGAAGATATTATCCACTATATTGCAATATATGGGCCTGGAAAAAGGACTGTCTCTTCTATTAGAATATCTGTGGATGGTCAAACCTTTGAGATTCAAAAGGAGGATTTTCCGTTCATCCTTGGAAGATACGCCCCACCTCCCGGCGGGAAGGATCCCCCCGATCTTGGTCCAGCTCATTGTCTTGCTATAAAGACCAAGAATAAGAAGTATTTTTTATTCACCGGCACTCGCTGCAGGTGGGGATGCGGAGCAGATGAAACGGACTGCACATCAAGGGAGCATGTTTGGTTTGAGATTTCCAATGATGCACGCCAGGTTATCATCACCAATATCGGAAGAGGACCTGTCTATACCACGAGAAACGGTGAAAAGACGGAGGTAGGGAGACAGGGTATACCTATTCATGCACGTACTCATTTACATATAAGTGGAGTATATGACATATATAAAACTAGAAAAGTTGATATAATAATTGATATCATATATCAAAAGGAGAGCTTACCTGTAGGTGATCAAGTTGATCAGGGATGAGTTCTGGTTTAATGTGTGCTCCCGGTGCGAGGAAATTGCCCTATATATGCTTGGACAACAGCGTGCATTGTTCCCCTACTTTGCTCTTCATGATCACGTTCACTGCCGTAATGTCCTCATGAAAGTTGAGGAACTTCTATCAGTTTCTCCCTTGGATCAGGTGAGCTATGCGGTTCTTCGTTGCGCAACTGCATTACATGATATTGGAATGGCATTGACTCCGCTAAGAATCAATAAACTGAAGATAGAGGCTGATTATCTATATAAAGGTGCAGAAAAGAAATTTCTTAAGGAATTACAAGGCTACAGGGAGTTTTTCACAGGCAAGCGGCATGATTTAAGCGAAGTTTCCGGCGTTGTCCTCATACCTGAGGATAAGGTACTCCAGCTCGGCGGTAGAGTAGCGGATTTTATTAGGCTAATTCATCCTTGGACCGGGGCGAAATTTGTTAGGGACTGCCTCTCGGATTATCTCCAAGATCTTTTTTACGGACCAAGAAGGGACTATCTAGAGCCCTTTGTTGGGGCTGTATCCGAGGTCATACGGATGCACAACACAAAATCTAAGCTACAAGAACTCGTGTATGAGACAGGTGGATTTAAAATTAACACAGGGTTTTTAGCAGCTCTTCTAAGCATTGGGGATTCTCTCGATTTCTCTAGGGAGAGAGCCAAGATAATATTCGACGAGCTCGGAGAGGCCCTAATGAGGACAGATCCCTCTCAACTTAAGCACTGGATTTTCAAAATGGGAGTTAAAGATGTACATTTTGAGAATAAGAGCATTGTCGTGAGAGTGAAGGACCGCCAAGAGTTGATCTTCGGGGTTCTGTTCTTTGAGCTCGCTGAGAATGTTATTGGCAATTTTCAGAGAGCAGGACAGCTCTTTCCACAGTTAAAATTTAATTTTCTCGTAGATAGTGGAAGAGGAAAAGTGGGCATAACAGATAATCTCAATGAACTTATTAATATAAATAATTGTATTAAGGAAATTCAGCCAACAGACGTGAATATCAAAGATATAATTCAGAGAGGGGCTAACATATTTGATGAGATTGCGATCAGGATTTTCAGGGGAGAACCGGTCTCGGAATTGGTGAAAAAGGCTGTTAACAATTGTCCTTCTGCTGGCAAGGTTCTTGCGAAGTTCTCTCCTCTATAGATTTTTGTGAGCGATTAGTTTTAGAAAGGATTTTGTCAGGGTTTGAAAGAAAAACAAAGCTCGCTGAAACCTGTTAGGGCTCCTTGAACACAATAGGAGTTTCTCATCCTTTAGATTGACCTTAAGATAATTAGTTAATAGTTAATAAAATAGAAAAAGTTTTTTAAGAGGTGCTTCTCCTTCGGCATGTGGAGAAAATAACAATTCCGGCTGCCTTTGTTCTAGGGCTTTTATATGGGAGAAAATCAAAAGCTATCTCAATTCAAGTTAATCCAAGGATAATATTCTTACCATTGGATCCAGAGCTTCCATCTAAGCCAGAATCACAGGACAAAATTGCTGAAGAGCTCATAAACCATGGAATACCGAGAGAAATAGCTGATCAGATAATAGCAAAAGCAGGAGAAGTTGCGGATGCCCTATACAAACTAGAGCTTTCTAGATGGATGTTGCGAGAGGCGTCCCGTGCCTTGGATGAGAGGAGAATTTCAACTAAAATTTACAGAAGCATCATAAGACGATATATGGAGGAATTTGTTGTCACCGAGGAGGAGATAGAGACAAAAAGAGCAGAATTTGAGACGATCCTCAGAACAATAGTGCGTAAGGAACCTGCTAAGAAGATTTAGTGTGTAACTTTGTAATTTTTGAAATCTCTCTTAAATAGGTATCCGAATCAATATCCCCCCTGAGAAGGAGCATGTCAAGTCTTTTTATAGCTTCGTTCAGCAAAACTGGCTCGGATATGAAGCCAAGTTTGTCAGCAAGCTGACTGACAAGGGAATTTTCCTCATTATAATATGCTTCTCCAGTTTTCAAGTTTATAAGAATTACGCTGAGCCTTCCCATGTGCTTTTTTGCTGTCTCTATTGAACTTGGATCCCAGCCGTTGGGAGAAGCCAGCAGGAGTATGATGTCATAGTCTGCTTTCTCCGATGCTACCTTACTTAGGCCTAGGGATTCAACTGCCTCTCGGAGGGTTAGGGGAGCATAATCAACTCCATTGAAGTAGAGGTTCTCAAGGCGGGCATAAGCACCTGCATATACCTTTAGCCTTACCCTCCTAAAAATTCTTCCCTCTCTATATTCGCACCTCACAACAAAGTTTTTTGGAAGCTCCTCATCCAACATCTTGGGGGTGATATTTGGGTTTTTCTTTCTCGCAATATCAAGAATTCGCTTGATTGCATCTTTTGAGAGATTTTTCTCACGGATGCTTGGTTTTGCTCTATCCCCGCACGGCCTCCAGCTGGAGAGAGCAGATCTCACCTGCAACCTGAAATCTCCCATAAGCTCACGTGCAGCTGTCATACTGATATAATGAAGGATCTCAGATCGCCTTGGTCTTCTCACAAGCACATAATCGCCTTTATCCTCAATCATAACACCTGAGGGATCCTCTAATATGACGGTCTTATCCTCCAGCTTCTCAAACGGGACATTCTGGACTAGAACAGGTTTGGGATACTCCCTCACCTCCGGATGTTTCTCTCCAATTATCTTGCCAATCCAAGCCGCGATCATATGCTTGGCAATTCCGCTGAGAAGGCTCTCTATGTCAATTGGTAGCTCTTCACCGGGCTTCTCTCCCCCTTTTTCCTTTTCGAGGGATTGTACCTGCTCTATCACATTCACGCTGAGTTCTTTAAGCACAATCTGATGAGATACCCCTCTCTCATCTGTGTACTCCACGGGCGGGATGGCAATTTTATAGGAACCAGGCGCCAAGGTGCTGGAGAACACGACATCTTTCCTATCTCCCGGAAGTAGCTCTAACTTCTCTCTTTTCTTCTCATCAAATGGATTTGTTATAGTAACGCTCAGCCTAGATGTTCCTTCATTCTCAAGTTTCACGACAACAGGGATCTCCTCTCCGGCCTTTATCTCGCTGGGTGCCTCGCTGACAACTTTTAGCTCAGCTGTATAAGGATTGACCTCAAGGATTACCTTTTCCGAAAGTCTGAGCTGTTTTTCTAAGGCTTTAATAGTGGCTAATAAGCTGAGTTCGAATGTCCCTGATTTGAGGAGCTTTATTCTTAGAGGCCAGCTAAGCTGGCCAAAAGGAACTATTTGAAGTGGAAGCGGTGGCAAACTTTGAAAATCCACTGCATCAGCATTATCTGATGGTTTTAGCTCTGTTACATCGAGGGGAATTGGGTTTTCATTGATCAATTCTACCCTTAATTCTACCTCCTCTCCTTCAAAGGAGGAGATTTTTCCGGGAAAAAGAGTTAAACTCACTTGAGGATTCTCAAGTCTTCTCTTCCACTCCATTGCCAGCTTTATTCTCTCCTTTATCCTTCTCTCATAGCTACTCCTTTGATTAATTGGTATCTGCTTTATTCGAGGATCATCCAGAAGACTATTTAGCCTAGTTAGACAGCGATCAAGGCATTCTGGGCCTCTTATCTCTATCTCCAGTGCCAAAGCTTGGTGATCCTCGAGAAAATCGCAGGTTTTAAGCAGCTCACTGATAAAATCACCTAATTCAGACATACTAAGAGCAAAAAGAGCCATAACTTATAAATTTTCCTGAGAATGATGATCATTACTTGCAGCGAATTTTGCCGTAGAATTATTTCTTCTTGCTAGCATATGCATCCTTAACACCTTTAGTTCCGTAAAGGCTTTCATAATTGCTTAGCTGGGAAGTGTTTCAACCCTATTGGCTGGTTTTCTGGCTTTAATGCTTTTAGGTCCTGTTTCAATGGAAGTAACGTGCTATTCGTAATGTCTTTCTTAGTATTCCAGCTTAGGATAAGGTAAAATTTCACAAAGAAGGAATCGCTTGAATCAATAGCAAACTTTAAATAGCTATAAAAAGTGTGTCTATCTTATGAGCGGGGGCTATTCTCATGGAGTAGACTACTCTTATGACTTAAGTCAGAGAATAGGAAGGGTTGAAAACAGCATTTCCCTCCTTACTAGTGAAATAGAAGCCATAAAATCCAAGATAAATAGCCTAGAGGGAAATTTCTTAAAGAATATAGCCAATATTAGCACACGCTTAGATAATCTTAATACGCTAATAGTTGGTATAAGGCAAGAATTTCTAGCTGACATAAAACAGGAAACAAGGGGATTAAAACAGTCTATTGCAGAGCTTAACAAAGATCTTAGGAAAGAGCTAGATGAACAGGCTGAAAAAGTGATAGAGGAGGTCGTAGGCCTGAATAGGAGTATAGAAACAGTTGATAACAAGGTCGCTTCTCTGGAGAAGAAATCGGAGTCAGGATTCATCACCTTAAAGAAGTTGATTGATGACTTAAAAGAGGGGATTGAAAGATTGCATTCCCTTCTGACATCTTTAACCGATGAAATAGATGGGAGATTCAATGAAATCTCGGAGAATTTGGAGGAAATAGGTAAAGGCATCAGTTTTCTACAAGAAAGGAGCAAAACTGCTATAGAGCTTATAGGGGAAGGGAATAAGTTTCTCCAGCGTCTCCAGTATCAAATGAATGAAAAGCACAGGGAAATTAAGGAGGATCTTGGAAAAATCAACGAAAAGGGCAGTAAGCTGGAGATTCTAGTGAATGAAAAGACCACAAGCATTGAGAATGAGGTGAAAAATACCTCGAACGATGTGCAGAAAAGTCTTGAGGCTTTAAAAAGGGACGCAGAAACAATACTTGTAGAGATTGAGGATTTAATGGCTTTGCTAACGGAGGCTCGAACTACTATTAAAGCGGGAATAGAAGCTTTAACATTTATCGTGGAGGATCAGGCTACTAACAGGATCCTAAAGGAGGTGATATAAGATGTCTCTGGAAAAGGTGGATCCAGGCGCTATAAAGAAGGCCTCTGAAAAGGAGCTCTCCAATATATTAAATAAAATACGATATGGAGAGAACTTTAAAAAAGATGAGGCTATCCTAGCCTATTCTGGCTTTTATCTCCCATTACTGAAGGAAAGCTATGAGAAGAACTCAGAAGAAATTATCAAAAACCTATCTAACCTTAACTTAACAGTAAAAGAGCTTATCTCAAATTTTAACAAAGATTCTCAGAATATTATGAGTGGGTTTAGAAATATAAGTGATAATTTTCTCAGAAAATCAGAGGAACTCCTTGAGGATCTTGATAGCAGGCTGGATGAAGTAAAGAAATACGAGGAGAATCTATATTCACTCAGTCAACGTATTCAAGGCTTGGAGACAAGAGAAGAGCAGGTAAACAAACTTCTTTCCGAGACTACAGACCTAAGAAAGAGACTTGAGGAGCTGAACGCTAATCTCAGGGGTCTTTTAAAGGAGATTAGCGGTCTATTTGCTAGTATTGATGGAACATTTAAAAATATGGATAAAGTTTTAAGAGAAGTTTCACGGAGTGCCAGCACCACGCTGGGGGATGTAAACAAACAGCTGACTATCCTTCACTCGAGGCTTGAGGAGCTTGAGGCTGAGAGAAAGGGATTAGATGCTCTTAAGAAGGAGCTTGAGGAAAAAAGAGCTGATATGGCAAAGAAAGAAAAAGAATTAGAGGTGCTGAAGGAGAGAAGGGATCAGCTTGCAAAGGAGGTTGAGGAGCTTGAGGCGAGGAAAAATACAGCTGAGGAAACACTGAAGAAAATAGAGGACAACATAGCGCTGAGACAAGAGGCTATTACAAAGAGGGAAAATCATCTTAATGCGCTGGAAAAGGAAGTAGAGAAGAGAATAAATGATCTGGCTAAGCACATCGAATATTCCAAAAGTCTGCTGTCAGCTTTGTCCTCACGCTCACAAGAGCTGGATAAAATCCGCAGTGAACTTTTGGCAAAAGAGGCCGAGCTCAAGCAGTTGGAGGCAGAGCTTGAGAACAGAAAAAAGGAGCTGGATGACAGAGAAAAGGCACTAATGAAAAAGGAGAAGGAGCTTGACATGCATGAGGAAAAAATAGAGAAGGCCGAAAAAGCTTTGGATGAAATGAGGAAAAACCTTGATGATCGTCTTAAATGGTTCGAGGAAAAGACAAAGGAAATAGAGGCATACAGAAGCGAGCTCGATGAGAGACAGAGAAACCTCGAGGAAAGGGAGAAGAAGCTCTCCATCTGGAAGGAAGAGCTTGAAAGAAAGAGCGTAAGTCTTGAAGAGAGCGAGAAGAAGCNTTCTGAGAGGGAGAAGCTACTAGATGAAAAAGAAGCTAAGCTGAGCGGTGAAAGAATGAAGATTGAGGAGGAAAATAAGAAGCTAAAGGAGGAGTGGGAGAAGATTGAGGAGGAGAAGAGAAGACTGAGAGGAAGGGAGGAAGAAATTGAAAGAAGACTTAGAGGTATAAGCGAGACCTATAAGCGATTAATTGAGAAGGAGGAGAAGATCAGAGAGTGGGAGGAGAAGAACAGGGAGTGGGAGAAGAATCTCACTATTCGTGAGACCAGATTTAACGAACTCGAAAATCTAGTTAAATCGCTCCAAGAGGAGAGAGAAAAGCTTCGCCAAGAGCTTTCAGCTTGTAGAGCGAGAATAGAGGAGCTTGGTAGTGAGATGAAGCAGAAATAGCTATTTAACGTAGATAAGTAGTCTTTTCACCTCATCCAAGAATTCCCCCATTCTGATCTCTTTTTTCATTGCACGGTGGACTAAACCGTAAAGCAGGCTTCCTTTAAGGCTCTTCTCAGATGCTTCTCTCCCTTTAACTAGGTCAACAGCTACACGTCCCAAAGCATAGACATCTGCTCTATCATCAGGTACGTCGCAGAAGTAACGTGCAGTTCCACCCATCTCACCTGTGTATGGGCCTGTAAGGGCGGTGCCGAAATCAGTTAGAACTGGTCTTCCCTCCTTATCTATGAGGATGTTCTCCGGCTTAAGATCTCCATGCTTATGGAAAATGCCGCGCTCATAGCATTTCTCTAGCGTATATCCTATTTGCAGAAGTATAATTAATGCCTCCTTCTCGCTAACCCTGCCGCAAACTCTTGTGAGATCTCCCTTCGGGCAGTACTCCAAGACCATGTATGGAATTTCTTCGTTTGCGTCAATGAGCTTGATAACATGCTCCACTCCTTCATCTCTTATCTTGGATACCTTGTGAAGGATCTCGACTTCCTCCCTTATCCTTTTTCGTGAGAGTTGGTCAATTTTCTTGAACTCTAATTTTTCGTGATCCCATGAATTCTTCGGGATACGGAGAGCCCCTAAAGTATCCTTTTTCCTAGCCAGATAGGTGTAATAAAATCCTCCTTCCCCCAGAAACCCCTCTATAATCCATCCAGTTGCCTCAGTCAATGAAGAGGCTTTAGTAAACGTTGGCATCCGTGTAATTGCTTTAAACATCCATTCAGACTCATCCAGCGTCTCTAAGACCCTTACTGGCCTGTTGAGGTACAAAGATATTGGATCCACGATTTCTATCTCCTCAACATCAACCTGAATGGATGTCTGCCTGACCTCCCCGACCAGCTCATAGTGCAGCTGTAAGGAAACAGTTTTACTCTCCTCAAGCTCCACAGGGATCCTCAGAACTCTTACCTCATCAGGAGCTAGTGAGATGGGGAAAAGAGGGGAAATTATATATGCTCCCTCCCCCACCATCTTGGTTAGCTTAATATCTGCTTTAGTTGGATTTTCCACCTCAAGTTCGAGCTGACTTTCCCCCTCTGTCCTTATGCACTTGGCCCATCTTATCAGGAGGCCCTTCCTTCTTGCTTCTGCTTTTGCGCCCTCCAGCTCCCTTTTAAGATTATCTATACTTTCAAAAGTCCTTCCACTAAAGAATTCGCTGAAGAAAGGCAGTTCTTTCTTAAGTTTATTGATTTCCCTTAGAAGATCGCTGATATATCCATATATTTTGCCCAGATCCTCCCCTTCCCTTACCCTTTTCCTTATCTCCTGCTCTATCAATGTGAAGTCTATCACGACAGGTAGCCGAGACGATGCCCTGTGAAGGTGTCCTAGCTTAAAAACGAGCTCATATGGATTCTCCTTTCTCTTATAAAGCCGGAAAATCTCCTCATATTCCTCAATCTTCTTCTCATAGTTCCATGTAGGTCTGTAAATACGCTTTTTTGTGCTTCCTTTTTCATCATTGGACTGATGCATATCCCTCGTATGATAAAGGGCTAAATTTAATCTTTATTCTTTAATTAGAATTAGAAGATAATAGCTTTGCATAATAATGGGTTTTAAGGGATATTATTATTTATAAAAAGATGCATCAAATAAATTCGAAAATTATTAAGCTACTCCTCGGTCAATAGTACTTTTTAAGAACGGAGGGTAGTGCTGATAACAGTTGAAAACTCCCATGCTAGCTTTTCAATTATATACCTATTGAAATCAAGGTTTTATTGAATCGTTTCATAGCTTTCCTAAATCTCCTCCTATAATGTAGAATCCGCTGGTCTTGTCCTAGTCTGCTCTGAGATATCGAGATGCTCAATATTCAACCAAGCAATTCTCGAAGTTGATTTTCATTCTCCCTTAACTGTTATCTTCGCAGGAACATTCCCATGTATCTCGGCTTCACTGGTATCGGCGATACTGTGCTACATAAAGTTGCTCAGTAGGGCAAATTTAATGTTGTAAAGTTTCCACTTGAGACAGCAAGCCTCCGCTTGAGATAAACTCTTCGATTTCCTTAATCAAAACTACTTTTCTTCATTATATCCAAATCTTTCTAAATATTTTAAGAATGAAGCACTTTCATTTCCTCTTAATTCAACTATATCTTCACCCCGTTTTAACTTTATAGTTCTTCCTATTTTATCCCATGGCTTAAAGCTGCCCAATAGAGTTTGAACTTCTGTTGCACATATTGTACATGTTTTATCTCTGGCATCATCACGTGTTTTTACTTCAAGATTAACATCGATTTTGGTTACACTAGGGACATCCCTGCCAGAAAGGATTTTTTCAATATATATCGTTGTAACATCCGATGCTAGATCCGCTATTCTTGGATCCGAAGCATATACCGTTCTAGAGGGTAATTTCTCAAAACCTGCTATGTAGCATCCAATACAAGCTTTATCTCTTCTGTACCACGTCCTTATTTCAGCATCTTGAGAACCCAAAGCTACGTCAATTAAAGGTTTGTTCAATTTATTGCAAGCTAATTGGACAGTGAGCCTGGGCAGGAGACTATCAAAAGTTGTAATTGTTATGTCGCTCCAGTCAATTATGCTTTCGACAAGTTCTGAGGGAGGAAATGGGTAAAATGGAATCTCTGCATTTATCACGTATATCCTCGAGAGAGGTGCATACTGTAAAGCTCTTCTCGATGCTGCTAAAACTTTAGGCAAATGAATATCTTCTATAGTATAGAGCTCTTGATAACTTATGTTTTCTTCTCCAACGATATCATAGTCTACAATTGTGATTTCATCAAACATTTTACTTGATCTTATCAGTAATCTAGAACCTAAGAAGCTCACTCCAAAAAGAGCAACCTTCTTTGTTCTTAATCCAAGGAGATCTATATTATCTTGCAGGAGATATTCTTTTGTTTAATTATTTTACGTTTTCCTTGCTTCCTGCGCTCTCCTATGAGAAAGAGAAAGTGGTGTCACAGGGGTGGCCAGCCTTTTTGCCTTATCCACAGGTTGCAGAGATGGTGGCAATTATGTACTACTTTTCACTTTTGTCACCAATTTTCAAGTGGAGTGCTGTAATTCATGTGACTTGGGAGTTCATCTTATTTATGGTGGGTTTTGTGGGAATGATCCTGAAATGGGCAGGATGGTCTGAAATAATGTTAAACAATTTTCTCTGGTGTTTCGTTCTTATTTGTCTTTCCCTTAATACGCTTAGCATTATCACAGAAGCCTCATTGCGCGCGCGCAGGGCTTTGCTGCAGATACGAGCACAGAAGAAAGAATTCCGGAGGATAAGGCTGGAAATGGAGAGGTATTCCTCTATTCTGGAGGGCTGGAGGAGGGAGGGCTATAACGTTTCTGATCTCGAGAAGGCTTTAGATAACATGCATAGTATCTTCGCTGATGAGCATGTGTACCATAGAGTTAAGGATATGTTCAAGGAATATGAATCGAAGATATCGAAGCTTAAAGCATTGGAGGCTGAGCTGAATTCCCTTCTTTCCTCAGCACGCTCCATCGGCTTGGATTTCAGCGATAGGATTCCCTCGATAAGAGAAATGCTTAGGGATCCGTCAAGATTGAATGAGGCTGAGAACAGCATTTCAGTGCTCAAGGAGGCGGCCTCAAATATAAAGAAACTAAGCGAGCAGGGTTTCGATGTTTCTGGTCTTGAGCGCCTTCTAAGAATTGGAAAAATAGATGCTCTCAAGCACAATCTCACCAAGTTTAACAAAGTTGCACAAGAGATGGGCACGCTAGAGAGGGATATACAACTGTTAGGTGATAAAAGGTTTGCCGAAGAGATCCAGATTTTGAAGGGAAGGCTGGGCGATTTGAGCAAAATTGAGGATGTTGAGGAATATGTGTTGAGGCTGAAAAGGAGGGTTGAGGAGGCGATCAGGGAGTCGAAGATAGAGCCTTGGAAAAGGAAGCTGGATGAATGGCTGGGGATGGGATATGATCTTTCTTGGCTAAAGTCCGATCTGGCGAAGTATAGTGTTGAAATTGAGAAAAAGCTTGAGAAGTACGAGAGGGCCATTCAGGAGATACAGCAGCTGAAGAAGGATTTAGATATGTTTAAAATAACAACTTTTAACTTTGAAATATTTTTGATTGAGAAAAAGATGGTGAAGGGTGAGGATATCGATAGGGTTCTTGAAGAAGTATCATCGATAAGGCAGAAGGCCCAAGACATAATCAAGGTTGAGATGGAGAAATCGATAGATGGAATGATATTAAAAGTGAAGAAATTTTTAGAAGAGCTTAACGCTCGCTGATATTTTATGATTCAAAAGAAGGAAAAACTGATGAGTGAAAAGCGTTGAAATAAGCACCATCAGGTGCTTTCCTTTATTCTTGGAGTTCTTGGTTATCTGTCTGGAACGTTCTGCTGTGTATGCATTTGCAGTTGAAATTCCTTATCGGTGTGAAAACCGAGGGCATTCATCTTTTCTCCTCATATTGAAAAGTGAAGCTTCTATATCTCTTTTTAAAAGGAAATAGAAGATAAAAGTAAATAGTGATCTTCCAGCTCTCATTCAAGGACTGGGTTTTAAGGATGCACAAGTTTAAATATGGTTTACTATCATCTTGTTGAGATGAATCGCTTAATCCTCGTTATTACGATTGTGATGATCATTTTCACCCCTCAACTTGTATCTGGTCAGCCCCGAAATTATGTTCCAATATATCTTCCACCTCGGGGCTACTATGTAGACTGGATGGATGTTAAGGCAGTATACATGAAGGATGATGAAAACTGGCTATACTTTTATGTCGAGTACTATGGGGCAATACCCAGCTCCAAATACTATTCTCGCGACCTACTCATATTCATGGATACAGATATGAATGATCAAACAGGCGAATTCATATGCACGTGCGATCAAACAGGCGAACCTTGGAAAGACAGTCTAGGGGCAGATTATTTGATCTCCTCTCATCTTCGTGGCGATAATTCCACCTCTTGGGCAGTACTTAGCAAATGGAGCAATACAGCTGGACGCTGGCAGGGGGAATTTAAGAACTTGAAGTCTGAAGCAACTCTAGCTCCTGGTTTAAGCTTTATGGAAATCAAGGTTAACAAGCGAGATGTAGGTTATACACCGAATGGAATACACTTTCTCATATTATCAGCATCAGCAGTTGATATGCCGAATACGAATGTAAGCTATGTAATCGATTCATCAATAAAAAACATTGTCGTAGATGGTGAGCCAGGTGATTGGGGCACAGCTACTCCTCTGATAACCTTTCCACCTAGGTTGATCGAACCTCCTGAGCTCGAAGTTTCAAACGTTTACGTTGCCAATGATGGCAATAATCTTTACTTCAGATTTGATACAAAGGGGAAACCATCCACTAGAGTGGATGCGGGGGAATTATTATTCTTTATTTATATTGATGTAGATAATAATGTTAATACTGGAGTTAGAGCATTCTGGGCTAACTCGTCGAAAGGCACTGAAGTGGACTACTATAGGTGTACTGGGACGGGGAGTGATCGGCGTTGTCAGCGTATTGGGGGCTCATCAAACTCCGCAGATTTCAACAATACCTTCGAATTCAAGATCCCCCTCAGCCTTTTAGGACTGGGCTCTGGACAAACAGTCGGCATCTACATATGGGGATTGGGGGAATTTGTACGTAGGATTCCCCAGTCTGGCTATTTGACGTATCCTTCGACTACTTCTCCAGTCACATCGATGAGGAAAACAAGATTGACGTTGAATATCAGTCCATCAAGGATTTCTGGGAAAGTGGGTACAACAATAACAATTACTGGTAAGTTAACTATTGAGGAAGTTGGTATTGGATTAGGTGGGAAAACTATCAACATTTACAGAAATGGCAGTATCATTGGCAGCTGCGTTACTACAAATGGATCCTACAAATTTGAGTGGAAAGATGTCCGTTTGGAAGAAGGAAACTATGAGATTACCGCGAAGTTTAATGGGGATTCGACTTATGCGGCTTCGGATGCAAACACTACTTTAACAGTTATGCCTGCACCACTTATGAGTATTATTATAGAATTTTTGCAACCTTTGATTCCATTAATTTTGGTAATCATGGCTATAGTTATTATTCTGCGGCGCTCTCTCGCGCGCACTAGGCCAAAAAAGCCTTCTCCGCCATCTGCCTATGTGCCACCTTCAAGAAGAAAGAGGGAGGAAGAAATAGAAGTTTCAAGAAGATGGATTGAGTCAGAAATCGAAAAAATAAAAGATTTCATGGAGGAATTGGAGAGTTAAGATCTATTATCTCTTTCTCAAGCTAGCTAATTCCAAGAACTACTCCTTTTGAATGTAGGACATTTAAAAATTCTTAAAATTTGGCTTCGCAGTAAGCATAAATTTTATATATCTACTCTGTTGAGACCTTACATATGGGGAAATACTGTGAAATCCTCGTTTTCCTTGTGATTCTTGTGATATTAGGTTTATACTATACGATCTCTTCAGAAAGGAGGATAGAGAATACTGGAGGGGATCTCCTCTTAAAGGCAAATGGCAGGATGAAAAGATCGGTTTTAATGGAATATATTAAAATTGATAAAAATTCATTCCTTGGGATTCTTTTCCTACCTCTTTTTTACTTTCTTTTTTCTGGGCTTGTTGCATGGGACAGCTCCAGAGGTAGAATTTGGTTTCCGCTTTCTGTGATAGCTTTGATTATCATTTGGGGATCAATACCGATATTCTATCCAGAAGTACTTTATTCAGAAAGAATAGAGATCCCTTACTATTTTCTTATACTTGTATTAGTTGATTATCTATTTCTTACTGGAACACTAGCAGCAATCGATTCAAAGGTTATAGCTATACTCGACTTCATTGCTTTTCTAACATTCTTTTTAGGTAGCCCTTTCTCAGGATCAGATTCTTTTACAGCCTTACTTGATCTTATTGTCTATCCAATTCTTTCTGTTGCTTTGGTAGCAGGAGATAGAGCATTAGCAGGAGATAGAGCATTACAACACAGGCAACATAGAACAGTTTTAGCAGAGTTTCCGTCAGAGGCTGAATCGGAAGCTTTAGCAACAAAAAGAAGGAAAAAGAGAAAAAAGAGGGAAATGAAGGCTTCAATAAGATGGATTGAGTCAGAAATCGAAAAAATAAGGGACTTCATGAAGAAACTAGAGAGTTAAGGTCTATTATCTCTTTCTCGAGCTAGCTAATTCCAATAGCAATTCCTTTTAGAACAAAGGCAATCCCTTGTTTTTGAGCCTATAAACGAGTTCTCCTTTAATAATCTTTGTCCTTAAGATTATAAAGTTCTCTATTCTTCTTATCAGGGTGATACTCTGGAGAAAGTGTGTCCCCTATGTAAGAAAAAATATGCTTCTGATGTAATGGTGTGCCCATCAGCACACTGTCCGAATTGTGGGTCAACTGATATAAAGTATTATATAGAAAAAGAAGCCAGTGCCGTGGATTACCTATTGGTGTTTTTAATGCTTTTTATATCTGTGTTTTTATGGATATTCGAAGGTACACCCATCGTAGGACTACTAAGTATAGTTCTTCTTTTAATTGTCTTAATACTTTATGCGCGCGTGCATAAATGGGGAAAGTGGTGCTGTAATACATGCGGAGCAAGGTTCCGGTCTCCAATAAGGAATGTACCACTCAGATCGGAAGAAACAATATCGGATATGATTAGATCAGAAATCGAAAAAATAAAAGATTTCATGGAGGAACTGGAGAGTTAAGTAATGGATCTTAGCTCTAGTAATACTCAAAAATCCTTATTCTAGCTTAAGTTGTCAACTACAGTAATTTTATTGATCACTAAGGAGCAATAGCTTTATAAGGAAAGATGGACTCAAAGGAAGAAGAATGGACTTTATAGCCCTTCTCATGGCAATTGCGATGGCGGTAGGAACTGGCCTAATGTACTGGGGTGTATTAAATCAGAATAGAGGATACGTGGCTATAGGTAGCTTGATTTTATACTTGGCTCTTTCCCTGATCGAGGTGCTCTTAATAAGTTACGTTCACAGCATGGCGATCGGGGATCCGGTGATGTTTGTGATCTTCTATTACATCCTACCCTTCATATTTATCACAGCCTTTCTAATAGGGCTTGCACCCAAGATAGCTAATGAAAATAAAACAATTTATGTGATGTTGCTGATAATAGCAATATATGCAGCTACCATTCCGCTTGGCGGAGGTCTTCTCATGCTCTTCGCATATGGTGTTTGGGGTCTGACAGCTGTATGGTTCAATCTACTTGTCATACGGGCAGTGCTAAGAATGATATCAGCAGCTACTGGAAAGGAGGAACACTGGATATTCAAGTGAGGTCAAAGGCATCCAAGACTCTGTTAATAGAGAATGAGAGTTCTAGCTGGACTCTCTAAACGCAGCTCTGCTGAAGTTCAAACATCATTTTATACTTTCGACTATTGCTCTCCAGTATCTTATATCCTGTTCCAGTATCTCTCTATGCTCGGAGGAAATAGCGCTTGCCGGTTCAATCCCACGGAGGACATTGAGCCAGAGCGATATCCCTTCTCTAATTCTTCCCAGTTCTCTCCCCGGAATTTCCCTCTCCAACATTTTTACCTCTAATTCAATTTGCATAAGTAGGCTAATTATCCTAGCGACAGTTAGCCTGTCTCCTTCGGCAAGCAACTTCGAGATACCGTTGAATTTCTTTTTCAATCTCTCTAGGCGAATCGAATTAGCGATAGAAATGCTAGAGAATCTCCCTCTCTCCCTCATTGAGATTTTCAGTATAAGCATGGCAAATGAGCTTGTTAGGAGAAGAAATGCAATCAAAGTAAATCCGGTGGAGATAAGCACTATTAGGAAGTAGTATCCTGCTGCACAAGCCATTAGAGAGCCGAAGAAGGACACAACCTCATCAGCTCCCTTGCTTGTGAAAAATCCAGTTTCCTTTGTTAAATCCCTGAACTGCGGATATAATATCGCAAACACTATGAGGAAGAGAGGGATGTGCAGTACTGGAAAGCTGTTGAGAATTCTGAGGAATTGCTCAAGCATATCCGGCCAGCTTATTGTAAGAAGAATTGCTGGCACTAAAATGCTCGAAAATAGTGCAGTCATCCCATACTCCAACCTAAAACGGGGATTGGCAAGTAGCCAATACGAAATTAGCATTGAAAAAAGCCAGCAGCTAATTCCAATAGCGATTCCTTCTAGATACAAGGTGATCCCCACTTCCGAACTAATAAATGAATTTCTCTCCTTATAATCTTTACTTAAGAGTAAAAATTATAAAATTTTCTCTAATCCCCCTTATCAAGGTGATGTTTTGGGAAGGGTGTGTCCTTTATGTAAGAGAATTTATGATTCTGATGTAATAAAGGTATGTCCATTAGCACACTGTCCGAATTGTGGGTCAACTGATATAAAACATGTATATGATCTAGATTATGCTCTAAAGATGAGTGGTTACATTGGCCTTATTTTTGCTATTTGCTTTTTCGTAGAGGAAGTCTCTATACTAGCCTCCATAGCGTTTTCTATACTACCACCACTCCCTGAGATTGACTGGTTGTGGCTAATAGTATTTCCATATAACCTACCTCCGCTGACTGCACTATGTGGAATCTTAGTGATGTTTATAACGCTTGCTATCCTGCGTGGAAAGCAGCATTGTAATACATGCGGAGTAAGGTTTTATTTTCCAATAAGGAATGTACCACTCGGATCGGAAGAAACAATATCGGATATGATTAGATCAGAAATCGAAAAAATAAGGAATTTTATGGAGGAGCTGGGAAGCTAGGATTGGTTGTTTTTCTCTTTCAGAGAGTTAAATAAAAGTTACTAAAAAAGAGGAAAGTATGTCTGAAAATAGATAAGAATCTAGCGAACTAAACTACAGCTGCTTGTTAAATCTTTTTTATCAACTCATTCAGCTTCAAAAGGATGGAGCTTATCCTCATCATCTCCTCTGAATACTGATCCGGCGGTATAACCCCTCTCCTATAGTCCTCGTTCAGCTGGAACATCCTGCTCTCCAGCATGTCCAGTATCCTGTCCACCTGAGCATAGACCTCCTGCAAAGAGGTTTCTCTTCTCTTTTTCGGCTGAATTAATGCTCCCAAAAGAATAGATGATGCTCCGATGACTGCACTGGGCACAAGAATGGATGCCAGATCCCTGCCAATGCTATCCACCTCCTCCTTCATGGAATCCTCCTCTGTATAAGTTTCAGCTTTTTTCAGGGCCTCATACACGTTTATAAGCCCCGCACCCTGCTCATTTCTCTTGTATCCTAGATCCTTAGCCGAGCTTGTCAGGACTTTTTTCACAAAGAGATGGTCGTTTTTGATGCTCATCCCCTTCCTTCCTGCGAGCTCAAGAATTAATGCTGCGGCACCGGAGACATGGGGAGCTGCTGCACTGGTCCCGCTGTGCGAGGCATGACATGGATCCGGATATCCTTCATCCTCGCATAAGCTTGATCTAGTCGAGATTATCCCCTCATCCGGGCCTGAAGTTCCACCTCCAGGAGCTAAGAGATCGGGCTTCATAACTTCATCCACAGGTCCCCTGGAGCTGTATGAAGTCAGGATGCCATGCTTGTCGACAGCTCCAACAGTTATCGCCTTCCTTGAGGATCCCGGACTGTTTATCGTTCCCTCCTCCGGGCCATCATTTCCAGCGGCTGCTACCACAACCACCCCCTTATCAGCTAGAGCATCGCAAAGCCTGCTTAGGAAGCTTCTAGGCCCTGATGGATGCCTTGAACCGAGGCTGAGGTTCACTATATTTGCTCCATTCGTGTATGCCCACATCACCCCGTTTGCCACCTGCTCCTCATCTCCTTCCCCCTTCCTGTTCAGGACCTTTGCTGAGATCACATCAGCCCCTGGTGCAACTCCTGAGTAAACGGCCTCCCTTCCTGCTGCTATTCCCGCCACATGCGTCCCGTGTCCGCTGTAGTCACCATCCTCATCAGGGACAAAGCTCCTGCTCAGGATCACCTTGTTCTCAAGCGAGCATACAGCATCGACGCCTGTGTCCACAATCCCTATTTTCACTCCGCTTCCTGTAATTCCGATCTTATGGACTTTGTCTGCAGATATAAGAGGTACAGAATCCTTCAGGCATGCTCTAACCTTTCTAATAGCCTCAATACCATATACAAAAGAGGGAAGGGAGGATTTCAGCCTAAGTATGTTCCTTCCGTTGATTCTTCCCACTACAGCGGGAAGAAATCCATAAATCCCATATATATCCTCAAAGAAATCAGTTAATCCCTGAACAAGCATTTTATCAAGGAGCTTAAGGCCCCTTTCCCTGAACGCATCCCTCTCCGTTACAAACCCATCCACAGGCCATCCAGCCCACACAACAACCTTGAATACTTTTTTCTCATCTTTTGATGCAGCCTCAACAAGATCTCTCTCCACCACCATGTTCCACGCCTCTAACACTCCTGACCAAATCGAACTCCTTAACTATATCGTTCAGGATTAAGCGGAGTATTTTTTCCCTTTCCCCCGAGACTACAATCCCCTTCACCAATGGATGCTCCGAGATTATCTTAACTCCGCTTGATGAAAGCAGATTTCTCAGATCATCAAGGCTATCAGCATACAATATGACCTTTTCCCTCTCAGAAATCTCATCCAGCACTGCTGCATCCTTTCTGACGCATTTGGAGACTATTATGCGCACCTCTTGGTCTGTCAGCTTGTCATCCACTTCTCCTACCCGCCTTGACATTTTCTATCATCGCTTTTATCTCCTGATACTTGTCATCGCTTATCCTTCCCTGATACCTCAGGCTCTCAAGCTGCTCCTCCAGCAGCCTTATCTGCTCATCCCTCGATGAAGTTGTACTTAATCTGGACTTAAGCTCCTCCAGTGCAATGGTTCCTCCAACTACTGCTCCAAGCAGAGAAGCTATAGTGAGCGTAGTCTTATCAACAGTAACAATCTTTCTTTTCCTCCTAAGATCTGTATAGATCAAGTAGGAACCGATCAGGCACAGGGCTATTCCAAGGGAGGGTATGGCTGATGAAAGGCCTGCAACTACCCAGCTGTAGATTCCTCCAATTCCAAAGATTAACAACACTGCCCCTATAAGCGATCTGAGCCCCATGCTCCCTTCCTCGTTTTTATATCATCCATCTCTGTCTGATGATCATCAATCTCTGTTTCTCGCTGTTTATCTCCATCTCTACCTCCCTCAGCCTCTGCTCTATCTTCATCTTCTCCTCATCGTTAAGCGTTGTATATCTCTTTGATAGGAGCTGATTTCTTGCCTCCTCAAGCGCACGGATTTTGTTCTCGATGGACTCTACCTCAAATTTTACATCGGGAGGAGCTTGAGGAGGATATGGAGGTTGAGGATATGAAGGGAGAGCTGAGGTTGTTGTAGTGTATCCCCCCGTTCCAGCTGTTTGCATCAGTATTTGGGCAATCCTTTTCTCAATATCCTCACGTGTGAGCTGAGGCTGAGGTTGTAACTGGGGTTGTGATCCCATAGCCTCCTGAATTTTCCTTGCTATCTCCTTTATTTCCTCATCAGAAGCCTTGGGTTTTGAAACAAGACTCCTAATCGCTTCCACTATGGTCGGATACATCGATTGGATTGTAAATGCATACAAAAGGCCCCTTGCGGTCTCGGTGCCCAAGGTCTTGACAAGCTCCTTTGCGACCTTATCCCATGGGATCTCCTCCTTACTCACTTTCTCACCACTAAAGGATAAGGCTGTAAAATATAAATTTTTTGGTTTATATCTTATCATTCGGATTCACTTTTGCTGGCAGTATCCGGATCTAAGAACATCTTTTCCTTTAGTATCTTAATCCAAGGGACCAAGATACGCATGCAGAAACTCTGGATGGAAAGTGCCGGTTAAACTGGTTTGCTTGGCATCATGCGACTTATTAGGAAGGGTTGGTAAGAAGTTAGAAGGGCATTAAGTGCAAAACTTTCGCTTGAAAGAATGAGTATATGAAATAGATCCATAAAAAATGATGTCTATTTACTTAAAAGCTCTTCCAGAAGCTTCTCTTCCTCCCTATCTCTAATTACCCCTATTATCCATACAGACATAATTATTATAAATACAACAGTAGCTAATCCAAGCCAGATCCATATGCCAGATGAGGCTGGCTTAGCCTCTGAAGAGGGCTGAGATGGAGACGAAGAGGGCTGAGATGGAGACGAAGAGGGCTGAGATGGAGACGAAGAGGGCTGAGATGGAGACGAAGAGGGCTGAGACTCTTGTAAGGGCACAGTTACCTTCACAGTTTCGTTATCCGTCAGCCCATCGCTCTGATAGGCAGTCACCGTGATTACATAGGTTCCAGGTTTTTCATATACATGAGATGCAGGAAAATGTATGTCCTCCTCTATTCCATCCCCCCAGTTGCAGTGGATCCTCGTTATGGTGACAATTGACCATCCTGGATTCGCAATCCCATCCATAGAGACATTAAGACCGGTTATCTTAGGATTATAAAGGGTCAGAGATGGGGGCCTTGAGATGAAAACGGAGAATGTTTGTACATCCGATTGTATCCATTTGTTCCACCAGTCGCTGGGCGTAGTCTGATACATTGCTATGATTTCATACTCCGTATATCCAGGCTCCGATGGGACCTGAAAACTTGCCTGATAGGTTATACTTTCCGATCCACTCCTAGGGATACCTACATCGCTGTTTGTCCATACAGTGCTCTGAGATCCTGGATGTATCTTCAGGATCATGATATATATGTGGGAATTAGCAGGAAGGCTATACTGTATGTCCAAGCGAACTGTTATGGTTTTTCCCACTACAAAAGTGGATGGAGCCTCAACTCCAGTTATCTTAACCCAGTACTGTGCTGTTACAGCATGCGCAGTTGTTGTACACAGAATGAGTATTATGATGAGCATCGCAACTCTGTGGTATCTCACATGATTCTGGGATGCTCTATTTAATAAATATTTTTCTCTCAGTTTAATTCAGCTTTTAATCCTATTTTTCCTTTTCAGTTATTTACCACAGATATTCTGGCGTAAATCACTGTTACTAACGGTAAAAGCGAAGATAGAGTTAATTATGTTGTCTGCATTATGGGTAATTCAGGAGGAAGTTCAAACTCTATTCATCGAAAAGTTAATATAGAAGCGGCTAAACAATGTTATATGTCCCTGAGGGTAGCGGAGGCTGAGATAGGTAAGATCCTCTTGGAAATAGGAGGGATACTGATAATGGTCATAGGGGCTGTTGATGTAATAAAGGCAGTCATTATGATTGCGCTGGCTGGAGCACTGGGGGGCTTAATATCAGGCTTTCTTCCCTCAATAAAATGGCTGGTGGATCTGCTGATACCCTTCGGATACGCCCTAGCAGCAGGGATGTTGGTTGTCGGGATCATATTGGCTGTGATCGGATATAAAATATACAGGCTGGGATTGCTTCCGGGCATACCCAGCAATAAAAGGAACATGTGGATCGTGATACTGGTCATACTTCTGGCAGTTGCCCTTCTGGCTGGAGAAGTTTACACATCAATAGCACTGGTTGTCCCTCTGGTGGGTCTTGTGCTCATGCCAGTGGAGCAGCTTCCTCCTCCATCTCCTTGAGCAATTCTGATGTGGAAATATAAGAGACTTAAATCCTTTTACCTTTTTGCACTACTAGGTTGAGTGTAGTTTGTTTGTCAGATTAACTGGGCTATATCACTACAATGGGAAAAATTAAACAAAACACTTATTGCATACGAGCTTGTGGGAGAAAATGACCCTGAATGAGGATCTCATCGAGGCAGCTCGTTGGGGAGATCTGGAAAAGGTGAAGAAACTTCTCGATAGAGGTGCAGATGTAAATGCAAGGGATAAAGATGGCTGGACTCCTCTCCATTGGGCTAGTGTTCACGGGCATCTAGATGTTATCAAGCTCCTAGTGGAGAGAGGTGCAGATGTAAATGCAAGTAATCATGGCTGGACTCCTCTCCATGAAGCTGCCTCTCGGGGCCATCTTAATGTTGTAAAGTTTCTAGTGGAAAGAGGAGCAGATGTAAATGCAAGGGATAGAGAAGGGAGAACGCCTCTCGATTTAGCTAGGAGGGAAATGTATTGGAATGTAGCCGATTTTCTTGAAAAAGCCGCAAAGGATAAATCAGAGGCATCTAAAATCTCGGTCACTCCTGTTGTAAAAAGCGAGGAACCTGAGAAATCCTCGCCAATTCTTGATCTCTCAAAATACCTGAAAAATCCCCAGAAGACTGATCAATACCTGAATGAGCTTTACAGAGCGATGCTAATTGTTAAGAGAAGGGGGACAGTGGTTATTGAGGAAAATGAGATATCCTCCCTCATAAATTCGATAAAAGCTGCTCTTGATAAAATAGGCTATAGCGTGCATATAAGCAAGGACAACTCTGATATGGGAAGCATAGAGCTCTCAGAGGAGCTGATGTCAGTCCTTGGGATAAGAGATGGGGATATCGTTGTTGTGAATTCTATTTTAAGGCTTGTTGCAAAGAAGGGCAATCTTGAGTACAACTCAGTTAGAATGCATGAGGAGGATGCAGAGGTTGTGATTGGACCTATGATCGTCAGGGGAAAGGATAGACTGGAAGGTGTGGTTCTAAACCTCTCAATAGAATCAGAGAAGGAAGAAAATAGATGGATAGATGAGGAAACCAGAAAGGTGAGATCTTTTCTGAAGGAACTTGAGGAGGAGAATCAGTCCTAAAGGTCAAAATGATTCTAACAAAATACTCTCTGCTATTTTAGGTAGAGGACAAAGGATTTCCCAAACAAAATATTTTTAAGGATCCCCCTCTTGCCATCTCAATGGAGTGCAGTGACTTAGAGAAGCTCTTTCGTAAAATCCGCAGGGAGATCGAGGTTACCTGCGGCTTTGTTCACTTCTTCTTTCACTATCCTTTCCACGATCTCAGGCACTACAGAAACATGGATCGATATCTAAGCCATCTAGGATACAGAAGGCTTGAATTGAGTTATCCTGAGCTCTTTATTCTCAGAATGGCGATTTATCTGCATGATATAGGTATGTTCCTCAACCCTCGCTACTGGAGTGAGTTAAAGATTCACAAAGAGGACCTGCTGATTTGCAATGAGGATCCCATCGAGAAGCTCAGGAAAAATGTGCTTGTGGACGTCCTGATGAGGAAGCTGAACACCAGCTTTGAGGAAGAGTTCTTTGATGAGGGCGGTTATCTAAGGTTCCCACCTAAAATGATGGGGAAAACATGGGACAGCTTTGATCTGATAGATAAGGCTGGAATAAGGGAGGTGATGAGGGTTCTCCACCCTCAGGTAGGTGCAGGTGGAGCAAGAAGATTCATCCCGAGGTGCGACAGGGTTGCAAGCGCTGTCAGCAGTGTCATCAGGCTTCACGAGTGCAAAACAGTGGAGGCCTTCAGGTATCTTGGGCATGAGGAGGTGGAAGGAGAGGATGTAGACCTAAGGAAGCTTGCAGCTATTTTAATGCTGCTCGATTCTATCGATTGCAGCAGAAGAAGGGCAAGTCCTGAGGCTCTGGAGGAGATAACTGATGAGATAAGGATGCTTGAGGAGGAGATAATCGAGATAGAGCCTGAAAAAAGCAGCAATCATGGACATATTCCCCACTGGATTTTCAAAAGGCACATTAAGAGAATTGAGATAGAGGGCAACAGTATAACAATAGTATCGGACGCATCTAGCCCAGCGCATGTTGCTGGGATGATATTCTTCGAGATAGCTGGCAGTGTGCTGCCAAGGTTCATCGCAGCGAAAGATATGCTCTCAGAATATGGAGTTGCACTGAACCTGTTTCTCAGGATACCGGGCTTAACTGCCCCCATTTATCTGGATGAGAGGATAATGGA
>JGI20130J15133_1000941_pt1 | contig 25768 bp, 20 predicted proteins | sample WasSprMetagenome_FD_15133 | JGI IMG/M metagenome (IMG submission 15133) | reverse complement strand
GGGGGCTGAAGGAAATGGCAAAACCGAAACTAACCGTCGTGATCCCAGTTTACAACGAGCGGGGCACAGTCATGACGGTGTTGGAAAAAGTCAAGGCGCTTCCCGTCAGCAAGGAGATAATCGTGATTGACAACCTATCAACCGACGGGACGCGGGAATTGCTTGAGACCGTCAGTGACCCAGAAATTCGGGTTGTGTTGCAATCAAAGAACTTGGGCAAGGGGACATCAGTCAAACTCGGTTTTGCAATGGCAAAGGGAGAATGGGTCATCATTCAGGACGCTGACCTTGAATACGAACCTAGCGACATCTTGAGGCTGCTCGAACATGCCGAAAAAGCGGGCGAGGTTGCAGTTTTTGGTTCAAGGCTTTTGACCGGCAACCCGCAAGGCATGTTGGCTTTTTATATCGGGCGAGTTGTGCTCAACCTCATTTTTAGGCTTCTCTTTGGAGCGAAGACGACCGATGTAGCGACTTGCTACAAATTGGTTCGCTCCGACATCGCTAAAAGGTTAAGGCTTCGTTGCAGCGGTTTTGACCTTGACTTTGAGTTGGCGTCGGCGTTACGACGATTGGGTTACAACATAGCAGAAGTCCCAATCACTTACCGACCACGAACAATCGCCGAGGGAAAGAAAATCCGCCCTATGGACGGAATTAAGGCAATCGCAACGATGTTGCGCGTTCGCATCCAATCTCGAGAGACCTTAATGCGCCCCGTCACGGCATTGTAGCCCAAACTCGGCTACAATTTCCGTTAACAAGCCGAAAGGTAATGCTTGCCCTTGTTAGGGCGGTTATGGTTGAAGGGAAGTTCGACTTTTTNAGNGNGGTGAAANGNNATGNGCAAACCAATCGTGAGCGTCTCAGGCATACGAGGCATTATTGGCGAAACTTTGTTGCCTGAAGAGGCACTTCGTTGGGCTCTCGCTTATGGGACTATGGTCAGTGGGGGGACAGTGGTGCTCGGGCGCGATACTCGCCCTTCGGGAGAGATGTTGCGGGGTGCAGTGCTTGCGGGGTTGTTGTCAACAGGTTGCAATGTCATTGACTTGGGAATAGTCCCGACACCAACTCTGCAACTGGCGGTTCAGCACTGGCAAGCCGACGGCGCTGTCGCCATTACAGCGTCGCACAACCCAGCGGAGTGGAATGCGTTGAAGTTTTTTGAGCCGTCAGGCATGTATCTTGACGCCGAGGGCATAAAGAGACTGAGGGCAATTTACGAAAGCGGAGAATTTAAGCGAGCCCGATGGAAAGAAGTCGGGCACATTCAACCTGACACCACCGCAATTGACCGTCACATTGAGCGGATTTTGACCTGCGTTGATGTTGAGCGAATTCGCTCGAGGAAGTTCAANGTCGTCATTGACTGTGTNAATGGGGCTGCGTGTTTTATCTCCCCGCGACTTTTGGAACGGCTTGGATGCGAAGTCGTTCCGATTTTCGCCGAGCCGACCGGAATTTTCCAGCGCGACCCAGAACCAATTGCCGAAAACTTGGGTGAACTTTGCCGAAAGGTTAAGGAAACTGGCGCTGATGTTGGTTTCGCTCACGACGCTGATGTTGACAGGCTTGCAATTGTCGCTGACGGCGGCGAGGCTTTGGGCGAGGAAATGACGCTTGTCATTGCTGTCTACCATGTGCTTGCCCACAAGGAGAAAGGTGCGGTTGTGACGAACTTGTCCACGACGATGGCGGTGGACGATGTGGCAAAGCAATTTGGTGTCCCCGTTTACCGAACTCCTGTCGGTGACATCAATGTCAGTAAGCGGTTGAAAGAAGTTGGTGGGGCAATCGGAGGCGAAGGGAACGGCGGCGTGATTTACCCGCGAATTCAGTATGCTCGCGATGCTGTTGCAGCATTGGCTTTGATTTTGGAGTTCATGGCAATCCACGATGAACCCCTTAGCGAGTTGGTCAAGCGATTGCCCCGCTATCACATGGTCAAAAAGCGATTGCCCATTGGGAAAACGCCCGTGTATGAACTTCTGGAATGCATCAAGAGGCGATACACAGCCGAGGAGATTGTCGAGGAGGATGGGATCAAGTTGCAATGGAACGACCACTGGGTTCATGTTCGCCCATCGGGCACTGAGCCAATTTTGCGGGTCATCGCCGAAGCGAAAACACCCGACTACGCCGAGAAACTTTGCGACGAAGTTATCGCTGAGTTGAGGCAATTTTTGGACTAATGTCACGCCCCCAATCTCTTAGATGTTGCAAGGCTTGACTCTTTTAGGCTTGAGGTGCAACAAAAAGGGACAAGGAAATCGCAGGTTTCCCATTTGCCATGCCTGCGACTCCTCGTAAAGCCAGTCCACCTATCTTGCCTAAGACAGGGATGCAACTTAAAACCGCACTTGACCATTCAGCCCACCCTACCTCTTGCTCCATCCATATCGCTTTATCAGAACCAAAACATCTCCGCTGTGAGGAGGATCCCTTCTTCCGCCAGAGCAACGCTTGTCTCCATGCCGTTCATGCCGGGAGGAAGCAACTCGTCGCGAATATGCCTTGTTGACATTCCATGTCACCCTGCCTAAATTGTAGCGTTGAGGCTTTTTGAACGGAGGGTGTCGCTTGTGAGTTGGGGCAAGGTGTTACAACGAGAGTTTTACAACCGAGACCCAATTACGGTCGCTAAGGAGTTGCTGGGTAAAGTTTTGGTCAGGGAACACCCGAAGGCGTCACGGCTGGAGTTATTGTAGAGACGGAAGCCTATTTGGCGCAGGGCGATCCGGCGAACCACGCCTTTCGCGGCATGACCAGCCGGAACAAGAGCATGTTTGGTCCACCGGGGCATGCATATGTTTACCGAATTCACCAAGTTTGTTGCCTGAATGTAGTCACTGAACCTGAGGGTGTTCCCAGCGCTGTGCTGATCAGAGCGTTGATGCCAATTGAAGGGATTGAAATGATGAGGGAAAGGTTGGGACGGTTTGACTCTCTCCCGACGACTGGACCAGGGAAACTTTGCAAAGCGATGGCGATTGATTTAAGTTTGGACGGTTGGGACCTAACTTTGGGCGAGCAACTGTGGGTGGTTGAAGACAATGAGCCCGTTGAGTTTGCTGAATCTGACATCGCTGTCACCACACGGATCGGAGTAACGGCGGCGAAGGATTTGCCACTGCGTTTCTTCTTGAAGCGACAGCCCTTTGTCAATTTTGTGAGTCATCGCGGTGACAGGAGAAGATGATCCGACCTCGTTTTTTGTTTTCGCAACACAATCCGACCTGCGGCANACTTTGAACGGGCAAGTTCAAGTGGGCAGCCAAAATGTGATATCTGGCAGAAAAAGTTTAGCCGCCACCGTTAGTTTGGTGGCGGCTTTGAGAGTTTGAGGTGCCGACCTGCGACTGGGCTTTCGTTTTATAGTCTTTGGCTCAGTCGCTGGAGGTAGGAGAGAAAAAAGAAAGGGCGGTGAGGTCTTGGGTGAGGCTCAGGGGACGAGGGGGCTGCACCCGCCAGAGTATTTGCTGCCCTAAGGCAGCGAATAGGGGCGCGGCGACCTCACCGCCCCATTTACCGTAGGCTGGTTCATCCAAAACGATGCCAATAACCCACTTGGGAGAATGAGCAGGGAAAAAGCCAAAGAAGGAAACGACAACCTTTGTCGGGTCATAGCGACCGTTGACGACCTTCGTTGCAGTTCCGGTCTTGCCCGCTACCTTGACGCCCTCAAGTTTCGCCCGTTTGCCAGTTCCCTCCTCAACCACGGAAACGAGCATATTGCAGATTTTTGAAGCAGCCAGCGGAGAGATGGCGGAACCTAATTCTTGCGGCTCAAACCAGTGAACCTTCCCCGTCTTTTCATCTTTTACGCCTTTCACGATCCTCGGCTTCATGACTTTGCCGTGGTTTGCCAAGGCTGCGTAAGCAACAGCCATATGCATCGGCGTCACTGCAACACCTTGACCAAAGGCTAAAGTCGCTTGGTGGTGACGGATAGCGCTTTTTGCCAAGAACCGGTTAGGTGGGTCCAACCAGCCTGCTTCTTCAAATCCCGCTCCCACGCCCAACTTTCTTCCAATGCCGAACTTGGAGAGGGTCTCGTAAATTTGTCGGTAGGAAGCTTTCAAAGCAAATTGAGCCATGGCAATGTTGCAGGAATGAGTGAGTGCATCGGAGATGGTCTCAGCGCCGTGAGGAGCAGTCCCTTTCTGAACGACCCAGCATCGGACAGAAAAAGCGTCGGTTTTCCATATCCCATTGCAGTAGGCAACTGTGTGCTCAGTTATGACGCCATGATCCAAAAGCGCTGCAGCCACCAATGGCTTGAAGGTTGAACCCGGTTCATAGACGAAGGTGAGTGGGCGGTTGAGGAATCGTTCTGGAGGGAAACGATAGTATTCGTTGGGGTCAAAATCGGGTTTTGAAACCAGCGCCAAAATGTCGCCTGTCTTGGGGTCTAACACGATTGCGGATGCGCTCTTGGGTTGGAACTTCTTCATCGCTTCGTCGAGCACAGCCTCTGCTGCTTTTTGAATTTGTTCGTCAATCGTCAAAATAACGCTGTCCCCGGATTGAGGCGGCAAGTAAGAAAGGTATCCACTCGGCAAGGGTCGTCCGAGGGCATCGACCTCCAATTCCACCGACCCTGCCTTGCCTTTCAAGACTTTGTCCCAACTTCTCTCAACTCCGTAGCAACCCACATTGTCAAGATTGACGAAGCCCAAGGTTGCGGCAGCGAGCCGACCATAGGGATAAATTCTATGCATTTCAGGGGAAATTCCGAGACCTGCCTGTAAGATGCGCCATTCTAAAGGCACATCCTTCCTTTTAGTCTCCAAAATGCGCTTTAGGTTTGCGACAGCACTTTCATCTAATTGGCGCGCAACCCACACAAACCGGACCAGTATGGGTCTGCCTTTGGAGCGATTTTTGGTTGTCTGGCTCAAACGCTTTGTCAGTTCCTCCTCCGAAACTGCTTTGCCCTTCAAAAGGCTGTAAATCATGTGAGAAACTCGCCTCGCAATTTCATCTCTGCTCACCTGTCGTCCCCAAAACTTTTGGGCGGTGATCTGGATAGCATGTGGGTCAGCCCAGATGGAGTAGGTGAGCTGACAAGTGGCTAAAAGCAAGAAATTGCGGCTGTAAATGTTGCCCCGGGCTGGGGCTAAGTCTATGTGTCTCAGCCAAACGCGTTCCGCTTTTTGTCTCGCTTGCGCGCTTTTTAGCCCTTGCAGGTAAAGAAGCCAACTCGCCATCGCCAAGTTGACCAACAAGATAACCAATAGCGTCATAGGGCACCGCCAAGAAAGCACGCCGATCATCTCCTCCCCAAAAGGGTTAACTCTCGCTTCGGTTGATGGAATCCCAAAAGAACAGGCGAAACCTTTGGTTGGGACATCCCGAGCGAACTTCTTGTTAAATCTGACAGGCGGTGAGCGATGGCGGTCTGAAGTCGGTGAACTTGTATCTCTTTGAGCGAAATTTGTTGTTTTTGCCAGTTGTGAGTCTTAACTTCCGTGAGGATGAGTGCGTTGAGAAGGCACCACGATAGCAACATCAAACCGCTCAAGACCATTCTTTGTGCCCAGTTTCCGGTGACTGTCCGAACTGATTGATGTCGCTCAATCCCACGCTCAGGTTGGTTCAAAGTTGTAACAGGCACTTCCGCTCCTGTTTCCCTTCTAACTTGAGCCACCATCCTCATCTCCTCCTTTACCTAACCCTCTCGGCTGCCCGAAGTTTGCAACTCCGGGCTCGAGGGTTTTGTTGCCGCTCTTGAAAAGACGGACGAACAGGGTCTTTCGTCAAAATGCGGATCAAGGGACGATTTTCACCCTCTTTCAGGGGTTGGGCGAAGGAAGCAAAGGTTTCCTTGACCACCTTATCCTCAAGGGACTGATAGGTCAAGACAACGAATCTACCTCCTCGCTTCAAGACATGGATTCCCTCAATGATCCCGCCTTTGAGAGCGTCAAGTTCCTCGTTCACGGCGATCCTCAGAGCCAAAAAGACCTTTGTCGCCGGGTGGATTCGCCCTCCTCGCACCCCTTTCACTTCAGCCACTAACTCCGCTAATGCTTTCGCCGTGGGAATGCCACCGCTTCGGTTTCTTTCTCGGACAATTGCTTGCGCGATACGGCGAGCATCCGAGCGCCGTTCTCCTACTTGGACGAACAAGTGTTCTAACTCCTCGAAAGACAAAGTTTGCAAAAGCGTTTGAGCGGTGATTTGAGATGATCTATCCATTCTCATGTCCAAGGGAGTGTCATCCAAAAAACTGAACCCTCGTTTGCTGTCCATCTGCCAGAGGCTTGGACCTGGGTCAATGAGGCAACCGTCAACTCGGTCTATTCCTATCTGTTGGAGGAGCCTGCGAGTGTCTCTCATATCGCCGTAGATGAGGGTAACGCGGTCGGCGTAGTCCGCTAATCGCTCTGCCGCGACTTCAAGAGATTCGGCATCCTTGTCAATCCCGATAACTTCCACTTTTGGATTTGCTTGCAAAATTGCCAGCGTATGCCCTCCTGTCCCAACAGTCATGTCCACAAACACGCCCTTTCTCACTTCCTTTACCCTCAAGAACTCTAAAACTTCCCTGACCATCGCAGGTGGATGCAATCTTACTCCTGTTTCTCCAGCCTCTCGTTTACGCCTCTCAAGCACTCGTTGCAACCATTGCAAATCAATAGCCACTGTAACCTCCTCCTACTTACAAACCCAATTCTGCTTGAAGTTCTTTAACCTCAGGTGCGGTGATTTTGCTGAATCTCTGTTTATACGCTTCTTCGTTCATTAACTCAACTCTATCACCAATGCCAACGAAGTAGACTGTTTTGCGCAAATTGCAAATTTCTCTTAAGTTTGCTGGAACGATAAAGCGCCAGTTGTTGTCGACCTTGACCTTTTGTCCAAAACTCATGATCCGTTGCAGGACAGGCGCATACCGTTGGGGGTTGGACTGGTAATACTCCATCAACCGTTGGGTGTATCGCTTCCAATCCTCTGGCGCGAAGATGTAAACTGTGTCGTATGAACTGAGAGTCAGATAAAACTCGCTTCCCAATCTCTGCCTGAGCTCCACAGGCACGACAACCCTCCCCTTGTCGTCCACTGAGTAGCGGACGGTGCCAATGAAGTATTCGTCTGGTCGCAACTCTACTGTCTGTTGGACCTCAAGTTCCTCCAATTTTTAACTACCCCCAAACTTTTCGTCAACTTGTTCTGAAACTTTCCACTTTCTCCCACTTTTTCCCACCCAGCCGTGGACACAAAAAGCGACTTCCCCAAGCAGCGCCCCTATTGCGCTGCCTGGGGTCATTTACTGCACCAATACAAATTGTCCCAACTGTCTAACTACCTACATGTGCGATCCCACACAGGTCTCATGACTGAATTAAGTCTTGCTCTGCCGCCTAACCTGACATGCTTTGCTTAGACCGCTTCTCACCTCCGAACCTTTTTCCTTGGTTCGGCTGCTTTCATGATAACACATTTGCCCCCAGAAATCAACCTTACGGGGCAATTTATCCCACAAATCGTGCTATTTGTGCCCTGTTTCCGCGAATTTTTTGACGCTAACTGATGCTGCCAATTGAGAAGCAATTGCCTTGAAAGCCTCTGAGGCAGGTGATTCTGGGAAGGCTGCCACTACCGGCAATCCCAAGTCACTACCCTCGCATATCTCTGGCACCAAAGGCACCGAACCCAGAAACTTTATGCCTCTTTGCGAGAACTCAACCTCAACTGCCCCTCGCCTGAAAATTCTCGTTTCCTTGCCACAATGTGGGCAAATGAAGTAACTCATGTTCTCAACGACGCCGAGCACGGGCACATTTAATCTCTCAAAGGTGGCTGCTCCCTTTAACGCATCGTAAAGGGCAACATCCTGCGGGGTTGTGACTATGACCGCACCAGTCACGGGAACGAGTTGAGCCAGAGAGAGTTGAATGTCGCCTGTTCCGGGCGGCAGGTCAACCAGAAGGTAATCCAGTTCTCCCCAAGCGACATCAAACAAAAGTTGCTGCAAGGCTCGGGCAAGGATTGGACCACGCCAAATCACTGGCTGGTCTTCGCCGACCAGAAACCCCAGCGACATGACTTTGATGCCCCATGCTTGAAGCGGGATGATTTTCTGTTCCTTCGGGTCAAAATCTGGCGTTTGCCACACTCCCAACATTCTCGGCACATTGGGACCGTAAATGTCGGCATCAAGCAGTCCGACCTTTGCTCCCATTTGAGCCAAAGCGATTGCTAAATTCACCGCGACCGTAGTCTTNCCGACGCCGCCTTTTCCGCTTCCGACTGCGATTATGTTTTTAACTCCCGGGATGACAGCCTCAAGGGGCACGCTCCTGAGCACTTCGGCTGAGATTTTCACTTCAACCTCTTTCACGCCCGGCAACTGGGCAACCGCTTGGCGAGCCNTATTTGCCAATTGTTCTCTCAACGGGCAGGCTGGTGTCGTCAAGACCAACTCAAAGGAGACCCGTTCACCTTCAACTCGGATGTTTCGCACCATCCCCAAAGACACTAAATCTCGCCCAATTTCCGGGTCGCGAACTTGGCTCAATGCCTCAAGGACTTGCTCTTCAGTTACAGCCACATTTCTTCACTCCTTTCGCAATCCGCCGCTTCCAAATATGCTGCCACGCTTCTCAAGCAGTGTTGACCCTTGTCAACTTGACGCCCTAAACTTTTTAATGCTGCGCTTTGCGAGGTGATTTTTATGCGGTGCGTGATGGTTTGGTTTGTGCTGTCAGGGTTGATGGCGACCGCAGTGGCTCAGCCCTTAGTTCTCGTTTCGGGCAAATACGCTGAACCTCACGCTGGCTTGCTTGAAGAGTTGGGTGCGAAAGTTCGTTGGGTGAGTTTGGAACAGTTGTGTGAAGGGATTGGGCTTGAGAAGGCAGCGATGGTTCTCCTCGCCCACACCGAACAGCCCCTCCCTGAGCCTGCCGAAAAGAGATTGGCTGATTTTGTCCGAAACGGCGGCACCCTTGTCCTTGAGTTGACACCTGCGCCGACAGGCGAATTAGCGCCTCCAGTGCCACACCGTCTTGTCTGGGGTTGGGCGCCCGATTTGGAATTGACCAAGCCTGACGACCCTCTTTTCGCCCACATTCCCGCAAAGCACAAGATTTGGCGCTACAACGCATGGGGCGCTGGCATTTTCGTTGACGACGAATTTGTGCTCGCTCGTTGGGTCTTGCCGCCAGACCGAACTTTTGCAATTCAACCTTTGGAAGTTTTCCGCCAGCAACCCGCAGCCATCGCACGATGGAAATTGGGCAAAGGTCAAGTGGTTTTCGTCGGTCCCGCATCGGCACTTATCAGTTCAACGAGACCTTTGGCAAGGTCTGTCCTAATCGCTTTGCTCGGCGAAGAGAAATTGCCCCTCATGCAACTGTTGAAGCACATTGAAGTTCCAGTCAAAGCAGCACAAGATGCCAAAGGTTTGAAAAGTCAGACTGTCGGAATCTTTCGTGAACCGAATTTCCCTCGCATCGGTTTGCCCGATGATGTTACGCCAGAATTCATCGCTTCAGCCTTGCGAAAGCGTGGCATTGAAGTAGCCTTTCTGTCCGCTTCCGATTTGGCTTCTCCCAGTCAATTGAACGCCCGTCGCATCAACACTCTCGTGCTTTCTTACGGACCAGCAGTGCCGTTGGAAGCCTTGCCCAACATAAAGCAATTCCTCGCTGAAGGGGGCGGCTTAGTTTCCCCCGCTGGCGTCCCTCTTTCCCGCCCGATCGTGAGGAAAGGCAACCGTTGGGTTGACGCTTTCGCCGAAATTGAAGTTGGCACTTTCAGAACCTGTTCCAAAACCTTTTGCCCTTTGCCAAAACTTACAAAGCCCGCAAGAAACCGCAATTCTGTATCGTGTTGCGTCCAGACTTATTGCCCAACCTACCGCCTCTCTGGCACATCTCTGGTGGCGAATGGGCAGTCATCCCAATCGTTGACGGTTCACAGCATCTGGCTGAACCCATCTTGGCTTCCGTGAGCGAAGATGGCGATGTAGTGGCTTTGCCTTTTGTTTTCGCTTACCGACTTCGCCAGTATCCTTGTGCCCGCATCGTGGCTTTGGGATTTTGGGGCAACAGCCACCCTTGGAGCCGAAAAGCGTGGAAGTTCGCCGAAGCAGCCATCGCTGATGTAGTCCGATTAACTTTGCGCCGAGATTACATCGCAATTCGTGACCTGATGAGTGACCAACCCCGCTACTTGCCAAAGGAAACCGTCACCATCACGGCGGAACTCGTTTGCCCTATTGACATTCCTGCCACTTGCCAACTGCTCATCCGAGAGCGGGACACTGGCAAGATTGTCCACCAAGCCAAGCGAAAAGTCTTCTTGGAAGGCGGTAAGGCTGAGACAGTGACCTTTGAGTGGCAACTTCCTGCCGACCCTCATTGGGCTTACGACGCTATCCTGACCACTGAAAATCCGAGCCAGATGAAGTTTCACGAGCGGACGATGTTTTTGGTTCGCAGCGAAAGGACAATGGCGATGGTGAGGCAGGCGAAGCCATACAAGCGTGAGATTCCATCCGTAGTTTCTGGTGTCAACCTTTACACCAACGACATTCGTGGCATCGGCGCTTACTTTGACAGCGAACAACGGTTGGGCAAACATCCCCTGCCCGATATTTGGGATAGAGAAATTTCCCTCGTCCGACTTTACGGCGGCAACGCCGTCCGCCAGCACTACTACGAGCGAATTTTGAACGAAGAAGTTTTCGCCGACGAGACGGACAACTGGGCTAAGCGTGTCTTGGATGCCAATCACATCCTGCTTGCAATGCACAATGTCGCTGCCTTGACAAATCCTTTCACTTTTTCGCCCGCCTACTACTGGCGCAAGCGGTTGGGCGACGGAGACCCTTATGCCGATGAGAGATGGCTTCAAGCGGAAGAAGTATATTTGCGTGGGTTGGCGAAATGGCTCGCCGATTTCCCTAATGTCGTGTGGGAACTCATCAATGAGCCCGAAGGTTACGGTCGTGACGCTAAGACTTCGGAAGAGCGAAAGCAGTTTGCCGAGCGGGTGGCTAATTGGTGTCGGCGGATGAGCCAAGCAATCTTTAGCGGTCAAGGTTACGAGACGCCGATTGGCATCGGGCTCGCTTGGGCACCCAATTCGCCCGTTTGGAGCGTCAGGCACTTTTTGAACTTCCTCAGGTGGAGTCACGCCCACCATTACCAAACTGACTTAGGCGCTGGTCTTTGGACGCTCCCTTTCGCCCTTGCTTACGGTCACCCTTGTATAATCGGCGAAGCGGGGATGCCCAACGCCGAAAATTCACCGCACCCGCTTTTAAGGGAGTGGGGCGAAATTTACGAGCAAATGCTTTATGTCGCTTTGGGTGAACGAGCCTTAGGCTTCCTCAACTTCTACCTCAACAACCCCCTTCAGCACCCAGATTCGCCAGAGTGGGGCATGATGAGACATGACGGAACGGAGCGAGAATCCTGCCGAGTTTGGGCGAGATGGAACTTCTTGCTGAGACATCTCCAACCGAGAGCGTTTCTCCCTCCAACCGTTGCCATCTTGATTGACACCGACAGTTTGCTTCAATCGCCATCGGCGATTTTGACGGAAGTTAGAAACACGCACATGCAATTGCTTGGGACAGGTGTGCCCTCAATGATTGTCTCGGAACACGATTTGCGCAGGTGGCAAAGCATGTTCAAATCCGACCCGAAACGATGGCGGGAAGAAATGGGCTTGTTGCGCATCGCCATCATCGTCCCAAAAAGCGCTAAGCCGTCGGAAGAAACATGGAAGTTGCTGAGTGAGTTGGATCTGAAAATTGCTTGGGTCGTAGCCCTGTGCGAAGAGAGCCCCGAATGGGCAAGGAAGCAGTTACCCGATTTAAGCCCACAGTTTTTCGGGCTTCAAGTTGAACAAGGTTTGGCTCGGCTCGTTTACCCTCTCCGAAAGCGAGACGGGTTGACAGTTATCTTGATTGACGGCAATGGCAAAACGGGCGAAGTTGCGTATTATGGTTGCCGAGTTCAACTCACCGTCCCGAAAGGTCGGTGCGCCCTTTTGGAGTTTCGGGAAAGTCCCGGCATGGGCAGACTAACCTTGCTCAGCGCCTACGGTTCGGTAACCGTCAACGGGAAGCCATTAGCGAAAGCGCCAGACGATTTGGCTTGGGTCGCCGTCGGGAATTTGACTTTGGACGAAAAATTGCCCTCCAGCCCCGTCACCTTGTGGAGCGATAACCAAAAAGCCATTGAACTGACGGTGCCCGTTGAAAACGATGTCAAGGAACTTGGACAAGTCACGATTTACGCCCCAACTCAATTCTCCGATGTGGCTAAACTCGTTGCCCAGTCGCTGCAAGGGGTTGGCGTGAAGGCGAGAATTGTCAATCGGCTGTCATTGCCAATCAAAGGGAACGCAATCGTCATTGACCAAGCGACGAAGAACCATGTTCTCGCCCAATTGGTCGCTGAGCGGTTCGGAATTCATTTCGTCGGTCATGAAGGTTGGTCTTTCTGGCGGAAGGGCACCATGCGGATTTGGCAACCTTGGTCAGGCTTGATTTTGTCAAATCACGATGAAAAAGGCAACTGGCTCATCGTCTTAACTGGTCACACTGAGTGTAGTGTGCACCTTTCAGCCCTCAAATTCTGTTCGTTGCGTTCGTTGAATTGCTATTGTGCTTCACCATTCTGTCAACTGGATTAAGGGGGGGTGGCAAAATGCTACGGGTGTTTTTCATTCGGCATGCTGAACCAGACTATGCCAACGATACAATCACTGCAACAGGGCTTAAGCAAGCTGTTGCACTTGCGAACAAGCTCACAAAAATTGGCATAGATTTTTTGTTTTGCAGCCCTTTGGGGCGGGCAAGGGAGACGGCAAAACCGATAGCTGAAAAAATCGGGTTAAAAATCACAATACTGGACTGGCTTTGTGAGTTGAACGGCAACTTCGGTCACGAAGTCTGGGCTTGGGATGTCCCAGGAACGGAAGTTTTGGGCAGAGGTGTTTTGCCCGAAATGCACAATTGGCACAGCATAGTTCCATATGGTGAACTGATGCTCCCGCAATGGCGGATGCTTGCCCAAAACTTTGACAAATTAATCGCAGAATTTGGCTATATTCGTGATGGTCTTAGATATCGTGTAAGTTCGCCGAATGATATGACACTTGTTTTTGTGGCGCATGCTGGCACAATATTGACCCTTTTAAGCTACCTTGTCAACTTCCCACTACCACTGGCATACATCCACTTCTCTTGCGATCCAAGCAGTGTGACCGAGTTAATTTGGGAGAGACGAGGCGAATATGCTGTTCCGAGGTTGGTTCGCTTGAATGACATGTCACATTGGAGACCATAATGAACAAAAAGCGGGGTGATATTTGATGCGGGTTTTGATCACAGGTATAACAGGCTTTGTAGGCTCACATTTAGCAGAGTTAGCACTCGAAAATGGAGCTGAAGTTTTCGGGACTTACAGGTGGCGCTCAAGAATGGACAATATAACGCATATTCTTGACAAAATAAGGCTTGTTGAGTGCGATTTAAGGGATGCAACCTCAGTGAGAAATGCCGTCAAAGAAGCAAAACCTGACTGGATTTTCCATCTTGCTGCCCAAAGCTATGTCCCGACAAGTTGGACAGCGCCCGCAGACACTATGCACATCAATGTCATCGGCACTATAAACCTATTTGAAGCCATTAGGCAACTTGAGATAGACTGCCGTGTGCTAAATGCTGGAAGTAGTGAGGAATATGGATTGCAATTTGAGCACGAGTTGCCCATCAAGGAGACAAACCAGCTACGCCCATTATCGCCATATGCTGTCAGCAAAGTAGCCCAAGACCTGCTTGGTTGGCAATATTACCGCAGTTATGGGATGTTCATTGTCAGAACACGCGCATTCAACCATTCAGGACCTCGCCGTCCGGAAGCTTTCGTTGATTCGGGCTTTGCATGGCAGATTGCAAGAATTGAAGCGGGTCTGCAAGAACCGATAATTTATGTGGGGAATTTGGAGGCAAAAAGAGATTTTACGGATGTGCGAGATATCGTTCGCGCTTACTGGCTGGCTTTGGAGAAGGGGCAGGCAGGCGAAGTTTACAATATTTGTAGCGGGAAAGCGTGGAGTATTCGTGAAATTTTGGAAACGCTCCTTAAGATGACAAAAATGAGGGTTGAAGTTCGTCAAGATCCCTCACGCATGCGCCCGTCTGATGTCCCCGTCCTCGTTGGCGATAGCACAAAATTCCGTCAACAAACTGGCTGGAAACCCGAAATACCTTACGAGCAAACACTCCAAGATATGTTGAATTTCTGGCGTGAGAGGGTGAAACGAAATGAAGGCTGAATTGCCCAAAGTTGTGCTTTTTATGCCAGTCGCTGTATGTGTTTTAACGAGCTATTGCACCGCAAGCGATTTTGAAGTGATCGGCGAAAAAGAATGGGATAACGAGAAAAAGGGAAAAATTTCGGTAATTGTTGTGGATGCCAAGGATGGGCTCAAAATACCTGTGCGCGTGGTCGTCAGGACAAGCGATGGCTCTTACTGTGATGGTTCTGGGCGTGGCGTTTACAGAGATGGACGCTTCTACGCTAATGGCGAATTTTCCGTTGAAGTTCCACAAGGCGAGACAGAAATTTCGCTGTCAAGTGGTCCAAACTACATCCCTTTGAAAATGAAATTGACAGCTAAGCAAGGGAAAGAAATAAAAATTGTTGCCAAATTGGAGAAATGGTTTTCACCTCAAGATTTTGGCTGGTTTTGTGGGGACAACCATGTCCATGTGCGCCATGACCCAACTGGCGAGATTAAAATTGACGAAGAATATGCAATATTGCAGGCAAAGGCTGAGGGGTTGGACTACATCACGGAGGCAGATGCAGGGAGACCAAAAGATGTTGAAAACAAGCTTAGCACGCAAAATTTTTTGTTTCGGCAGGCTGTCGAGATACGCCCCGGCTGTTTCGTCGGGCATGTTAACACACCCGGAATAATTCGCCCATTATATGCAGAAGAACTGAGAAAAATTTCGAAAAGTGTTCTACCAATTCAAGCACTCTGCGACATTGTTCATGACCTTGGGGGCATTGTTATTTACACTCACACACTCCCAATGCCAAGATTGCATTGGATGGGTGCAACTGAATCCATCTCTGATGTGCTTCTTGGCAAGTATGCTGATGCATTTGATATCTCAAATGAGGCTGAGGAAGCTTTGTGGTTTGCGTTGTTGAACCTTGGAGCAAAGATTGCAGTAAGTGGCTCAACTGACACTGCGCTGATAAGGCGTGGTGCAATTCCACCAGGTTCGAGAAGAGTTTACGCCAAATCTGGCAAGCTCGATTATTCAGCGATTGTTGACGCAATGCGAAGAGGGAAAACATTTGCAACAAACGGCGGACCTATTTTCCCGTTCTTCACGATTAATGGGCATGAAGTGGGTGAAACCATAAAATTGAAGGAAAAAGTCGAATTTGTGGCACAAATTCAAATCTTTCACCTCTACCCGCTTAGAAGGGTGGAACTCATCAGAAACGGTTCGAAAAAACGAATTGAAATTCCAAAGAATAACGGGAATAAGACGACGCTGACATTAAGGCTCGAAGAGCACGAAAACGCATGGTATGCACTCCGAGTTGAGGATGAAAATGGGAATTGGGCAATTACAAGCCCAATATACTTCGAAACATTGAAGGAAAAAGCACCTGAACCAGCCTTTCTTATTGCATTTGAGATAGGAAATTTCGCAAGATTTGTTGAACTGAGGAAAGAGTTCTTTGCACATGTCATTGTGACTGCGAGAGGAAAGACGATAAGCAGAGTTGCATTGATGCGGGATAATGAAATTTTTTGCGATTTTTATCCAGAAAATGGGAATTACACCCCTTCTGGGAAAACACCAGTTGTTGAGCTTGGTGGTGAATATTCAAACGGGTGGATGTGGCACCCAAATCCAAAAGAACCAACACATTTTGTTGCAGACATCCTCCTTAATGCCTCTGGTTGGTATAGGGTGCTTGTTGAGACGAAAGACAAAATTTCCTTCCAATCCGAGGCTATTCATTTTGACATGAGCAATCCTAATAGTCATCAAATCTCGGCGCTTTTGCTCCATGGTGGCGAAACGAGGGTGGTCATGAGAGGGTATGGTGAGGAAATGCCATTAAACGAGGTCAAAATCCCGTTCAAAGGGGATCATTGGTGGTATCCAAAAAACTCATTCTGGGAAATTGAGGCAAAATTTGGTGATACTGAGGCAAAATATTCCAGTGGGTGGAAGATGGCAAGGGAGAAGTTCAAGTGAGCAAAACCTTAGGCAGGGGGTGAATTGACATGCGGAAGTGCGCTATAGCCTGCATCATAGGCATCGTGATTTTTCATGCGGGGTTGGTGAAAACCTCCCTAAATGCGGCGAGATTGGAAGCAAACAAGCCAATGAATGATGCGGAATTTTATGGTCCTTTTGCGAGTTGGCTTGATGCGAAAAGGGATTTTGGCGCAAAAGGTGACGGTGTTAGCGACGATACGGAAGCCCTTCAAAGGGCGCTTGATGCGATACGCCCACAAGCACCGAAATCTGTCGTCCTTTTCATCCCATCGGGAGTTTACCGCATAACAAAGACTTTGAATGTCATCCGTGAAGCTCACAGCGAATCGCAACATATCACAATTGTTGGAGAAAATCCAGAAAAAACCGTAATTAAGTGGGATGGGGAGAAAGATGGCATAATGCTTCATTACGGCGCATGGTATTCGAGGATGTGCAGATTGACACTTGACGGCTCTCAGAAGGCAAAAACTGCAATACTTTGTGGTCCTCGTTTCGCCACATATAATGAGTTTACCGACATGATTTTTCGCGATGTCGGTTTCGGGATTGAGGCTGGGCGTCATGGCACGATGGGTATCGCCGAAACAGTTGTAGCAAGATGCCATTTCACCCGTTGCTCTCAGGCTGGAATAAGCATACAAAACTGGAACTCACTTGACTGGTTCGTTTGGCACTGCGTTTTTGAGGATTGCAGGATAGGTGTTACAAACGCGTTTGGTGCTGGGAACTACCATGTTTATGAGAGCATATTTCGCAATTCAGCCGAGTCTGACATGAGTATGGGACACGCTGGCTACTTCTCAATTCGTGGCAATTTTTCCTCTAATTCACGGTCTTTCTTCAGGGCAGGGTGGCTTGGTGCATGTGGTTTTGTGACGCTTCAAGGCAACTTCGTAGCCGAAACGAAGGATGTCGCCGTTGAGGTTAACAACCTTGGTCCTGTTTTCCTGATTGACAACACTTTCAAGGTGAAGTCCTCGCCCGTCATTCGTATACGCCCTGACGCTGCTCTACTTTCCGTTGGCAATGTTTTCACGACTAAGGATGCTATTTTCTGTGGTAAAGATTCGCTGATAATTGGCGATAAATTTGAAAAGTATGAGGATGTGAAGATGCCGAAAATAGAATTGCCAAATTTCCCGCCCGCTGAAAAGTTCACAGTCATTGAAGTTCCATCGGGGTGTAGCGCCGAAGAAATACAGAGGGCAATCGAAAAGGCGAAAAATTTGCGGGGAGAAAAGCCAGTTGTGCATTTGCCCGCTGGCACTTACAACATTGATAGGACGCTGATAATCCCTGAAGGCTGTGAATTGCGGTTGGTGGGTGATGGGGGTGGCGATGGTAAGGGAACTATCTTGCGCTGGGTGGGAAAGGGGAACGGTCCTGTTATTCGTGTTTTTGGTCCAACTCATGCAAGGTTTTCGAGCTTCTCCATCAATGGCTCAGGGAAAGCTGACGGCATCAAAATTGAAGGATGCGACCAAGAGAGCGCGAGGATCATTGGAGACCAGTTGAACATCGTCTCTTCAAAAACGGGCTTGCTGGCTGAACATCTGGGCAAGGCTGATGTGAGCTTGTTCAATATTAACCACGGTAACTGCAATTTGGCGATAAAAGTCGTTGACGCAAAGATTTCGATCTTCTGTGGTGCGTCATCCAACAACGAGCTGAGCTACGAAGTTGATGGCAACGGGAAATTGCTTGTTCGTGATATATGGTATGAGACTGCCCAAAACCCACGCTTTATGCTCCTCAAGGGGAGTGGTGAGTTCACGATGCACAGCGCGAGAGTTGCAACACCTGTGAAACCACTTGAGGTGCCAGTAGTTGAGGTTGATGGGTTCAAAGGCAATGTGGTTTTCATCGGGACGAACTTCGTTACTGAGCCAGGTGAGGAAAGGAGGGCAAAGGTGATGGTCAAGGGTGAAGGGGAAGGCATGAATGTTTTCCTTTTGGGGTGTGGTGGCGATAGCGATTCAGACCTTTTGATCAATGCATCACAGAAGGCAACATGCGCATCGTTGCAAGCGTTCAAGATGGTCAAAGGAGGTGGTTGGGTTCGCGCAAAAGATTTTGGTGAAGTGCCAAGCGAGTTTCTGGTTAAGATACTTGAGCTAACAAGGCAGACATTGCCTCAACCGTTGCTCCCTGCAAGTGAGGACTCAACCGATGTGCGGTTTCATCGCGTCATCGTCAGCAACACCAATGTCGGTGTTTGGATAACGAGATGAGCAAGAAGCGTTCACTGAACCGAGGCGAAAACGAGATCCAGTGAAAATCAGCTGGCAAAACATGATGCGCAAGTGCGCTAAAATTAAAAACTGGTCATAGCTCAACCTTAGCGCGGAGGTGAAAGGCAATGGGTGCGAAGATGAACAGGCGTTCGTTTCTGAAGGCAGTGACATACGGTGGCGTTGGGCTTGTGATACTCAAGGACAGCAAGTCTGTGTGGAGCTACCAAGCAAATGAAAAACTGAACATGGCTTTCATCGGTTGCGGTGGACAAGGTGGTGGCTTGCTCAACACATTTGCTGGGATGGGGAACAATGTTGTTGCGCTGTGCGATGTTGATGAGCAAAGAGCTGCAGATGCGTTCAAGAAGTTCCCGGACGCAAAGAAATACAACGACTTCAGGAAGATGCTTGAGGAGATGAAAGATCAAATTGATGCAGTCGTTGTTGCTACGCCAGATCATACGCATGCGTGCGCTTCCGTTATGGCTATGAAGTTCGGCAAACATGTTTACTGTGAGAAGCCATTGACTTGGTGCATCTATGAAGCGAGGGTGATGCGTCAGGTGGCGATGGAGAACAAAGTGGCAACGCAGATGGGCAATCAAGGGACGGGTGCTCATGGCTTTAGGCAAGGTGTTGAAGTTATTCGTTCTGGAGTGCTCGGCAAAGTTACGGAAGTGCATGTTTGGACAAATCGCCCGATATGGCCACAGGGCATGGATAGACCTAAAGATACACCGCCTGTTCCACCTCACCTGCATTGGGATTTGTGGCTCGGACCTGCACCATGGAGACCATATCATCCTGACTACCTGCCGTTCAAGTGGCGTGGATGGGTTGACTTTGGCACTGGCGCAATAGGCGATATGGCATGCCACAACATGAACTTGGCTGTCATGGGCTTGAGGCTTCACGAATACATCGCTGAAGGGCTACCGATAACAGTTGAAGCGGAGCATTCAGGTTTCAACAAGGAGAGCTACCCTAAGTGGTCAATCATACGATACGAGTTCCCGCAAAGAGGTGACCAACCTCCAATCAAGTTCATCTGGTATGACGGAGGAAAAATGCCACCTCAGGATTTGCTCCCCGATGTTAAGCTCCCAGACAACGGAACGATCATAGTCGGCGAAAAAGGGAAGTTGTTCTCACCGGGCTATGGTGGCTCTTGGGAACTTTACCCGAAGGAGGAGTTCAAGGACTACAAGCCGCCAGAGCCAACACTGCCTCGTTCGCCAGGTCACCATCGTGAGTGGGTGGATGCATGCAAGGGAGGTCCAACACCGATGTCCAACTTCGTCGACTATGCAGCATACCTGACCGAGATAGCTCTTCTTGGCAACCTCGCCATATTCGCCGGACGCAAGATTGAGTATGACCCGAAGGAGATGAAAGTGAAGGATTGCCCAGAGCTTGAGCCATACATCAAGCGTCCATATCGAGAGGGTTGGACATTGTAAGTGAGCAGGAGAACGGTAAACGATGGGCAAGTCACAGTATGTTAAAGACCTAACTTTCGGTGAGGCTGTCGATAGCATCTTCGTGGTCAAGAGCAAACAGCTAATGCCGTTTAGGGACCGCCCCGGAAATTACCTTGCGCTTGAGCTTGTCGATAAGACTGGCTCAATACAGGGGCGGATATGGGATGAGGCTGAGACATTCGACCAAGTGATAAACGAGAAAGATGTTGTGAGGGTCAAAGGGCGCGTTGAGCTGTTTAAGCAAACACGCCAGCTACGCATAAGCGATGTGACGAAGTGCCAAAAGGGAGAATACGACCTCTTTGACCTCGTGATGCATACCGACAAGGACATCGATCAGATGTTTGATAAGGTGCTGAAAGCGGCGAGCACGATATCGAACCCTCACTTGCAAAAGCTTGTTATGTCGTTCTTGAGCGACCCATCGTTTGTGCATGACTTCAAGATAGCACCAGCTTCTTTGCGTTTCCACCACAACTGGCTTGGAGGATTGCTTGAGCATGTTGTGAGCGTGCTTGACATCGCTGAGGTCATATGTAGAACGCATAAGGGAATTGATAGGGATCTGTTGATAACTGGTGCGATACTGCACGATGTGGGAAAAGTGCGAGAGTATGTTTGGGATCCGATGCTTGACCTTACTGACGAGGGCAGATTGCTCGGGCATGTAGTTCTATCGGACGAAATGATAACAGAGCGCATAAAGGAACTGATATCGTTCCCAAGAGAGCTTTTGTTACGCGTAAGGCACATGGTGATAAGCCATCACGGTGAGAGCGAATTTGGTGCGCCAAAGCGCCCGATGACTGTTGAGGCAATGGCATTGCATCTCATCGAGAACCTTGATGCACAGCTTGCGCGCTTCACAACTTTCGTTGAGGAGCAGAAGGAATTGGGGAAGGTGTGGACTGATTACGAGAGGTTGCTCGAGAGGCGCATATTCATCGGCTACGAAAGCGAAGTTGAAAGCTATGTTGGTGAGACAACGGAAAGCGAATTAGAGGCAACTGAGGAAGAACTGCAGAGGGGTGAGGTTGGTGAGCAACCTTGAGGAATTGCTGTCACAGCGCGTTAAGAGCATAAAGCCTTCAGCGACACTCGCCATATCAGCTAAAGCTAAAACGATGCGCACAAAAGGCATTGATGTGATAAACCTCAGTGTAGGTGAACCAGACTTTGATACACCAGAGCACATCAAATATGCTGCGATAAAGGCGCTGTGCGATGGTTGGACGAAATACACCGAAGAGGCTGGCTTGCTTGAGGTCAGGAAAGCGATATGCAAAAAGTTGAAGGAGGAAAACGCTCTCAGCTACGAGCCAGAGAACATAGTCATATCGTGTGGAGCAAAGCACGCCCTCTTCAACGCTTTCCAAGCATTGCTTGATGCGGGCGACCAAGTGATCATACCGACACCATGCTGGGTTAGCTATCCAGACATGGTTAGGCGGCTGTGCGGCGCTGAGCCAGTGCTTATACCAACAGACAGCAAAAACGGCTTCCTACCAGAGCCAGAAAGGATAGAGAAGGCTATAACCGATAGGACGAAGGTGTTGCTCATAAACTCACCATGCAATCCGACTGGCGCTGTCTATGAGGGCGAACTCTTGAAGGAGCTGGCAAGGATTGTTGAGAGGCACGAAAACATAATCGTCATCTCAGACGAGATCTATGAGAAGTTCGTTTATGATGGTGCAGTGCATGTCAGCATAGCATCATTGAGCGACAAAGTGAAGGAGAGAGCGGTGGTCGTCAATGGGCTTTCAAAGACATTCGCGATGACGGGTTGGAGGTTAGGATATGCTGCAGCACCGAAGCCTATAGCTCAGGCAATGGCGAAAGTTCAAGGTCAAAGCGCGTCCCATCCGACTTCCTTCGTTCAAATGGCTGCTATAACGGCACTCGGTGCGCCTCAAGAGTTCGTCCAGAAGATGGTGAAGGAATACGACGAGCGCAGGAAGCTAATAGTTTCACTTCTGAATGAGATACCGAATGTGAGGTGCGATATGCCCAAGGGCGCATTCTATGTGTTTGCTGACTTCAGCGATGTGTTAGGGCGTTCTTACGACGGTGTGCAGATCAACACATCAGTTGAGCTTTCGGAATTCATCCTTGAGCGTGCTCATGTTGCCACAGTCCCTGGAGAGCCGTTCGGTGCTGAGGGCTTCTTGCGCCTATCGTATGCAACTTCAAAGGAGCGAATTGAAGAGGGGTTGAGAAGAATCAAAGAGGTGCTCTCTTGAAAAGCGAGATGAGCGTAAGGGATGAAGCTATTCCATCAAGTGATAGCGGATGTCGTTGAACATGATTCGTTCAACCGTTTCCACAGGCTACGCTTGCGAGCACCTGAGATAGCTGATAAGGCGCTACCTGGACAATTCATCTGCGTCTACATCGATGACGAATTTGAAAAGCGCTTTGTCATGCCACGCCCGTTCTCCATCTCTGATGCCAACGGAGAGGAAATTGAAATTGTCTTTGCTGTCGTTGGTGCAGGGACAGCGTGGATGGCGAACTTGCGCGCTGGTGATGCGTTACGAATACTCGGTCCGCTCGGCAAACCTTTCACATGGCTTGATGGGTGCGATGTAGCATTGCTTGTAGGTGGCGGAATCGGTTTTGCGCCGTTGCCCTTCCTCGCTAAGGTGTTGAAGGGAAAAGGGGTTGATGTGGTCGCCATCTTCGGTGCTAAAAGCGCTTCCGAGATGCCTTTCAAAACAGCGCACGAACATGGCTTGAGGATACAAGGCTCTGGTCTTTCAGTGAGGGAAGTAGCGAGGTGGGGCGTTCCGTCGGCTATAGCGCTTGAGCAAAGTTACGAGGGCACATTCCATGGAAGCGCTGTTGATCTGGCGTTGCGTTGGCTCGAGGCAAACCGAGACAGGAAAGTCGCTTTATACGCTTGCGGTCCGAGGGAGATGTTGAGAAGGTTGCAAAGCATCATGATCGAGCGCTCTATAGTGGGTCAATTCTCGGTTGAGGAAAGGATGGCTTGCGGTTTGGGGCTTTGTTTTGGATGCGCATGCAAAGTGATTGAAGACGGAGTGGAACGCTACAAAATGGTTTGCGTTGATGGTCCAGTGTTTGACGCACACAAGTTGATACTTTGAGCAAACAATGATGTGCGATGCAAAACATCTCGTGCCACAATGGTGGCACAAACTGAATGAGGAGGTGGGTGATATGAGGAGCGTGAAGGGGCATCTTTTGTTCAATGTCGTGCTCTGTTGTAGCTTGTTGATCCTCTGTGCTGTTACAAGGGCGTTGGCTGGAGAATGGATAGCGCTGTTTGATGGTAAAAGCCTCTCTGGCTGGAAGCTACGGCATGAGGGTGGAAGGAACGGATGGCGTGTTGAGAACGGCATTTTGATCAACCAGCCACCGAGCACGGACTTGGTTAGCGAACAAAAGTTCGGTGACTTCCAACTGCACATTGAATTCGTCATGCCCAAGGGAAGCAACAGCGGTGTCTACTTGCAAGGCAGATACGAAATACAACTGCTTGACTCACACGGCGCAAAACCTGAATCGCATATTTGTGGTGGCATATACGGTTTGCTTGCGCCGAGGTTTAACGCGGCTAAGCCAGCGGGTGAGTGGCAGGTCTTTGAAGTGAAGTTCGTTCAGGCACGAAGAAGCCCAGATGGAAAGATAATCAAGCGCGCAAGGGTAACTGTGATACACAACGGCGTTACAATCCACGATAATGCAGAGATTGCGCGTGTCACGGGTGGCGCTCTCGATGCAAACGAGGGCACACCTGGACCTATCATGCTTCAGGGTGATCATGGACCTGTTATGTTCCGCAACATTTACATCCGCCCGCTTTCTGAGGAGGAAGCACAGTCGCCAGAATTGCTTCCACCACCAGATGGCGTGACAACCTACAGGGACATATTTGACGGGAAGAGCTTGCAAGGGTGGCGTGTCATAAAGACTGGGCACGGAACTGGTGGCAAATGGGAAGTTGTTGATGGTGTCCTTCAAGGAACTCAAGACCCACCAGGGAACGGTGGCGTGCTCGCAACCGTTGAGAAGTTTCGCAACTTCGAAGTGGTGGCTGAAATAAAGCCAGACTGGGGAATTGACAGCGGTTTGTTCTTGCGCACGACAGAGGATGGAAGATGCTACCAAGTAACCATTGACTACCATGATGGAGGGCAAGTTGGCATGCTCTATGGCGAGGGTTGCGGTGGAACTCTCGCATCAAATGAGCGCTGGAAGGAAGTTTGGCGTGAGGGAGATTGGAACTTGTTGCGAGCGGTGATCGTCGGACAGCCACCAAACATAAAGGTCTGGCTAAACGAGAGACTGCTAATTGACTTCACCGACAAAGAAGAGAGATTGCCAGCCGAGGGCTTCATCGGTCTCCAAGTGCACGGTGGCGGTGATTGGAAGGGCAAGCTCACACGCTTCCGTAACATCAGAGTGTTGAAGCTCGATTAAAAGCATCACCAACTTCACATGCTGAAACAAGAGTTTTAGAATGGGAGCGCCACTGCCTTCGTGACCTACCGACCTGCGTAGCTTCTTAGGGCGTCGTGGATCAGCAGGACTGACTCAAGGAGTGGTTTTAGCTCGTGTAGAGGGAGCATGTTTGGTCCGTCGGATAGAGCTTCGTCAGGTGATGGATGGACTTCCATGAATAGGGCATCAATGCCTACGGCTACTGCAGCCCTCGCAAGGTATGGGACAAACTCTCTCCTGCCTCCAGAAGAGCCACCAGACGCACCCGGTTGTTGGACGCTGTGTGTGGCATCGAAAACGACTGGGTAGCCAAACGAACGCATTATGACGAGGCTACGCATGTCCACAACCAAATCACGGTAACCGAATGTCGTTCCCCTTTCGGTAACCATGACCGAGTGGTTTCCAGTGCTCGTGACTTTCTCAATCGCAAACAACATATCCTCTGGCGACATGAACTGACCCTTCTTGATGTTCACAGCCCTCCCACTCTTCCCCACCTTGATAAGCAAATCGGTTTGGCGACACAGGAAAGCTGGCACTTGAAGGACATCCGCCACTTCGCTCGCTTCATCAACTTGCGTGACGCAATGCACATCGGTCAAGATGGGCAGAGAAAACTTCTCCTTCACTTTGCGCAGTATGCGCAACCCTTCACTCATCCCGAGACCGCGAAATGAGCGGATGCTCGTCCTGTTGGCTTTATCGTATGAGGCTTTGAAGATGAGAGGGATCTTAAGTTCCTCGGCAACTGAAGCCAAGTGCTCAGCGGTGCGCATGCAAACATGCTCGCTCTCAACGACGCAAGGTCCAGCTATGAGGACGAGTTTCTCACCGCCTACAACCACACCGCCAACATCAAACGAGCGCTTTTGCACTGCATGCAGACCACCCATTCTCTGTCACCTTCCACAATCATTCAAACTCAAGCACGCGGGCAAGAAAACGGTAGAGCAAGAAAAGGAGAGCTACAACAACGATTGACTTGAGTATGATCCCAATCGTTCCCGTGAGCAGACCGCTTGGGCTGACTTTAACATAGCGCACCGTCGTGTTGAGCGACCTGCTGAAGAGCGATAGCTCGCTTCCAACACCGCTTGATATAACCCACCTCTGCGTTGGCATCCCCGCGATCAGAAGCTCAATCTCGTTCCCTTCAACCCTGTATGTTCCAAAGCGAGACTGCGAGCCCTCAAAGACTGTCACTGTCCCATCAGCTCTAAACTCACATGACTCACCAAGTGGCGGTATACCGACAGCGCCTCTGTCGACAAGCTCCCACCTGCCAATCAAATCTT
>JGI20130J15133_1000934_pt1 | contig 25953 bp, 29 predicted proteins | sample WasSprMetagenome_FD_15133 | JGI IMG/M metagenome (IMG submission 15133) | reverse complement strand
TTTCGGAGACATCGAGAAAATACTAGGCCAGAACGTTGAGCTTAAGCTCGTTGAACAAACGTACCTCGAACTTCTTCTCTCCGGTAGTAGGAACTGACCTCTTCCCCGCCCTAAAGGGCGAGGGCTCCCTCTAGGGGGGTTCACTGGTTCCCCGCATCTATTCGGGGCTACATCTGTCATCTGCGGGGCAGTCGGGGCGGCCAGGGATCCCCCCATTACTGCTTGTATGAGTGGCTGTGCTCCCCGCATTCCACTTGCTCAGGGGCAACCACGGTTCTCGATTAAAACAAAAAAAGCTCATGAGCTTTTCCTCTCATCCCCGCCCTGAAGAGCAGGGCTTTCAGTTGTAACAAATAATAACAATATAACTTTTTAGTTTCTTAACATTGATATTGTATTCATATGATTGCTGGTGCTGAGTAATGCTTAACGAATTGAAGTACGATGTATTAATCATTGGAGGTGGACCTGCAGGCTCCTCGCTAGCTTATTTTTTGTCTAGAAAAAACATGTACAGAATAGCTCTTGTTGAGGGGAAGATATGGAAAGATGTATGGGGCAAGCCGTGCGGGAACGCCATTGGGGCTCACCACTTCGCTGAGAGAGGGCTTGTCGAGCCTCCTAGCGAGGCAATTAAACAAGTGGTTAACGGTGTGGAAATATATAGCCCAAGAGAGGATGTTGTCCTAAGAGCCTATGGGAAAGGTTATATTATCGATAGAACTAGGTTTGGTCAGTACCTACTTAAGGTATCAATGGATAAAGGAGTAGAAGTTTTCCTATCCTCTCATGCCAAGAAGCTGTTAATCGAAAACAACGAGGTGGTAGGGGCCCAAGCAGTTATTGATGGGAGAGAAAAAATTATTCATGCTAAAATAGTGGTTGATGCTACTGGAGCAGCTTCTCCGCTTAGAAAACAGCTTCCCTCTCACCTCCCTGTTGCCGAGCAGCTAGACCCGAGGGACTCAGATTTAGCTTTTAGAGAAATACTCGAGATTGGCCAGGATATTGAGAGACCTGACTTCATAAGAATATACCTTGACCAAAACGTTGCTCCAGGCGGCTACTGGTGGTACTTCCCTGAGGGCAGAAACCAGGTTAACCTTGGTCTAGGTGTTCAGAACGGCGTGAACAACCCTGACCCGAGAACCCTGTACAGAAAGTTCTTGTTGGCTAGAAAAGATGTGCAGCCAGTGCTAAAAGTGATTAGCTCTGCAGGCGCGATCGTCCCTACAAGGAGACCGCTTGATAGCTTGGTCTGGAATAGATACATCGTCATCGGGGATGCGGCCTTCACAGTTAATCCAGTACATGGTGGCGGGATGGGATACGCTATTGAGTCAGCTTACTGCTCATCGTTAGCGATAGATCATGCATTCGAGAAGAACGATTTCACCGTCAATGGGCTATGGGAAACCAACACTTGCTACATGCCTAATATAGGTGCAAAGCAAGCAGCTTTGGAGGTAGTTAGATACTTCCTGCAAAAACTAAGTAACGAGGAACTGCAGTTTATAATGGAGAAGAAAATAGTGAGCGAGGAAGACGTAGATATACTTAGCAGAAAAGCTGAGTTGAAATCAGATGTCATCGCGAACATACAAAGTGCTCTAAGCGATCTCGGCAAGCTGTTCAAAGGCCTAAGAAAGCCATCGTTATTGATGAAGCTAAAGAAGCTATCAGACTACATGGAGGAGATGAAAAAGCTGTATCGCAACTATCCATCAACTCCTAACGGCCTTGATGCGTGGAGAGAGAGTGTTAAGGCATTAGTTGAGAGCTACCGTAGAGAGTTTGAGTAGCCTGGCCCAAGCTGATTATGTTGCAGAAAATAGCTATTGCGGGGTCAGGCGTAGCTGGCTCAAACCTGGCTGCTTGGCTCGCTAAATATAATTATCCTGCTCAAGCGCATGTATATGACCCTCAGCTCAACTATCAGAAGCCTTGTGGAAATATTCTTCTGCCTGAAGCACTAGAGTACTTAGCGGTGAAACCGGAAGTCACGAATTTTATTGAAGAATACGAAGTATGGGTGAATAACAAGAAGATTCGTTTCTTTCTCTATGGATAAAAACTCTTCGTGGATGGTTATTGATAAGGAAAAACTTGTTTCATCTCTTAGAGAGGCTTGGATACATAAGTACAGCTTCATAAGGAAGCCTGTGGACCCATATGAAATTAGGAGCGACTACGAACTAGTTATTGATTCCAGGGGGCCTTTTTCCAGCAATGCTTTGAGGAAGATTCTTGTTGCAAGAGGGATTTTTGAGCCTAAACGAGATATCGAGGACAGGATTATCCTTAATTTCGATACAGTTAACATTGGTCTCTCGTGGATATTCCCTTACCGTGATAAGCTGAATATTGGTTATGGAGCCCTTAAAGTTCAGAATCCAGTAGAGAGATTGAAGAGTTTCGTGGAGTCGACTGGCATGGGTGTTTTTGACAAGAGTGCGGTTAGGACCTCGCTTTTAACAATAGATTACCCCTTATCAAGAGCAATAGAAGGCAATGTTGTTAGAACAGGCGAAGCTCTTGGCCTTGTCTTAGCTCTTGGTGGAGAAGGAAACAGGCTAGCTATTATGAGCTCAAAGATTTTAGCTGATATCATAATTCATAATGAAAACCTTGATGTTTACAAAAAGAGACTGAGGAGGCTGTTCAGAGAGTCTGTGAAGCAGGGATTCGTGTTGAAGCTTCTAAGCTCAATAAATGATTACAAGGCTATAGAGAATGCTATGAGTAACCTTGATGTAGGTTTTTACAAAAAATTCTTGCTTGGCTCCTTTAACTTAAAAAAGGCTTTCCTCGCCGGGCTGAAAACAAGAGTTTTTCTCAGGGGTTCCATGAGGCTATACCTCGAATTCATTGCGCGATACTTGTCATTGTTTATTTGACTATCTGGAAAGAGTCAAACTCGCCCTTATAGCTCATCCACTCCACGCATAACTTTTCCACATGTGCCAGTGGCGGTCCTGTAAGAGCCCATTTGACAAGCTCTTTTATTTTATCGATATTACCCTCAACGATTGCTTCTACCGAGCCATCAGGATTGTTCTTCACCCATCCCTTCAGGCCTAGCTTATCAGCATTTTCCTTCATGTGTTTACGAAAGAATACTCCTTGTACCCTGCCGTATATCAATATGTGAGCGCGGGCCATCAATTCTCATCGCCGGAAATGACATTAAACCAAGAGTGCTTAATTTTCTTCTCGGTGGGGAATTTGGATTTCAATGTTATTATAGCATCGCTCGGAGAGGTTGCAGTCAAGGGAGTGATGACCAGGAGGAGGATGCAGAGGGCTCTTCTCAGCAATATCGAGAGCGCTCTCAGAAGGTGGGGTGTAAGCACGTATTCCTTGAGAATAGAGGGCGGCAGATTCTACGTTGAGAACATAAATGATATTAGAAAAGGGGTAATCTCCCTAATGCATGTGTTTGGTCTAGAAAAAGTGATTCCTGCACGCATGATTGCCTTTGATGCACTGGACGACCTAGCTGAGCAGTTAGGAAAGCTATACGGTGGGCTCGTTGCTGGGAAAAAGTTTAGAGTAACGGCTAGCAGGGTGGGGAAGCATGACTTCACGAGCATTGATGTAATGAGGAAGGTTGGTGAGGCCTTGAGGAGGCTTGGGGGAATCGTTGATTTAGAGAACTATGATGTTGAGGTACACGTTGATGTTAGGGACAAAAAGGCCTACGCATATACGAATTTCTTTCCTGGGTTAGGAGGGATCCCCGAGGGAACTGAGGGCAAGGTACTGGCTCTTGTCTCCGGCGGCTTTGATTCCCCTGTGGCTGCTTGGATGATGATGAAGAGAGGAGCTACGGTGGATTACGTGTTCTTCAATATAGGTGGTGAGGAGCAGAGGAAAATACTCTATGATGTCTGCTGTACTCTCTACTGCCTATATAGCTATGGCCGCGACCAGCTCCTATGGGACGTTGAGTTTCGATGGATATTTCCATTGATGAACACTGTACCAGTAAGCCTGAGGGGAGTTTATCTTAAAAAAGCGATGTATCTAGCCGCTGAGCACATTGCGTTAAAGAATAACTACAAGGCTCTCGTCACTGGTGAAAGCCTCGCCCAGGTTGCTAGCCAGACCCTACAGAACCTTGTCGCAACAGAAGATGGAGTAAAGCTACCTATATTTAGACCGCTGATAGGAATGGACAAGAAGGAGAGCATAGCAAAATCAATTGAGATTGGGATATACAAGGTGAGCGTGAAATCAAAAGAGTTCTGCGCCCTAGCAACGCCGCATCCCAGCACAAGCGTCAAAACTGAAATAATAAACAAGTATATCCAAGAAACAAACCTCCTCGACACAATAAAAACAATGATCGAAAACTACTCTAAGACCATCAAGCTCAGCCAAGCATGCGAATGCGAAAATATAATCCAAGAAAGAGAAGAAGAAATAGGCAAGAAAATAAAAATTTAATTAAGGGCCCGTGGCCCAGCCAGGATAGGGCGCCGGCCTCCGGAGCCGGTGGTCCGGGGTTCAAATCCCCGCGGGCCCGCGTCTTTTACTAATAGGAAATATTCTATTAAGATGCTCCCCGGTGCTTTTCAACTATTCTTTTCCATAGTTCTAAGGCGTAGCCTGGCTGTATCAACCCCTTTACAAGCTTAAAGGTTCTTGTTCCATTGCTTTGTCTCTTGGGCACAAGCAACACTGCTCTATTCTTGTTCTTTGGCACGAACCTCTGACCTCCTCCCCGCCCTGAAGAGCGAGGCTTTCAGTTGTAAACTCAAGAATCCTACCATCACTAATATAGAAGAATATCTTTGTGACCGCTACTTCCTCAATTTTTCCTGTATTGCTTATCCAAGATATGATGAAGTAAAAGCCCGTGAGAGCCAATATGAAGATGACAGTATATATCAGTAATTTAGCTGGCAAAGTGCTGAATAAGAAGCTAATAACGCTGGCTGTGACCGTGGCTATGGACAGCGATATAACCAAGACTATCAGAAACCTAGTTTTCCGTCTCGATGGTCTCCTAGAAGACTCAAGTATGAAGAACCCTATCACTATTAACAGTGTGCCAAGTATCCCAGAGAATACCGAGATGAATTACACAGGGGTCCTTGCCAATTATTTCTATCAAGGCTGGCTTAAGCGGGCTTCTTGGAGCTAAGAGAAAGAACAATACAGCTAAGCTAAATCCAATAATAAATAACACGCTTCCAGGGGGTTAGACATCATCTCAATTATGTTTTTGTAATTATAAGTAACATAAAAACTATTTATTTAGTTTAAAAAAGACATGAAATCAGCTGCTTTCTTTTTGCTCTTTCTTGTAGAAAGGCACAGGCGGTCTTGGTATGTACTCAACCCCCGGTCTTTGCTGTAGGGCTTGAGGATACAATTTCATCAGCACATAAACTTCAGGTGGAATATCTGTTTTCACGTTTAAACCTAGTTTTCTAACTTCTTCGACGGTTATTGGATAATCATGTGTATAGTTCCCCTCAGTTAAAACCCTCGCTACTTCGCGGGCTTTATCAGCACCAAGTTTATCCTCCAGTAAGTTTACTATAAGGCTTTGTATTTCAGTGATGGCTTTTTCAGCAACATCAGCTAACACGAGGAGCTCGTCTTTAGCATTATTTCCCTTCAATCTAGCCACTTTAACAACGCTCGGGGCAGGATAAACCGCGTTGCCTACAGGTATTTGCGGGTCAAGAGGCCCGAGCACGGCGTCAGGATCCATCAATATTTCATCTGCAGCTAAAGCTATCAATGTCCCGCCACTCATGGCGTAGTGAGGTATAATAACTATTTTCTTTCCGGGGTGCCTCTTGAGAGCCATGGCAATTTGCGAAGCTGCCAAGACCAAGCCGCCAGGCGTATGAAGAATCATGGCTATAGGCTGATTAGGCGGTGTGCTCCTGATCGCTCTAATCACTTCTTCAGAGTCCTCAATGTCAATGTACCTGTACACAGGAAAGCCTAGAAACCCTATTTTTTCTTGCCTGTGGATTAGAGTAATTACTCGCCAGCCGTTTTTCCTCTCGATTTCTTTGATTAATCTTAACCTGGAGTTGGCTAGCGCCTTTAACTGAATCTGAGGATGCATTACTATATATAAAAACAATATAAAAAAGAGGATACTCATAAAGTCAGTCAGTCTCAAACACCTATACCTTGCTTATTAGTATTTGATTGGTGAATACTAACATATATACTTCTTTGCGTAAATTTCTTTGTTTAATGTACCGACAAATACTCGGAGAAATCAAACGCGGAACTAACAAACTGTGATTGCCTGAAAAATAAAGAACAAAGTTAAAGTATCAATAAAGCAGCGTAGCTACGTAATCATTAAAACAAATAAACTGGGTAGTCTCTAGACTTATCTTGATGATGAGAACTTACCCGTCTTAGTCAATTAATGCTGTGAGAGAGTGTTCTGATCCCCTTAGTCTTTCCATCCTTCCTCCCCAATTAGGGGAACGAAGACGCATGGTATCGACTCAGTTAGTCTGATTTTACCCTCCAAATCCTTCTCCACCACGAGCAGGGTTTGCTCGTACCTTGTTCCCACGGGTATAACCATTCTGCCCGGGGATCTCATCTGCTCTAGCAGGCTTTTCGGTACTCGAGGCGCAGCTGCAGTCACGATTATTTTGTCATAAGGAGCTTCCTTTGGGTATCCTTTGCTTCCATCACCTACTATTACCACTACTCTATTGATATAGCCTGTTCTCTCTAGGTTTTTCTTTGCGAATTCAGCTAATTGCGGTATTCTCTCTATTGTGTAGACGATCCCTCCGGCTTTCCCGTCTGGATTAACGATTTCAGCTAGTATGGCTGCTTGGTAGCCGCTTCCAGTGCCAACCTCAAGTACTTTGTCGCCTATTCTTGCCCCGAGAAGCTCGGTCATAATAGCAACCATGTGTGGAGCACTTATTGTTTGGCCATGTCCTATTGGAAGCGGCGTATCGAGATAAGCCTTCTTCCTGAGGTCTGGAGAAACAAACTCTTCTCTTGGAACCTTTAAGAACGCTCTCTCCACCTCTCTTGTTCTTATGTATCCATAAAGCTTGAGCTGGTCAACCAGCCTTTTTCTCTCGATCTCAAAATTAATGCTCTCCAACGAGCAGCTCACTAAATATATTATTGATTAATAAGGGTTTAACGATATTGGTGCCGATATTGAGGAAAATCGCTATAGATGTTATCGAGGCATGGGGGCACATCAATGTACGCGCTACTCACAAAACGACATTTGAAATCACGAAGGAAAAAGAGCTAACGCCAAGGGGAGACTGTATAATCGGGGTCAAAGCTACCAAGAGCGCATCGGAGCTAAGCAAGGAGTTAAAAGAAATCATCAAGAACAACGAGGCAGTCCTGGTAATAGCTCTGTTCACTGAAAACCATGAAGATACCGTAATAGCTAGAGGATCCTCCAGGTTGACGCTAAGCGACCAAACTAAGATTATCATTAGGAAGTCTAGCTATGTAAATGACGCTACTATTGGGATATATTCGAATAAGGCGGCAGTAGATATTGATAGAGAGCTGATTGATGATTTAAGAAAAGGCGCTAAGCTTACTGTTNTGCTAATTGGCGTTCTTCCTTAGGAGAATCGTTGTCGAGGCCTTGTTTTTCTTTGTATAGGTTGAGAAGATGCACTGATTTGGATGGGCTGTGCTCAAGAACTTCTCTTTTATATTCAACGCTATAGCTCAGGTTTTTCTCCATGAGCTTACAAGTGACATCTTCTTTCACGACGTCCTCTGATTTACTTCCGAGGATATATAGATATATTTTTCCTCCAGGCTTCAGGAGGAAGTCAGCTACATCTATAAAGTCCAGGCTGGATGTTGGGTGATTCATTATTATTACATCAAATTTCCTTTTAAGACGACTTGGAAGCTCCCTTGCATCAAGGTTCCACGTATAAACGGGGGATAGAAGCTTCTTGGTGTTCATTATTACTGATATGTTTAGGAGGCTTACGGCGTGGGGGTTTATGTCGTTGCAGTGAACCTCTCCCTTAATGCTAGTGGCTACGTGTATGCAGAAGCCTCCAACTCCACTGAACATATCCAGTACAAGAGAGCCATTGTTTATCTCCATGGAGACTCTTCTATGCTCGTCCGCTAGCCTGGGATTATAGAACACCTTAGCTATATCAACAGCGAAGCTTAGGTCATACTCCTTTGCAATCGTGAAGGTGTCCTTTTCTCCTCCAAGATGAATGAGCTTCGGTATTCTGAACTCATCGAATGTACCGATTTTTCCATATACGCTTCTGATGTTCTTGAAATGGTTCATTAGAACAGAGGCTGTGACGCGAGCTTTCTCCGCCTCCTCGGGACCCTTGAGGTTAATCACGAGTATATCGCCGATTAAATGGTAGCTAAGTCTTTTTAAGCCATTCATTTCCTTGATTTTCTCCAGGAGCTCTCTTCTAGTCAACTTTGCGATAAGCGTAAACTCATCCACGCATTCACGAGCATCAATGCTGCCAGAGGCTAGAACCTTCAGGGATTCCTCCACATTGATGACCGGAATCAAAACCTCATTCCCAGCTCTCTTAACTTTAAGTTTCTTGTTAATCATGTACCTCGACTTAAGTAGCTCAATGGCTTTCTGCCCATTCTCCCTGGTTACAGCCACGCAGCTCGAAACCACGTGTTCTTTGTCCATCAAAAGCATCCTCAAACATTATTTAAAAACTAAAGATTAAATTAACTCCTAGGAAATAAATTCAAGTTGATCAATGATGCGCTGGGAATGCAAGAGGATCGGCATTGTTGTTAAGCGCAACAGCAAAGAGGCTCTAACCACTGCTAGGGAGATAGTCAGCTTTCTTAATCAGAAGGGCCTTGAGCCGGTTAACGCTACACTCAACAAAATCCCGTCTAATGAGCTCGGATTAAGCTCGGAGCCACAGGATTTCGATGAGGAGATATGCCGCGTCATTGTCATAGGTGGTGATGGAACGTTTCTCAGGGTTATACAAGAGCTTACAAGCAAGGAGTTAAGCCCAGTAATAATGACTATTGGTGCCGGCAGGAGATGCTTCTACTTTGATATCGACTCCTCTGAAGCAACACTATATATTGATAGGTTTCTTAAAAACGACTTTCTGGTTCAACAGTATTTTTTGGGCTCAATATCAATAGAAAATGAGAAGACATATTCATTCCTAAACGAGGCCGTCCTCGTTGGGGATAGAGCAAGGCTGGCTAGACTGGAGGTCTATATAGGTACCACGAAGCTATACGATGTCTTCGGCGATGGACTAATAATATCCACTTCAACAGGCTCAACTGCCTATAGCTTAAGCGCGGGTGGGCCCGTCATTGAGCCGAGCTTCGCTTCATTCGTTATTACCCCGCTAGCTTCTATTCAGCTGAGCAACAGGCCTGTTGTCATAAGCCCTTTACTAGAAATCAGGGTCCTTGTTAGAAAGGACGGCGTTATGCCGAGGCTAATTATCGACGGAATAGATAAAGGTTACGTAGAAAGGGGAAAGACGCTATACTTTAAGATATATAAAAAGCCATTACACGTAGCTAGGTTTAAGTGGGTAAGATTCTATGAAAGAACTTTTGAGAGAAAAACACTGTACTAAAGTGCTTGTTCTGGATGCATCAGCTATTTTCAGCTCAATTCACATGCTTGTGCCGGACTGCTTGGTTACTACGCCGGAGGTCTACGAGGAAATAAAGGATAGTGCCAGCTACAATAAAACCCTTCTCTCTATCGAGCTCAACAGACTAATTGTTACGGAGCCTCCTGACATAAAGGTGGAGCTACCGAGAAAAATAAGCGATAAGCTATCCAGAGCAGATAAATCTCTGCTCAAACTAGCATTTTACCTCAAGAAGGAGGGCTTCGAGGTCTACTTAGCCACGGATGACTATACATTGGAAAAAGCAGCTCTTAAGCTTGGAATTGATTATATGCCCACTAAGACGATAGGAATAAAAAAGTTATCTAACTTCAAATAGAAAAACAGCTACATAGACCTTGTTTGTAGGAGAGTCGTATATAGGGTCAACGAATATCTTGAGGGGTACTATGTGCTCGGTTGCATTATAATTAATTGGTATAGGGTTGCCTAAGTATATGTCTATGGGGTCCACGAAGTAGTGTTGTCCAGATAGGTCTAGCGGGCCGTACGCGGTTTGGTTAATACTGTAGATTCCATTAATGAATAATCTGTAAATCATCACGCTCGATACATTTTCATTAAGCCAGTCTGGAGCTAGTATTGGTACACGCTGGCCTGCTGTGAACTGGAGCTGCTTAATAGTGAAATATGGTTGAAGCTCCCTTAATCCTAATCTACCGCCTATTCTGAGCATCCACACAGATTTTGGTATGTCCCCCATACCCTCGGTTCCTGTGTATGGATTAATCAGTGGTCCGGTGTACCATACCGTTGAGTTTTCATCAAGCTTGATTGACTGGAAAACATCGAATATCAATAAGTAAGTCTTGTTTTTAGGCGCCTTGAAATCGTTGAAGATTATGTTGATAGTCTCATTTTCATCGGTGGCTGTTAGGGCCTTTGCTAATAGTTGTATCTGGGTACCGTTAGACGTGGCCCCATCAGCAACTGTAGCCTTACCTGTATAGGCTGTTATGATGTACCCATAATCCCACCACGATATAATCACTGCACCCTCTGGTAATTCATTCTTTATGTAGTCAAGAGCGTAGTACCACGCCTTGTTCTCAACAGATATGCTAACCATACCGGTTCTTGGAGAGGGAACAACAGCTTTTGCGTAAGCTACGCCAAGCTTAACCGTAGGCAAGAAGGAAGCTGTTGTTACAAGGAAAACCAAGAGAAGCGCTATCATGTACGTGTCCTTAAGCTTCAATGAACTGTGCCTTGTAGCTCTAATTGCTAAGGGCGTGATGGCCAGGGCGCCAGCAACGCTGAGAATCGATGATGAAAACTGAGTTAAGTACGCAGCATTGAAAATCACTATTAAACTAATAATCGTGGCTAGGCTTAGGGATAGAAGAACCATATTTCTTCTACCATAATAAATACCAACGGGTATGAACAGTAAACCCATGATGAACATTACTCCCGTCTTCCTAGCCACCTCTGCCAGGCTTTGAGGCTGATGCTCAGCGACGCTTGCACCCAAAGGATCAGTTTCTTTGCCTGTGAGGAAATGCAATGCTCTGCCACTGATTGTGAGTTGGCCTGTAAATAACAAGGCTAGACCAACCGCGATTAGAATCACGATGAATATTCTGTAAATATTCATCGCGTTTTTCTCATTTATGTATGGGAGCTTTATTTTTAAATCATAAATTAGGGATGCTAGGAAAACGGCTATGCCCGAGACGAGTAGAACACCGACGCTTCCCCTGAACAGCTCTGTGAATGGAATCGTTGTGTTGAGAACAGCTAGAAATGAGGCTATGGCTGTGGATATAAGAACTAGTAGTCCTTGTCTGTAATTATACCTGTAGAATGCAGGTGAGACGGCTAGGGCAAAGCCAATTATCAGGTATATGGGCTGATAGCCACCCCAGCTCCATCCTATTAACCCCAGCATGATTCCCGTCACGATGCTCTCAATTATGCTTTTCTTCTCAAGCGTCCTATTAAGGAAGTAGAATGACAGAAACATAAGAGGTATAGCTAAGCCCTGCTTCTCAGCGAAGGTTGACACCGTCCTCTCTATCGTGCCAGGCGCAAAAGCTAGGAAAATTGCTGCCAGGAGAGCTGGAATATCACCAGCAAGCCTCCTAACCAGAAGGTACCCAGCTATTATCATTAACCCCCCAAATATAGCTGGGGTAATCGATACCCACTGTTTGATGGACAGTCCAAATAGAGATGCGAGAGGATATGTAGCAGCGTTAAACATGTGAATCAATGGGAAATCAATGTACTTGAAGTCCTGCCCCCATGGATACCAGAATATATGTGTATCGGGATTACTTCTATCCAAGTGAAACCAAGCTACTAATCCATGCTTAACTAGATAACTAGAGACCCAGTATACCTCCCATGAGTCATCTCCCTGCAACTCATAGTCGTACTTAATTGCTGGCTGAAGCCTTATATAAACCCCTAAGACAACGATAACTAATAGCGCCACTACTGAGACGATTTTTAATAGTTTATCTGAGAGCTCGTATTCTTTTTCCTTTTTCTTTGCTTTCTTGGATGGCAAATCTCTGGCCCCTAGGATTACTTGCTTATGATTAATATGAATTCGCCACTCCAGTTATAAAGGTTGGTGTTTATGAGTTAGATTAAGGGGTAAATCTTGTCTAGCAAGCTTGATATGCTTGAATCAATGTATGCCTCACTGAAGCTTGAGGCTCGAATTGATTATCATTTAAACACTCTTGAGAACACGTATAGGCTGTTGAGAACAAAGGTTGCTGGAGAAAAGAGCATGGGTACAATTTGGTACAACACGTATGAACTAGTTGATGAAGCTATAGTTAAACTGAGAATGATTAAAAACCTTCTTGCTAAGTACAGGTACACAGGCCTTTACGTACATTTGACCGATGCTCTTCAACTTGCAAACGAGCTTTCTATAAAGGTTGATTCCAAGGCTGCTCTTCCATCGCATAAAGACAGCATAAGAATGATTGCTAGCGAGATTGCCTATGAAATAAGAAGCATTATCAAGTCTACCAACAAGGAGCCCGAACCGTCTAGCTTCTATACAAGAGCTTTCTGAGAGGGCAGGTTTGATAGTATTTCTCGCATAGCTCAGCCTCATATATTGTTAAGTACCTATTTAGAACGCCACAATAAGTTATGTAGCCTCCCTGCTCCGGTATGACTATGAACTTCTCGCATTGGCTCTTCAAGGGCTTGTTAAATAGATGAATAGAGGATACTATTCCGCTCTTCCTCGATGCTAGGCTGAGTAATCTTTCAAGGTTAGATGCAGCGGACCTATCGTAATAAGGACACTTGGAGAACTCTGTCTGTGATTTCTGGCATGGACTTCCAGGCTCGGGAGGGACAAGTACTGACCTTTTTGGTGATAAGCACAAGCCATCTTTGTATAGTGGACAAGGCATTTTTCCATCACTTAAGGGTCAGTCGCGAGTTCGCCTATCACTAATCAACCCTTGAATTTCTCATCATCCCTTAATAACTCAATTTTTAGTTATATTTGTATATTTTTATTAGAGACGAATTCTAAAATGATTAAACCAAAGACCAATGGCCAAACAAAGGTGATAACTATGAGCGTCGGAGAGCCGGCTTCCAAATCCGACTCAGCACAGCAGAGCGAGATGTCTAAGTGGGTGCAGAGAATGCTTAAATCAGCCAAGCAGTATCACAAGCTTTGCCCATACTTCGATAAGAAAACAAAGCAGTGTTTCCTGAGTCTTGGAGGAAAATGCGATAGAGAAGGAAAGTTTGATACATGCCCTGTCTTCATGAAGTTCTTGGAAAACAAGTATAACGAATATGTCAGCAAAGGCAAAATACCTCCATCTGATTTTCTCGATGTAGCATTATAATAAAGGCGTAATGGCCACATGAAGAGGATCGCTATACTCGATCACGATTTAACTCTTGTTAATACTTTAACGTATTTTTTTAGAGCTTATAATCAGGCTAGAGCGAAATTTAATTATGAGAGATTGAGCTTTAGGGAGTTTCTCAGGGGGTACTTAGAGGAGAATTTAGCTAGTCCTCCTGGTATTGATAGGTTTGAGTTTTGGTTTTACTTCAGCGGTATTTTTAAGACTTTCAAAGGCGAGCCTGTAAACCCCATGTCTGGCGCGGATGATTTAGTCCAGTTCCTAAGCGAAAATAACTACTATATTGTTGTCGTTACAGGCAGAAGAGTGGATAAAACAATAATTGCAGATGAACTAGGCAGTGCGGGGTTAGTGGATTATGTAAGAGAAATACACACTCTTCACAACATAAGTTTATCCAAGCCGTTCGAGAAAAAAACAGTTATCTCGCGGTTGGTAAACTCTGAGAAAAACATTGATTGCATATCCATAGGTGATTACTCCGAGGATATGTCAAGCTCATACATCAATGGATGCAAGCCTATAGGCGTAGCTCCTTTTGGTAAGAATCCTAAATTACTGTACGACGCGGGAGCAATCTTTGTCGGCAAAAACCTTAAAGAAATAAGAGAATATATCGAAAAAAACCTTATTTCTTCTCCCCGTTGAAACCAACGAACTCGTATCTCCCATCCTTGTGATGCCTAACAACGTTTTTTGATGACAATCTGTAAAGGGTTCTTCTTATTTTTTCCTCACTAGCAATAGCTTCTAGATATCGGTGTATTTCTTTAACAGTCAGTGGCTTCTTCTCTCTCTTGAGAATCTCCGTGATTATTTTTTCCAACTCGTTCTCATGTGGGGCGAGCATTACAACAATATCGTTATCCTCGTATAACATAGAGAGAAAATCCTTAGTAGAATTTGACGACAACTTAGTATCCCATATATTATTTTTGTTTTAAGGAATATAAAACTCGTGTGACGCTAGGTTAATATTCCATTTGAAAAGTTTGTTGGTTAATTGATTAAAAATGAAGAAAAACCTTCTACTCATGGAGGACCTAAACAGAAAGGATATAGAGAAAATAATCGATATCTCTATGATGCTCAAAACACTGCATAATCTCGGCTTTAGGAAAACAGAGTATCTAAAAAACAAGTTTTTCCTATTATTGTTTGAGAAGCCTAGTACTAGGACGAGGGTGAGCTTTGAAGTAGCTATTACTCAGCTAGGCGGTCGATTCAGCACCTTGAATGCAAGTGATACACAGCTATCCCGAGGAGAGCCCATCAAGGACTTTGCAAGAGTAGTATCAAGATATGTTGATGGAATTATTGCTAGGGTTAAAAAACACGAGAGCCTCGAGGAACTAGCTAGATACTCAGCGGTACCGGTCATCAACGCTCTCAGCGATAGAGAGCATCCAGTTCAGGTCTTAGCTGATGTGATGACTATCAAGGAGAAGCTGGGACACGTGAGTGGCGTGAACCTTGCGTTTATCGGTGATGGGCAAGACAACGTGCTGAACAGCCTCATGATTGCTGCCGGTTTGCTAGGCATCAACTTATATATAGCGACTCCGAGGGAGCTCTGGCCTAACGAGAATTATCTCTTAAAAGCTATCAAGCTGGCTGAGCTCAGTGGGGAAGCATAAACATCACTACTAACCCCATCGAGGCTGTTGAAGAAGCAGACATAATTTACACGGACGTATGGGTTAGTATGGGCAGAGAAGAAGAAGCTGATTATCGAAGAAAAATTCTTCGTCCATACCAAGTTAACATGGAGCTACTGATGAAGAGCAACAAAAAACCACTAGTGATGCACTGCCTTCCCGCCATTAGAGGCGAGGAAATAACTGATGAAGTAATAGAGAGCCCTCAAAGCATTGTTTTTGATCAGGCAGAAAACAGGCTTCACGTACAGAAAGGATTATTGTATTATTTGTTCTCGAACCAAAGTTAATGTATTTTCCATAATTGATAAAGTATGTCCAGATAGACCTCAGCGACTCCGACCGGGTGTTTTATTTGGTTATCCACTAGTATTTGCGGGTAAATTTCTCCTACGTAACCTATCACTGTATCATTGTATTTTACTATAGAGCTTCTCCCCTTGATGAATATGTCCGAGTAATATCTCTGGTATACCGGTGTTATCCCAAGAATTGTTAATAGCCCTTCGAGTGCTGATTGAATATCCTCATATCCAACCCTATAATCAACCAGAGCCAGCGCTAGCTTTTCCCCTGTTGATAAACCTTTGGATTTGGTATCTATGTATCCATAATAACCTATCTCGAATATCCTTAGCGGAAGCCCTGACTTCTGGCTTTCTCTTATTGCCTGGATTAAGGATGGAATAATTGATGGCCTTATACTGCTCATTTCGTTGGATATAGGATTGATTATTCTTATAGGAGAAATGCCGCTCTCAGGCGCTATTTTCGCTAGGTCATCGCTAATCATTGTAAAGCTCAAGAACTGCGTGTACCCCAAGCCAATAAGTATTCTTTTCACGTGCTTCTTGAAGACGGTGTACTCATCCTCTTTGGGCTTTGTGGTGACTGGCTTTGGCTCTAGCGTAAAGTTGGAGTAACCATAACTCACAGCTAAATCCTCGATGAAATCTACCGGGTGCAGAACATCGGTACGGTACTCCGGAGCCCCTGCCCTAACGTTATCCTCATCCCAGAGAACCTCCCACCTCATTTTTTCTCCAAGCCTAACAATATCATCCCCACTTAGCTCTACTCCAAGCGTTCTATTGATGTCACTAATGGTTGTCTCAACAAAAGTCGGAGTTAACCCAGGCGTTAAGAAACTATTGTTGTTTCTTACAATCATACAGAGCTCGATAAAAGCATTCTTTCTTTCCGACAAAATACTTGTAATTAAATCAAGTGTTTTAAGAACGGTGAACTCATCTGTGCCTGTTACATCAATTAGTAGGTTTTTTGTTCCAATATCTAGTCTCGTTACATCGCTGTTTATAACGGGAGGCAAACTAATTATTTCTCCGTCTGAGAGAATAGCCGGATGATGGTCATTCATAATGGAGTAAGAGCCATAGAGCTTTCCCTGCACTGTTTCCTTCAATACACCCCTTACCGTCCACCTGTCGCTATGTCCAAGAGGAATCATTTGGTAGTCCAAATGGACTGGTTTATACTCTAGTTTTTTCGACGGGATTTTGTCTAAATCATGAATTCCGATGGCAACCTTCTTTCTTTTTCTCCCAACAGTCAAGTGTATCTTCTCCTGGAACTGAATGAGCTCTTCAAGGGTTTTTTCATCTAGAGGGTAATTTTTAATGATGCCGATAGCTATGTACGGCCTTGATGGGACATCGTGAATTAAGAGCTGGTAATCCGAGTTCTTCACGGTTAGCTTTGGGAAGCCAGTCTCTATTTCCTTTAGCCCCTTTATCGCTCTAGCAACACCCTCGCTAATAAGTAGGTCCGGCCTATCCATCGTGAACTCTATGTCTAACGTTCCATCAGTCTTGTTAAAACTCTCTATTTCGCCCTTAAGAGTAAAGACTATATCCTCCAGCTCTTGCTCTTTAATTTCGCCTGATAAAAGCTCTTTAAGCCTATCTAGGTGTAAGCGTACCACCGGCACTTCTACTCCCCCAGTGCTCTAAGAGCCTTAGAATAGTGTTTTCTCAGTACATCGATTTCTCTACTGTAGAATAACCGTATGTCCTCAACGCCAATAAGCTTCATGGCCAGTCTCTCAAGACCCATTCCCCACGCACCCACATTATCGGCGTAGCCAAGAACCTCTAGTATTTCTGGCCTGAACAGGCCTGCACCGAAAACCTCAACCCATCCTCTCCCCTCCATGTACACGTATCCCTCAACGCTCGGCTCAGTAAACGGAAAGTAAGCTGGCTTAAACTTCACTTTCTCGAAGCCGAGTCTATTGAAGAAGTCCTTTAACACGCTGAGGAGGTCCTTAAACGTAAATCCACTTTCAGATATTATTCCATCAAGCTGAGTAAACTCCGGGAGCCTCTTATAATCAATCTGGTCAGGCCTATACACCTTACCGATGCTGAATACCCTGAAAGGAATAGATAGTCCCGTGCCAAGTGCTCTAATGGTCGCACTGGTCATCTGTGTTCTCAGTATGTATCTTCTAGCAACGCTCTCTCTCCATTCTCCTCCCCATCCTCTAATGTTTCTTGAGCCTCCTTTTTCATGTATCCTTTTAACTTTTTCTACTAGGTCAGGCGAAGCATCCAAAATAGTATCGCTACTGTAGTCTAGCCAGAACGTATCATGTATCTCCCTGGATGGATGGTCCTGGGCTTGAAATAGTATATCGAAGTTCCAGAACTCCTGGAGAATGAAGTTATAGTTGAACTCTTTGAACCCCATGTCACGGAGTACTAGTCTCACTTTTTCCAGGAACAGCTCGAAGAAATGCTCTAATCCAGGATAAAGGCTTGGTGGGTGAGCCTCAACGTTGTACTCCTTTAAGACAACCTCTTTCCATCTTCCACTTACTATCTCGTCGCTTGAAAGCTTAGTGGCGTATGTTTTTGCTTCAGCTAGGAGCTTATCAGCGATTTGCGGGACATACGCGATTTTGACTTTTCTTTCAAGTTTTTCTTCTATCAAGCCCCTCTTGAGAAGAGATGAAATCATGTTTGTATCCGAAGGAAAACCTTTTTCCTTAATTTCTTTCAATACTTCTTTTTCCTTCAGTATCTCTTCGCTTACGTCTTTTAGTAATTTAACCTCGTTTTTCTCGATGACTATAGCGCCTCTCTTCTTAAGCTCACCTATAGCTACATTACCCTTCGGTCCCATCACATCGATAATTGATTTTATTGTTGTTTTTCCACCGCTTTTTTTCAGCAAGTCAAGCAGTATTTCCTCCGGCATCCCCTTCTCCAGGTTATCTATTCCAATTTCAGTCAAGATGTACTTCTTTGATAGATGCGCCTCTTCTCTTACTGCTCCTTTTGATTTTAGTAGCTCAATGACAGCCATAATGGTCGATTGCGAAAGCCCTGTTAGTTTCTGAATTTCCTCGATGTTTAGCTTGTCTCCGGCTTCTCGGAGCTTTTCCAGAATGATTCTCTCATTCTCAGTTATCATAGCTCGTATCACGTCCAATGCTTCAAACATAACAGCGATGCTACATGGTTTTTACATGGTTAATCGAATAATTAAGTTTTTAGCTAAGGCAAAGGAGTGTGATTCTTTAAAAATATTTTTGAGAAAAAACTAAGTAAACAATTGCCCCGCCGGTCTCACGTCACCTGAGATGCCGATTGGCAGATGAAGATGAAGGGTGAACGGTCAGGCGGGGTACACGTTTCTTTTAGCTATGTTCTCTATTAATTGAGATACTAATTTGTCGTGTTCATCATAATCTAGATAAACTACTTCCAGCACCATCTTTATTAAGGATATAAAAGCGTCGAGCGCATACGGAATTATTCTTTTATGAATGAATTTCGATAGCAAGTACTGCTTTCTTAGTTTTTCCAGTGTATTCCTTATTCCGGTTTTTAAGCGAATCAACGCTTCATCGCAACTACCATTGTTATACTTAAACGGGATAGAGCTGATTATGGGGTAAAGCCCTCCTCCAGTAATTGGCTTAACCATGCTAATTGCGTCTCCTATAGCAAGCCAATTTTTTCCATGAAAATCGCTAATTGGCGGCCCCCTCAGAATTACACCGCCGTATTTATCAGCAATCTGCCCATGGTTTATTAAAAATCCTTTTCGATGGAAATAACGCACTATTTCTTCCTGTGTCGGTGGATTCTTGAAGCCGCCTCCAATTAGGACTTCACGCTCATTGACGGGGACAAGCCATGCAAAGAAACCAGGGGTTATTTTGTTATCGAAAAAGACGTGTATTGCATTATCATCCATGGAGGTTTTTCCTTTGATAAATAAGTTTATACCTACGAGCTTATTCTTGTTGACCTTCTCTGAGTTTTTTATTGCAGCTTCGAATCCCCTGGCATCAATAATAAAATCAACATCTTCTATTACATTTAGTAGCTTGATTTCATCTCCTTTCCTTTTTGTGTCTATTCTTGCTCCTAGCCTGAATCTTGTTTTTTGGTTCACCGCTTCAGCATAGATTTTTTCCTCAAAACACACTCTATCTATTTTAGCTACGGTCGGAATGATTATTTCGAAGGCTTCTCTCCTCTGTCCATGAATTATGAGTTTTCCGAACTTCTTCTCTATGCACTCCTTGGTATCGATGGGAACCTTAGCTATGCTTCGGGCAGTCACAAGCCCTGTGCAGTGCTTTGGGTAGCCTATTCTCGTATGCTCTTCGAAAACAGCCGTTTCGCATCCATTTACAGCTAGGTAATAAGATGTAAGTAAGCCTGCAGGTCCTCCCCCTATTATGGCGATTTTCATACAAGCGTGGACCAATATTTTTTATGGAATAACCAAGCTTCTCTTGATGATTATACTACTAGATTTGAAGGCTAGGTCTAGCCAGTCATCCCGCGTCAAGCTCCAGCCAACAGCGCCGGCGTTTTCCCTTACCTGCTCTCTGCTTTTAGCGCCTGGGATGGGAACTACATTATCGCTACTGTTAAGGAGCCAGTTAAGGGCTATCTGTGATGGTGTTTTTCCATATTTAGCTGCTAATTCCTCTATCTTTTGTAACAGTGGCTCGATTGCTTTTAGGTTTTCGTCAATGAATATTGGCTCGCTTGCTCTTACATCATTGAATATAGGGGTTTTACCCGCTCTGTACTTCCCTGTCAGTGCTCCTTTTGCTAGTGGACTCCATGCTATCAGCGTCATGTTTGTTGCCTGTGTGTAGGGTAGTATCTCCAGCTCCGCCTCTCTTTCAATCAAGTTGTATCTAACCTGAACGCTGACTATTTCTTCTCGAGCGAGGCATGACTGCGCTTCCTCTATGAGTATTGGAGGAAAGTTACTAACACCTATGTAGTCAGCCATGCCAAAGAAAACGGCCTTCTCGAGGGCACGCATGTAGGTGCAAGTAGGTATATTGTTCCATATAGGTGGCCAGTGGACCTGTATTAAGTCGATGTGGTCTATGCGCAGCCTTCTAAGACTCCCCTTCAATGCTAGTAGAACATCATGTTCCGAAAGCATCTCGCCAGGTATTTTTGTCGCTACGTATACGTCGTCCTGAATCTTAAGTTCATTTATAGCTCTTCCAACGTACTCCTCGCTTTTTCCCTTCCCATACGCGATTGCGGTATCAATGAAGTTTATTCCTTGTAGATAAGCCTCCTCGATAACCTGCTTTGCGACCTCATAGTCGAGAACACCCCATGACTCGCTGAACTGCCATGCACCGAGGCCAATAGCGCTTATTTTCTCACCAGTGTTGCCAAGAATTCTGTACTCCATCATACATGTTCACCAATAGAGATAACATGTTTCTCCTTTATATATTAGGTTACTTAATAATTAGTTATGGGGACAAAAATGTCTTCTTCCTGTTTGGTCTTCAAGTTTCACGGTCATGCATGCGTGAGCGCTCATTACAAAGATTTAACCATTGTGGTTGATCCCCACGATGGAGCTTCGCTTGGTCTTTCACCGCCTGCCGTGAAGGGGGATTTGGTGCTTGTTACCCATGACCATTTTGACCATAATGCTGTTAACGTTGTGTCGAAGCCTGACAGCGTTGTTCTTGAGTCTTTTGTTGGTGAGAAAAGATTATCAGTGAGGAACATCGATGTAAACGTGCTCGGTGTACGCGTTCCTCATGACAAGCAGTCAGGTAAAAGGAGAGGATGGGTCTCCGCCTACCGAGTTAGCATTGGCGAGTTTTCATTTATTCATCTAGGCGACATAGGTGATTATCCAAGCGAGGATGCTTTGTTAAAGCTATCTCAGCCTAGGCCAGATGTTCTATTCATCCCCGTCGGCGGGTTCTATACCATTGAGCCCTATGAGGCATGGGACATTGCTTCCAAAGTTAACCCTAGATTTATAGTTCCAATTCACTACTGGGTTAGGGGTCTCAATCTACCCATTAAACCTGTGAATGACTTCCTGCTAGCAGCCAAGACCGGCAAGGAGGAAAAAGAAGTCCTCGAGATTTGCGGTAAGGAAGCTGTAGCTGAAAAACCCAAAATTATACTACTCAAGTCTCCGTGAGTCTTATTTTATAATTTTTACTCTTAGCTCATTCTCTATTTCTGCCTCAAGCTTTGCAATGTACATAAGGATTGCTTGTCTAATGAACTCGCTCCTAGTAACACCAACCCTCTGAGCGTATATATCAATCTTTTCCAACAACTCGTCATCCAGCTTGAAAGTGATTATTCTAAGACCCATATTACCACTCCTAAGTAGTACTGGAAATGGAAAATGATATTTTTAACTCAGCCAAGTATTACCTTATAAATACTAACATTTTTATACTAGACTGAACAAAAATAATCTTGTTATATAAATAAGAATACTGGAGAGAAAATCTTGCCGACCATACACATAAGCGTTCCCGATAAATTGTACCAAGAGCTAAAAGAAGTATCCGAGAACTACGATATACAGATAACTGATTTAATAAAAATACTGATAAAGAACTACCTCCCACTGGTCAAGCAAGGGTATCTAAGCTCGCCCGACCCCAAAGCAAACGAGAGCTACCAGCAACTTCAATCAAAACTGGAAACACTAGAGAAAAGAGTTAATGAGCTAGATACATTAACGAGATCCTTCATTAGAGCCTCATCACTGATGTTGCAGAAACTAGAGGAAAAAATAGACAAGATAGAAGAAGATGTGTATGATTTAAAGGTTGAAAGGAAAGTATCGAAAATAATTGAGCCTGAGCTTCTAAATAAATGAATATCGCCTCAGTATTTTTTCAGGAAAAAATATTGCCTGGCTTCCAGGTTGCAATAGTTTTGTTTCATGGTTATACGAACTCCTTTTAATTCTAAATAAAAGCTTTAAATCCCGTAACAACAAATTTATTATCAGCCCGCAGGCCCCGATAAGGGGCAACCCCCCGTAGCTCAGCGGGAGAGCGGCCGGCTGTAGTGAGACAGGCCTTTCTACGTGGATACCGGCAGGTCCCGGGTTCAACCCCCGGCGGGGGGACCTATATTTTCATAAACCAATTGTTATTAAGATAACAGGCTGTTCATATGTTATGAATTAAGGGTAAGCAGTTTTGCTAGCGGCAGAGACTGTTGATATGTGGAAGATTTACTCTAGAGGAGCAAAGAGAATAGAGGCTCTAAGAGGCGTCTCAGTAAAGATAAACAAGAACACCATTACTAGCTTGCTCGGCAGAAATGGGGCTGGCAAGACAACCTTCATAAGAATTCTAGGAACCCAGTTGCTCCCAACAAAGGGAGAAGCATATGTTCTAGGATACGATGTGGTGCGGGAAGCCAGCTTAGTCAGAGAGAGAATAGCTGTTCTACCCCAAGAAGCACAGCCCTTGATGTTTCCATCACCTCTTGAGTACGTCAAGTACGTCTTAGTTATGAGGGGGATGTCACTATCAGACGCGGAAAAGCAATCAAAGTCAGCACTGGAGGAAATGGGAATACCAAGAAGGTATTGGAACCGCTCTGTTTGGAGCTTGAGTGGTGGTTATAGACGAAGAGTGTTACTCGCCCTGCTCTTCGCCATGAACGCTGAACTCGTTTTCCTCGATGAACCAAGCATAGGTCTGGATCCTATAGCGAGGAGAAGCCTGTGGAACAAGATTCTCAGCTTCAGGAAAAGAGGAATCACAATAATCCTAACAACTCACTACATGGAAGAGGCCTACATACTGAGTGACTACGTTATTGTTATACACGAAGGGAAGGTCATCGGGTATGATACTCCTAGAAACCTCGTCGAGAATCTGCCCGTTAAGTACAAGGTCATAGTACTTAACGATTGTGCTGAGTTATCAAAGCTCAAGCTCGATGCTGATTTCACGGTGGGGTCTAGCCCTCCATACACACTATACTACAAGCAAATTGAGAACGCCTTGGAGATATCGAGATCCCTTAACGTTAAGGATTGTAACATCAAAATAGAGCCTGTTAACCTCGAGGACTACTTGATAATAAAAACCTCGGGGTGATGCCTCGTGTTAATCCACAAGGTCGCTAGGAGCATAAGGATTATTTTTGGTTTTGCATGGCTGAACGGGGTTATCGCGGCCAAGAGAAACCCATTGTGGGTAATAAGCTATCTAATTACTCCATTCAGCCTCTTAGTGCTGTTTTTTGTTTGGGGAGGGGAAAGCCTGGCTAGAAATGCTGTTATCGGGGGCTTGGTCTCAATGGCAGCCATGAATGGTATTGGGCTAATGGGTGATGTTGCTTACTACAAGAACTTCGTTAAGCTTCAGGACATGATGGTTGCCAGCCCGATGACCGCGCTTCACTACATGTTAGGTCTTGCTCTAAGTGGCTTTCTTTTCTCCATGCCCGGCCTGCTTTTGATGCTGTTCTTCGCTGGTAAGCTTATAGGGCTATCATTTATGAGTCTATTAGTTATCATCATCGTGTACATTATGCTGTTGCTATCCACGGCGGGGATCGGCTTTACCGTAGCCACGTTCATCAGAGAAGAAAGGTACGTATGGCCATTATCAAACATACTTTCATTCGGCCTAATGATACTGCCGCCAGTATACTACCCCTACACGTTATTGCCAAGTAGCTTAGTCGGCCCAGCTGTTACCCTGCCAACAAGCAATGCGGCGATGATACTACAGTACATAACAGGCCTTATACCAAAGCTACCGTATAACCTAGCAGCACTTCTAGCCATACTCGGGGCAGAAACAGTGGTTTTCTTATGGATATCCCTCAAGAAAAGCCAGTGGAGAGAAAAATAAAACACTTATAACCCATACATGAAAAAACAATCATTAGCGGGGGTGCCCGAGCATGGTCAAAGGGGCGGGACTGAGGCTCCCGTGGCGTAGGCCTGCGTGGGTTCAAATCCCACCCCCCGCACCAATATTTAATGACAACTAATCGCCATATGCTTCTTCGCCAAGAAGCTCTATATCCAGAAGAGAAAAAAGAAAAGCTACGAGTTCAAACTCTCGATGGTTTCAGCATATACGATATTATAGTTCGTGCACGAGAAGTAGCTTGGCAAAAGTTTCTTTTCCTCATCTGCCGTGCCGATAGAAATGCAGAAAGGATCCACAACAATAAAGTACTCTTTACCATCACTCCAATTAACGAACAATGATGGGGCCAAAAATATTAGTGCTGGGTAACGATAATCTTTGAGTGGGTCTTTGCCCGTGAACAACAAGCTTAGTTTCTCGAAGTGATAATAGATTTCCTCAGGTATTTTTATTGATGAGACCTGCGCTAGAACCGAGGCGTGGTCTATTACTCTATCGCCATCGCTATCCACCAGCGCTAATGCCACCTTGCTTGCATTATATCCAAGCGTTAATAAAAGCGAGGCAACCAGTATTGCTCTATCCTCGCAGTCACCTCCCTTATTGATTGTCTCATGAGGGGGCTTAGCTACGTCATAAACATCAGGTACGTATGGAACATTTTTAGCTACGTAGTAGTTTACGGCATAAATTTTTCTTAGGTCCTGGGGGCTGTTATACCAATAACCTCGCTCACACTGAGGTTGTTGATGATTAAGTTGTCCTTCCCTTTGTTTATCAATACAGCTACAAGTATCGATTGACCCGCGAGGTCGGCATCAATATCGATTTGGCTAGAATTACTAACTACAAACATTGTTTTGTATGGTCTTCCCGAAAGAAACGATGCAAAATCTTCTAATGTCATAACCAATACATCATAGAAACAATCTTTATCTATATCAACCTGAACGAGGAGCCGTCTACTATGCTTCGCCTCCGCGATTAGATACACATAGTTGCCCGGAGCCAAAACCAGCTGTTTATCAGCGAAGATAGAAACAGGCTTTACATCCGAAAGCCTCGCTTTTCATGGCGGGGATGAAATGTGAAAGGCTTACAAGCTTTTCTTGTTTTAATTTAATTATTTCCTTGATGACGAGTTAATCGTAAGCCGTGGTTGTCCCTAAGCAAGTGGTATGCGGGGAGCACAATTACTCATACAAGCAGTGATGGGGGGGTCCCTGGCCGCCCCGACTGCCCCTCAAACGACAGATGCAGACCCGAACAGATGAGGGGAACCAATGAGCCGCCCTAAAAAACCTTGCCCTTTAGGGCGGGGAGGAGGTCAGTTCTTTCTCTTAGCAAACGGAAATAACCGAGACTGAAAGCAAAAATAAATATAAACAAAAAAATGATTATGTTATATATAAGGTTTTTTCGGCTAAGCATTGATTTGCACTTTCTATTTTTATGTTATTTTCGAAAATAATTAAATTTACTAAAAAAACTAGACAAATAATGTGTTTTGGGCAAAAATCTAAAGTAGGCTAAGAAATATTTTTTCTGCTTCCTCTTTTGTTACCACAGGTTTGTAGAAATCTTCTCTA
>JGI20130J15133_1000917_pt1 | contig 26323 bp, 29 predicted proteins | sample WasSprMetagenome_FD_15133 | JGI IMG/M metagenome (IMG submission 15133) | reverse complement strand
TCCTTATCTTCTTCATAGGCTCACCCCCTATGTTTTTATTGGTTGAAGATAGTACAGGGTGAGCCTTAATTATTTTCAATCACGGAGTTAGGGATGCTTCCAAAAGTTCCTCTAAATGTCCTTGACCATTTTAGTTATTCTCTTGATTCTTCAGAAAAAGGGTATAAAATAATAGTTCCCATGGATGTTAGGAAACTGGAGGAGATCGCTAAAGAATTCTTATCATACCTCGAGTACGAAAAGAACTACTCGCCCCACACAATAAGGGCCTATAGGACTGACATAAAAGAGTTCATCAAATTCATCGATAAGTCAGGATATGAACTCGCAGACCACCATGCCCTGAGAGCCTACATAGTGGAAAAATATAAAGGAGTTAGGAGAACTTCCCTTTCGAGGAAGATCTCCTCTATTAAATCCTTTTACAGGTTCATGAAAAAAAGGGGGCACATAGGAAGGAATCCGGCGCACCTAATAAGAAATCCAAGGACAGAAAAACTTCTGCCCAAGTTCTTCACATTAGATGAAATATTCCATTTCCTCGATTCAATTCCGGATAAAACCTTACTTGACAAAAGAAATAAGGCTCTTTTCGAACTCTTGTACTCGACTGGCATAAGGGCACAGGAGGCCCTTAATATGAATGTAGAAGATCTCCACATTGAAGGGATGTGGGCGAGGGTGAGGGGAAAAGGTGGAAAAGAAAGGATTGTACCATTTGGCGAAAAGGCAAAAGAGGCAATTTTAGAATATCTTGATGAAAGGGGTAAGAGATTTGGATTCACTAAAAAGGATCCCCTTTTTATAAATAAAAGAGGGGGGCGCCTCTCTTACAGGGGATTGCATAATGTCATGAGAAATCTTAGGTTGAGATCTGGGATTCACAAGAATCTCGCTCTCCACTGTATAAGGCATTCATTTGCCACTCACATGCTCGATAGCGGAGCGGATATAAGATTCATACAGGAGCTCCTCGGCCACTCAAAGCTTTCTACTACTCAGAGGTACACCCACATTTCCATGGATAGGCTCATAGAAGTATATGACAAGGCGCATCCGAGAAAATAGTTTAAGGCAAACCACAATAATATGCGTTAGGCATAGAGGCTCCGTTGCTATGGGAGGGGATGGTCAGGTCACACTGACCAATTATGTTATGAAGCATGAGGCAAAAAAAATAAGGAAGCTTTACAAAGATAGGTGTCTTGCAGGATTCGCGGGAGCAACAGCAGACGCCTTCACCCTTCTTGAGAGATTCGAGAAGAAACTTGAAGAGTATAGTGGAAACTTGCTCAGGGCTTCAGTGGAATTGGCAAAGGACTGGCGGACAGATAGATTACTTAGGCGTTTGGAAGCCTTTCTCGTAGTTGCAGACAAAGAACATACATTTATTTTATCCGGGACTGGCGATGTTATAGAGCCGGACGATGGGATAGCAGCAATAGGATCTGGAGGCCCTTACGCTCTTGCAGCTGCAAGAGCATTGATAAAATACACGGATCTTTCCGCATCCGAAATAGTTCGGGAGGCGATGAGGATAGCTTCTGAGATATGTATATACACGAATAATTCGATAACTGTGGAGGAGCTTTTATAATGAGGATCTTGACTCCAAAGGAAATAATGGAGGAATTGAATAGATACATAGTTGGCCAGGAAAAAGCAAAGAAGGCTGTCTCCATCGCCCTTAGAAACAGGTGGAGAAGGCAGATGATCCCGAAGGAGCTGCGCGATGAGGTGGCCCCAAAAAACATAATAATGATAGGCCCAACAGGTGTTGGAAAAACGGAAATAGCAAGAAGGCTTGCAAAACTTGCAAATGCGCCTTTTTTGAAAGTTGAGGCCACCAAATTCACGGAGGTCGGATATGTGGGGAGGGATGTGGAGTCCATGATAAGGGATCTCACAGAAATTGCCGTAAACATGGTAAAAAGAGAAGAACAGGAAAAAGTTATGGAAAAGGCGAAACAGCTCGCAGAAGAGCGTGTACTCGATCTCCTTTTACCCCAGAGAAGGTCAGAGAATCCTGAGGATCAATCTTTTAGGATCCAAACGAGGGAAAAGCTGAAACAGAAATTTCTCTCTGGGCAGCTCGACGAAAGATTTGTAGAGATAGACGTGCCTGAAAGGACTATCCCGGTGGTAGAAATATTCGCAGCTCCTGGGCTTGAGGATTTCGATGCCCAGCTGAGAGACCTCTTCAGCAATATCCTCCCTAAAAAAACAAAAAAGAGGAAGATGAAATTAAAGGAGGCTTTTGATTATTTGGTCCAGGAGGAATCAAAAAAACTCATAGACATGGACAAGGTTATAAAAGAGGCTATAGAGAGGGTGGAACAATCCGGGATAATATTTATAGATGAGATAGATAAAATAGCGAGTAGAGATAAGACTTACGGGCCAGATGTATCTCGGGAGGGTGTTCAAAGGGATATCCTTCCAATAGTCGAAGGAACCACAGTATCAACGAAGTACGGCACGGTAAGAACCGATCATATCCTCTTTATAGCTGCTGGGGCGTTCCATATGTCGAAACCATCTGATCTGATACCCGAATTGCAGGGAAGGTTTCCGATAAGGGTTAACCTCGACCCTTTAACAAAAGAGGACTTTTTCAGAATTCTCACAGAACCAGAAAACGCACTTATAAGACAGTACAAGGAACTATTGAAGACAGAAGAGGTGGAACTCGACTTTGAAAAAGATGCTATATATGAGATTGCAGAAATTGCTCAGAAGATAAATGAGCTCACAGAAAATATCGGAGCCAGAAGACTATACACTGTTATGGAAAAACTCTTAGAGGATATCTCTTTTTACGCTCCGGAGATGAGAGGACAAAGGATAATTATAACGAAAAGTTATGTGAGGGAAAAGCTCGCTGAGTATTTAGAGAAAGAGGACTTAAGTAGGTATATACTTTGATCATGGAAGAAAAAATAGGTGTCCTTCTGGAAGCTCTCCCGTACATAATAAAATTTCACGGAAAGACCTTTGTCATAAAGTACGGGGGTTCGGCAATGGAAGAAGAATCCTTAAGAAAGGAATTTGCAAGGGACGTAGTCCTTTTGAATCACATTGGTATAAATACGGTTGTTGTCCATGGTGGGGGTAAAAAAATCGAAAGACTCCTAAAAGATCTAAATGTACAGAGCCATTTTATAGATGGGCTAAGGGTAACCGACGAGGAGACCCTGGAAGTTGTAGAGATGGTTCTTTCTGGAAGCATAAACAAGGAGATAGTGAAATATATAAACGACATGGGGGGAAAGGCTGTGGGACTTTCAGGAAAAGATGGAAGACTTCTCTTAGCAAAAAGGGTTGAAAATGAAAATCTCGGACTTGTCGGCGAAATCGTTGGAGTTAACACACATATAATAGAAAGCATCAGCAGGATGGGATATATTCCGGTAATAGCCCCTGTTGCCGACGGCATTGATGGAAGGACGTATAACGTGAATGCAGATAATGCTGCTGGGGCAATTGCTGGTTCTCTTAAGGCAGAGAAGCTCTTGCTTCTCACAGATGTGGACGGTGTTATGGACGAAAAAGGAAATCTCTTATCCATCATGGATGGGAAGGAAATCGAGAAACTCATAGAGGGGAACGTGGTGAAGGGAGGGATGATTCCAAAGCTTAAGTGTGCAAAAGAGGCATTGAAGAACGGAGTTGCAAAGGTACATATCATAAATGGTAATATTCCTCATGCCCTTCTCCTCGAGGTATTTACAGATTCTGGAATAGGGACCCAGATCATGGGAGGCTGAAGAATGCAGGATGAAGTCATCCTTAAGGCTCAAAGTCTTATCGCGAATACTTATAGAAGATTTCCAGTCGTTGTAACGAGGGGAGAGGGTTGCTGGGTCTGGGATATGAATGGAAGAAGGTACCTTGACTTCATTTCAGGTATTGCGGTTTGCAACCTCGGGCACACGAACAGGAACGTTGTCAGTGCGATCTTCACCCAGCTCGAGAAACTGACCCACATCTCTAACCTTTTTTACAACGATACCCAGGTCAAGGCAGCCGAAATTCTCATAAATAACTCATTTGGAGAGAAGGTCTTTTTCTGTAACAGCGGTGCGGAGGCAAACGAAGCCGCGATTAAGCTCGCGAGAAGATATTCGTACAGAAAGTATGGAAGCGGAAGATGGAAGATCATAACTATGGAGAACTCATTCCACGGGAGGACTATGGGGGCTCTGTCCGCAACTGGACAGAGGAAATTTAAGGAAGGTTTTGAGCCTATGCTCGACGGGTTTATTTGCGTCCCTTTTAACTCTAAGAAAGACGTAAGAGAGAAGATAAGAGACGGGATCTGTGGAGTTTTTATCGAATTGATCCAGGGAGAGGGCGGCATCAACGTTGCAGATCCCGAGTACGTGAAATATCTAAGAGAGATCACTTTGGAGAATGACGTGCTTTTGATAATAGATGAGGTTCAGACAGGTATGGGAAGAACTGGTAAACTCTTCGCATACGAGCACTACGGCATAGAGCCTGACCTTATGACTCTCGCAAAGGCTCTGGGCAATGGATTCCCTTGTGGCGCCCTTATTGGAAAGGCTAAGTATATGGACGCCTTTGAACCGGGAAGTCATGCCTCAACGTTCGGAGGAAACCCTTTAGCTTCGAGTGCTATTTTAGCAACTTTGAATACTATTTTGGACGAAGGCATAATTCCAAAAGTCCAAGCTATGGCCGAATACATCCGGGAAGGTCTCGAAAAACTAAAGGAGAGGTTTGCCATTATAAAGGATGTGAGAGGCATGGGCCTCATGTGGGGTATAGAGCTTGAAGAAAATGAGGGTGAGAAAATGGTTCGCGATTTCTTTAACGAAGGGATACTTATAAACTGCACACAGGGAAGGGTGCTACGGATTCTACCCCCTCTGACGGTTAATCAGGAAGAGATAGATCTGTTCATTGAAACTGCAGAGAGGGTCCTCAAAAGACACGAAGAGGAAAGGGAGAAGACAAAGTGATGACAAGACATTTTACGAAACTTCGTGATATAGAGGAAAAAGAAGCAAGGTTGATACTGAATCGGGCAAAGGAACTGAAGGACTTAAGAAGGAAAAATGTCCCATTAAGAACCCTCGAAAATAAGATCCTCGCAATGATATTCGAAAAGGCTTCAACAAGAACCAGGATCTCCTTTGAGGCGGGGATCAAGGAACTGGGCGGAGCCGCGATAGTCATGAATGCTTCAGATATGCAACTAAGCAGGGGAGAACCGGTTAAAGATACTGCAAGGGTTTTGAGCAGATATGTTCAGGCGATAATGATAAGGACCTATAACCAGGAGACAGTCGAAGAACTGGCAAGATGGTCGACGGTCCCAGTAATAAATGGCCTTTCAGACAAGTACCATCCATGTCAGGTACTCTCTGACATCTTTACCATAGAAGAACTGAAAGGGGACATAAAAGGAGTCCGCGTAGCTTATGTGGGAGACGGGAATAATGTGGCAAATTCCCTCATTGAGGCCTCCATCCTTTTTGGTTTCAGGCTGAGTATAGCAAGTCCAGAGGGTTTCTTTCCTGACAAAGAACTCGTAGAGGACGGAAAAAAGGTCGGGTCTTTGCGTATGCTGACCAATCCCACGGAGGCGGTAAGGGACGCCGATGTTATATATACGGATGTTTGGGTTTCAATGGGGCAGGAAAAAGAGGCAGAAAGAAGGAGAGAAATTTTTAAACCCTATAGAGTCGATGATGAACTTTTATCGAACGCGAAAAAGGACTCAATAGTTCTCCACTGCCTTCCTGCGCACAGGGGTGAAGAGATAACCGATGAGGTGCTCGAGAGATTTCAGGAGGTCATCTTTACACAGGCAGAAAATAGACTACACGTTCAAAAATCTCTTCTCGAGTGGCTTATGATATAGTTTTATAATAATTTTCGAAAAAAGTCAGGATGACTCGGAGGTAGTGGATGGAGAAAGTGAAAAAGGTAGTTCTCGCTTACTCAGGAGGTCTTGATACATCTGTGATCCTCCACTGGCTGAAGGAGACGTATGGATGCGAAGTTATTGCGTATGTTGCTGACATCGGCCAAGGGGAGGAACTTAATGGTATACGGGAGAAGGCCATAAAGACAGGTGCTGCGAAAGTCTATGTTGAGGACTTAAAAGAAGAGTTTGCCAGGGATTTCGTATTCTTCGCTATAAAGGCATGCGCCGTATACGAAGGAGCCTATCTTATGGGCACATCGATCGCAAGGCCTCTCATAGCTAAAAGGCAGATAGAGATCGCGAAAATGGAAAATGCGGACGCAGTTGCTCACGGAGCCACAGGAAAGGGAAACGATCAGGTAAGGTTCGAACTCACATACTATGCCCTTGATCCGAATATAAAGGTTATAGCTCCCTGGAGAGAATGGAAATTTACTTCACGTGAAGAGCTTATAGAGTACGCAAATAAACATGGTATCCCTATAACCATAACAAAAGAAAAACCTTACAGCATGGACAGAAACCTGATGCATATAAGTTACGAAGGGGGGATACTCGAAGATCCTTGGCTCGAACCAGAAGATGAGATGTTCATACTGACTAAGTCGCCTGAGAGGGCTCCAGACAAGCCCACGTATTTAGAGATCTTTTTCGAGGACGGTACGCCTAAAGCTGTCGACGGAAAAGAGATGTCGCCTTTTGAGCTCATCTCATACCTCAATAGGGTCGGAGGAGAAAACGGCATAGGAAGGGTGGATGTCGTAGAGAACAGATTTGTGGGGATGAAGTCAAGGGGGGTTTACGAGACACCTGGATGTACAATCCTCCATGTTGCCCATAGAGCGGTAGAATCTATAACGATGGACAGGGAAGTCATGCACTTGAGGGATAGCCTCATTCCAAAAATCTCGGAACTTATATATTACGGATTCTGGTTCTCTCCTGAGATGGAATCCTTGAGGACCTTTATAGAGTCATCCCAGAAAGGAGTGACTGGTGTTGCAAGACTGAAGCTCTATAAGGGAGGGTGCTACGTTGTTGGAAGGAAATCCGATAAATCTCTATACATAAGAGACCTTGCAACATTCGAGAAAGGCAGAATCTACGAGCAAAAGGATGCGACAGGTTTCATAAAACTGAATGCTTTGAGGTTAAGGGTGAGAAGTATGGTAAAAGGGGAGGACAAGGGCATATGAAGGTTTACGATCCTTCACACGTAGAAAATAAATGGCAGAGAATCTGGGCAGAGAAAAAGTTATTTAAGGCCAAAGAAGAAAGTAAAAAACCTAAGTACTATCTCCTCGAGATGTTTCCTTATCCATCTGGAAGATTACACATGGGACATGTGCGAAATTATTCAATAGGAGATGTAGTTGCAAGATACAAATGGATGAGAGGTTATAATGTACTGCACCCTATGGGATGGGATGCGTTTGGCATGCCTGCGGAGAACGCCGCAATGGATCATGGAATACACCCCGCAAAATGGACTTATCAAAACATAGATTATATGAGGAATCAATTAAAACGCCTCGGTTTCAGTTACGATTGGGATAGGGAAATAGCCACTTGTGATGTAGAGTATTACAAGTGGGAACAATGGATGTTCTTGAAAATGTATGAGAAAGGGCTTGCGTATAGAAAAAAGGCTCCCGTGAACTATTGTGAGAGATGTACGACTGTTCTCGCAAACGAACAGGTAATAAATGGAAAATGTTGGAGGTGCGGAGAAGAGGTCGTTCAAAGAGAGTTGACCCAATGGTTCTTCGCAATAACAAAGTATGCGGATGAACTTTACGAGTTCTGTGACAGGCTTCAGGGATGGCCAGAAAGGGTGAGGCAGATGCAGAAAAACTGGATCGGTAAAAGCGATGGTGCGGAAGTAGATTTTGTCATCGAGGATGGCACACCCCTTAAAATATTCACAACAAGGCCTGATACTCTATTTGGAGTAACCTTTATGGTACTCGCTCCCGAACATCCCCTTGCGGAGACTTTGTCAAAAGGCACGCCTTATGAGGAGCAGGTTAGGGCTTTTATAGAGAAGGCTAAGTCTCAGGATAGGAGCTTTAGGGCCGAATTATCGGTAGAAAAGGAAGGGGTCTTCACGGGTAAGTACGCTATCAATCCGCTAAATGGCAAGAGAGTACCGATATATGTGGCAAATTTCGTACTTATGGAATACGGGACAGGGGCTATAATGTCTGTTCCAGCTCACGACCAAAGGGATTTTGAGTTCGCAAAAAAGTATGGCCTTCCAATCATTGTAACAATAATGCCTTATGATAGGACCATTGATCCTAATACTATGGAATGTGCCTATGAGGAAGATGGATTTTTAGTAAACTCAATGGATTTTAATGGGATGCATAACAGGGAGGCTATTCCAAGAATCATAGAGTACCTTGAACAGAAAGGGATCGGAAGGAAGGCAACATACTATAGATTAAGGGATTGGGGCATATCGAGACAGAGATACTGGGGCGCGCCAATACCCATAATATACTGTGACAATTGCGGCATTGTTCCCGTACCTTACGAGGACCTCCCTGTTGTCCTTCCCTTAAACCTTGAAGTAAAGATAGTTGGAAAGTCCCCACTTGCGGAGAGCAGGGAATTTTACGAAACGACCTGTCCAAGATGCAAAGGCTTAGCAAGAAGAGAGACCGACACTATGGATACATTCGTGGAATCTTCTTGGTATTTCTTGAAGTTCACATGTCCGGATTATAAAGAAGGGGCTCTCGACAGAAGATCCGTCGATTATTGGATGCCCGTTGATCAGTACATAGGCGGTGTGGAACATGCGATTTTGCACCTACTCTACTCAAGATTCTTCAACAGGGTCCTAAATGAGCTCGGCCTTGTCAGTGTTAGAGAACCCTTTGAAAATCTCCTGACTCAGGGCATGGTCATCAAGGACGGAGCGAAAATGAGCAAATCGAAGGGAAATGTTGTTGACCCTGACTACCTTATAGAAAAATATGGCGCAGATACAACGAGACTTTATTGCCTATTCGCTGCTCCCCCTGAGAAGGATCTTGACTGGTCAGACAGAGGAGTGGAAGGCTGCTATAGGTTTCTTAACAGGCTTTGGAGATTCATAGCGGAAAAAGAGGAAAGACTAAAATCCACAAAGGAGAGTATTGTTGTTTCTGAGAAGACTGAAAAAGACAGGGAGATAACATTCAAGTTACATAGGACTATAAAAAAAGTCACTGAGGATATTGAAAGATTCCACTTAAATACGGCAATCGCTTCGACTATGGAATTTTTGAACGCTCTTTATAAACTTCAAGAAGAAAAAATGATCGAGGAACTTACTCCGGAGTTGCTTAAGGGTTCTATCCACACAATACTTAAACTTCTCTATCCTTTCACGCCTCATATATGCTCAGAACTGTGGGAGATGACAGGAGAAAAATTCGATAAACTCATTGATGGTTGGCCTGAATATGATGATAGATATACTGTTGAAGAAACGGTAACAATTCCTGTTCAGATAAACGGGAAACTTAGAGAAACGCTCGTGGCAAAAAGGGGGATGAGTGAGGAAGAGATAAAAAACCTCGTTTTTTCTCTTGAAAGGGTAAAAAAACGTCTTGAAGGAAAGGAGGTTCGAAAAGTCATAATTCTTCCTGATAAGTTGGTAAACATAGTATGTTCCTGAGGTTTATTTCTGTCACTCTTTTGACCCTTTTCCTTTCTTCCTGCGGTTATCAGATAGTGAGGGAAAGGGGCATATATGGTGGAGATATAAAATCTATTTACATACCCGGTTTTAAGAACAGAACCTTTGAACCCCACCTATCTTTGTATGTTACAGATGCGTTTTCCTCCGAACTTATATCAATGGGCCTATTTGAGATAAATAGGCCTTCCTATGAAGCATTGGTGGAGGGGACGATAAAGAGGGTCACTATAGGTCCACAGACTGTTGATAAAAGGGGGTTCGCCCTGGAAAAAAACTTGGAACTTGAGCTCGAGCTCTCACTAATATCGAAAGACGGAAAACTCATAAAAAAGTGGTCCCTGACGGAGAAGGAGATTTATAGATCAGACAACGCCAACTATGAAGACTATAACAAAAGGGAGGCAGTAAAAAGGGCAGCGGCTAAGATGGCAAGAAGGTTTTCATCCCTTCTCTTGATGGAGTACTGAGGCACAATTATGCGCTTTTTTGAATTAACTTATTGACTTTCTTCGTCAGTCTCGATATCTTCCTTGAAGCTGTTCTTTTGTGAATCACCCCTTTTGATGCGGCCTTGTTAATAACAGAAATGGCTTTTCTCAAATACTCTCCTACCTCCGAAGGCTCCCTATTTTCCTGAGCCACAATGAGAGCCTTCTTAACATAAGTCTTCATCATGGACTTGACCGCTGCGTTTCTTCTTCTTCTTGCCTCAGCCTGCTTTGCCCTTTTTCTTGCGGACTTATTTTTTTTCAATTAGGCCTCCCATCTTTTGTCCAGTATGTACCACGATCTTCAGTAGTTGTCAATCACTTCCTCGCTACACTTCGCTTTGAAGCTTTTAGGGGGTTTATCTTCTGCTCTTCTTGTTTAACAACCTTCTTCACATGTGTTGCCATTGGACAAAAACCAGCCTGCCACTTCTGCGCGGGATTTGGGAAGCTTATGCAGTACTTTCCAGTTTCAAACTCCTTAACTTTCGCGCAGCCCTGGCATTTGTCTATTATTGGATAGCAACCTCCTCCGTTGTATGAACATCCCGTCTTCCTCATAAAAACGCATTCCACTCCTTTCTTTATGGTCTCACAAACCATAGGTACCTCCTAACTATTGAATTTACCTGAATTGGACCAGGCTAAAAAACTGGCCAGCTATTAAACAAAATTTTCTGAAAAATGTCAACCAGCAAATTCGATTTGTAAACATCTTCTTTTCCGTGAATGGAATTTAGGGACGCTTCCATGAGATTTTCTTATCTACAACCGAAAAGTAGACTCTCTATCCCGATAGTCGAGGAGAAAGGGAAGTTATGGGACAACTGCCTGAGGCAAGTCCTCTTATTACGAAGCGAATTCTCTCGCGGTTACGGATTGAATGATCTATTCGTGAAAATTTTCTTTTTCAGCTTTTAGTATTGACAAAGAATAATTTCTGTAGTATCCGTAGATGATGGTCGTCTTTACAGATGAAGAAAGTAAGATAGAGAAAGTTCTAAAGGAGAGGAAGAATATAGCGGTAATCGGGATCACTAAGGATCCGAAAAAGCCTGGTAACTATGTACCGCAAGTCTTAAAAGAAAAAGGTTTCAGACTGTTCGGCGTAAATCCAAAATATGCCGGCGAAGAAATAATGGGAATAAAAGTTTTTCGTTCCATAAATGAGATCCCAGAGGATATCGATGTTGTTTTAGTCTTTAGACCTCCTCAGGATCTGCCGAAGATTGTAAATGAGGCCTATGCTAAGGGCTTTAAGACCTTCTGGATGCAGCCCGGCACTACAAATGAGGAAGTGAAAAGTGAGTTGGCAAAAAGGGGATACCACGTTGTTGCAGAAAGGTGTATAAAAATTGAAAGTGAGAGGTACATAAAATGAAGAAAGTAACCGTATTTACCACAAAGACCTGAGTATTTTGCCACAAAGTGAAAGAGTTTCTTTCACAAAAAGGGATCGTCTTCCAGGAAATCGACGTTTCTTCTGATCCCCAAGCTCTCGAAAGTCTCATGAAATTGACAAAAAGCCTTGTAGTTCCCGTAACTGTGATAAATGGTGATGTTATTGTGGGTTTTGACAAAAAGGCATTAGAAGAAAAACTCAAATAGGGAGAAAAGTTGGCATTTCTTTTGTCGATTATGGGCAGTCCAAGGAAAAACGGTAGCTCCGAGAGACTGCTCCGTATTTTTCTGGAAGGCATTGAGGAAAAGAGCACCATTCAGAAAACAATCTACATTTCAGATCTCCAAATATCAGGCTGTCAGGGTTGCCGTTTCTGTGAGAAAAATGGTTTTTGCCGAATCAGAGACGATATGGACAAGATGTACCCTCTTTTGAGGGAGGCAGATCTTATAGTCATCTCGACTCCAGTATTTTTTTACAGTTTCCCCTCCCAGCTTAAAGCTCTTATCGATAGAACTCAGGCACTTTGGGCAAGACGCTACTCTCTCCAACTCATTGATCCAAAGAGAAGAATGAGACATGGCTTTGTCTTGGCTGCTGGTGCAACAAAAGGGAAAAATCTTTTCTCTGGTATTGAGCTTACGTCAAAGTATTTCTTCGATGCGGTGGGAGCAAAATTCGATGGTCTCCTTGGGGTAAGAAACGTTGAAAAACCCGATGACTTAGATGCCTTCCCCGAATTTGTTGAAGAATTAAAAAAGAAGGCGAAAGAATACAATCAAATGTTAACAAAAAGAAAAAAGATCCTCTTTTTGTGCAGGGAAAATGCATGTAGAAGCCAGATGGCCGAGGCCTTTCTTCAAGAATACGTGGGAGAGGAATTTGATGTTCTTAGTGCGGGTGATAATCCAGCCAAAGAGGTAAATCCTAAGGCCATTGAGGTTATGCAGGAGCTAAATTTAGACTTAATGTATCGTAGGCCAAAGAACTTAAACGAGCTACTTGGTCTTACACCTTTTGATCTCGTAATAACGATGGGGTGTGAAGCCTATTGTCCCAGTGTTTATGCAAAGAGGATTGAGGAATGGCGAATCGAGGACCCTTCTGGTAAGTCTCTACAAAAATTCAGGGAGGTGAGAGATATAATCCATGAAAAGATCAAAAAACTTCTTAAGGTTTTAAAATGAAGGAACTTAAAGACGGTTGTGTTAAACCAGCAAAAGGGCCCATCTTCAAAAAAGAGGAGGCCAAAGAGCAAAACAAAAACTTGAAGGAGGAGCAAGCGATGAAAGCTCGGGTTGGGAAAGAAGCCATAGATTTTGAAGCAAACGCATTTTTGAGAGAAGAGGGATTCAAAACAGTGAGGCTTTCTGATTACAGGGGTAAGTGGATTGTGCTCTGCTTCTATCCAGGAGATTTCACCTTTGTTTGACCCACTGAGCTTGCGGCAGTTGCCGCACTTTATCCAGAATTTCAAAAATTAGGTGTCGAAGTTCTCTCCTTAAGTACGGATAGCCGCTTTGTTCATAAGATATGGGAGGAGCAGGAACTTTCAAAGATGGTGAAGGACGGGATTCCATTCCCTATGCTCTCAGATCCGGGTGGAAAGATAGGAGAGGTATACGGGGTTTATGATGAAGAAGCAGGGGTCGATATAAGGGGGAGGTTCATAATAGATCCAGATTTCATAATAAGAGCGGTTGAAATTCTAACGCCTGAAGTAGGAAGAAACCCTGAAGAACTTTTAAGACAGCTAAAGGCCTTTCAACATGTGAGAGAAACTGGTGAAGTAACCCCTTCAGGGTGGCAGACTGGAAAGGTAACGTTGAAGCCTGGTCCAAGCCTCGTTGGAAAAGTATGGGAGGTTTGGAAGCCTTAAAAAGCTCGGCCATCCTCTTTTTGAACTCTGTTCAAAATAGAATGAATGAATTCTCTTGACAAAGGGACTCTTATGGGTTAAACGTTTTATGAAAATTGTATACAAACTCTCTCAAGAGGGGGTTTGAAAACACGAGTAAGGGGAGGTAAGTATGAAGAAGTTAGGAAGTATCTTTTTGATCGCTCTTTTCTTAGCCGGTTTAAGGGTCCTGATCCCAGATGTTGCTTTTTCCCAGCAGATCACGCTAAAGTACGCCAATTTCCCACCAGCAACGACATTCCCGTGCGTCCAGATGGAGAGATGGGCAAGAGAAGTTGAAAAGAGAACGAATAACAAAGTCAGAGTCCAGACATTCCCTGGAGGTACACTACTTGCCGCAAAGAACATATTTGATGGCGTGATTGCTGGAACAGCAGATATAGGCAACTTTGCAATGAGTTACCAGCCAGGAAGGTTCCCTCTGAGCGAAGCGATCGACCTGCCCATAGGCTTCACAAGCGCAAGGGCTGCGAGTATGGCACTTTTGGATCTCATTGAAAAGTACAACCCGAAAGAATTCGCTCAGGTAAAGGTCCTTACAGCATTTACATGTCCACCCGCGGACTTCATGACAAAGACACCTGTTAGATCCTTAAAGGACATAAAAGGGATGGAGCTCAGAGCCTCTGGAACTGGTGCGGAAGTCCTAAAGAGACTTGGAGCAGTACCTGTTGGAATGCCACAGTCTGAGGCGCCAGAGGCAATTCAGAAAGGTGTGGTTAAGGGCAATGTCTCTTCTATGGAGATCCTAAAGGATTTCAATTTCGCAGCCTATCTTCCTTATGCCACTGAGGCTAATCTCTTTGTCGTCAGTTTTGCCGTTGTCATGAACAAGGACAAGTGGAATTCCCTGCCTGAGGACGTAAAGAAAGTAATGGAGGGCCTAAAGAGAGAGCAGGCGGAATGGACAGGCACTTACGTGGACAATCACGTGAAAGAAGCGCTCCAATGGGCCAAGGAAAAGTACAATCATCAGTTATTCAAATTGCCTCCAGAGGATATTGAAGAAATAAAGAGACTCACAAGGCCTATGATAGACGACTATATAAAGAGGGTTACTGCACAAGGCCTCCCTGGTAAACAGATAATAGATGATGTTTACAAGCTCAAGGAAAAGTACGAAAAGATCTACAAATGATTTTTCCTGCGATCCGCAGAGTTATTCTTCTGCGGATCGCACCTTTCGCTTAAGGAGGCCAAATGGGTTCGATCAAATCGTTAATTCTGCACACGAATAGAATTTGTGCGCTATTTAGCGGGATATCAATCGTGATTTTAACTGGGCTTGCCGCTGGAAATGTGCTTATGAGGATAGTTTACAGGCCTATAAACGGATCGTATGAACTCATAGGTTTCTTTGGCGCAGTCTCAGTAGGTCTTGCTCTCGGGTACACTCAGTTGCGAAAGGATCATATAGTAGTCACTATCATAAGCGACAATTTCAACGAAAAGACAAAAAAAAACCTTGATAGAGTTTCATACGTGGTAAGTACGATCTTCTTCCTCATTGCTGGATGGCAGACCTTCAAGTGGGGAATAAAGCTCGCTCAAATGGGAGAACTTTCCGAAACATTGAAGATCATATATTATCCCTTCGTATACGTTTTGGGGGTAGGTTTCTTCGTCATAGGAATCACACTATCCCTCGATTTCATAACCACATTCGAAAGGAAGTAGATAAGAATGACTCCTGTAGATGGAATTACTTGGACCCTTTTTATGCTCGCTTGCATGTTTTTTTTGCGGATTCCCGTTGGCTTTGTGATGGCAATAGTAGGCTTCATTGGAATTGGTTACGGAGTTTCATGGAAAGCAGCCCTGAACATGGTTGGTACTGATCTGTGGCAGACTTTTTCAGCCTATGGCCTAACTGTCATCCCCATGTTTGTCCTTATGGGACAGATCTGTTTTTATTCTGAGGTCAACGAGAGGCTTTACAGGACCGCGTATAGATGGTTCGGAAGCATACGTGGGGGACTTGCAATAACTACAATAATGGCGTGTGCTGGCTTTGCAGCTATCTGTGGCTCAAACACTGCAACAGCAGCAACTATGACAGCAGTCGCTTTACCTGAGATGAAAAAGTACAGGTACGACCCCTTAATCATTTCGGGATCCATAGCTTCTGGCTCAACTCTTGGAGTTGTGATCCCTCCGAGCGTTGTCCTCGTTGTGTATGGGATATACACGGGTCTGTCAATAGGAAAACTCTTTTTCGGGAGTTTTGTGCCAGGTCTCGTACTTGCCGGTATTATGGCTATAACCGCCTTTATCATGTGTGCTATTAGACCTGAACTTGGCCCTGAGGGACCAAAGACGAGTTTCTTAGAGAAAATAAAGTCTCTTCCAGACGCAATAGACATGGTTTTACTCTTTGGAATCATAATGGTCAGTCTCTACGCTGGAGTTTTCACACCTTCTGAGGCAGGCGCAGCAGGATCAGTTGTGGCAATAATCATCTCTCTTCTCAGGAGAAAACTGACATTTAAGCGTTTCTTTTCCTCAGTGGTTGACACACTTAGGGTCTCATGCATGATATTCATGCTCGTTGCGGGTGCGACCCTTTTTGGAAGATTTCTCGCTGTCACAAGGCTCCCTTACGTTGCAGCGGAATGGGTTGCTTCTCTTCCGTATCCTCCGTGGGTGATCTTGTGGTCAATGCTCATTATATACATCATAGGCGGATGTGTCATGGATGCTCTGGCCTTTCTTCTCATAACAATCCCCATATTTTTTCCAGTTGCGCAAAAACTGGGGTATGACCCTATATGGTTCGGGGTTGTCCTTACCGTTGTGACAACAATGGGCGCTGTTACCCCACCTGTTGGAATCTCAGCTTATGTAGTATCGGGTATGTCAAAAGAGATTCCTCTTTCCACGGTATTTAGAGGAGTATTTTGGTTTCTACCCTCCTATATAATCGTGCTTATCATTCTCTGCATTTTCCCTTCTTTAGTTACGTTCTTCTCCGGACTTGTAAGATATTGAACTAAGACTTTATATAAGTCGGCGATCTCTCCCCAGTTTTTCCGCCCTTTATCCTGTGATAGTAATCGTAGGTCATTGGCTCCCCCTCGCCTATGATTTCCGCATCTATCACATTCCCCAAAAAGAGCGTGTGCGTTATAACGTCTATTTCTTTTTCAACTTTGCACTCTACGTAGCCAATAGAATTTTCAAGAACAATCGGTGCGCTCGTTAACCCAAATCTGTAGTTCAAATTCTCGAATTTGTTTATCTCTCTTCCCGTTCTGAATCCAAATCTTCCTATGAATTCGAGAGGGGTTTCAGTTGAAATTATGGAAACTGAAAAAACTTGGCTACTCTGAATGTACTCGTGTGTAAGATTCTTTTTGTTTATGCTTACTGCAAAGATAGGCGGGTTAGATGCAATTTGAAAAACCGTATTAGCTATCTGTCCGTTTAGGGATGTACCCTTTCTTGACGCAACTACATATAAACCATAGCTTATTTTTTGGAAAGTCTTTGCGTTCATATTTATTCCTCCAAAAGCTTATATGACCCCTCGCACCAGTAGATTCACGAACTCCTCTCCAATTTCCTCTTTAACATATGGAGTCACAACTATGCCCGATACTTTTTCAGGAATTCCACCTAAGGACCTCTGTATTGAACCATACCATACCCTTTTTCTTTTATCAATGATCTTGAGCCTACCACCCAAATCCAGAATGCTTTCAGGAAAAAGAAGGATCCTTGGATGAGGATTCCCATACCCAAAGGGTCCAAGAAGCTCTAAGGCTTCAATGGCTTCCCTCGTCAGTTCATCGAAATCAGCTTCTGTGTCAAAAGATACTTTAGCCTTTTCGTACGGAAAAGAACGTACGGCCATTTCAAAGGCTTGAGAAAATGGCTCAAGCTTATCACTACTAAGAGAAAGTCCGCAGGCGTATTTATGTCCTCCATACCTTATGAGGAGATGTGAGATTGCGGAGAGTGACTTATGGAGGTCTAAGCCTTCTACACCCCTTCCAGAACCCCTAATTACCCCATCTACCGAAGTTAGAACGATAGTCGGCTTTCCGTATTGCTCCGCAATTCTCTGAGCGACTATACCTATAACACCAACGTGCCAGCTTTCATTATAAAGCACGAGGGCCTTTTTTTCGCTGATCTCCCTTTCAGACAAGAAGTTTTCTATCTCCTTAAGAATGTTCTCTTCGGTAGCCTGTCTTTTTCGATTCGCCTCATTCAGTTCCTCAAGGAGCATAATAGACGCTTCTGGGTCTTTTTCGATCAGAAACTTAAGGGACTTTTCTGCATCTGAGATCCTTCCAGGGGCATTTATTCGAGGTACAACAATGAAGCTCAGCTGATAGTCATCAAGTCTCTTCTGTGGAAGGGTTTTCGTTAAATAGAATGACTTTAACCACTGTCTTGGCTTTTTTCTCATCGCCTCAATACCGAATTTCGTTATAATTCTATTGTCACGAACAAGCGGCACCATATCTCCGATTGTTCCTAAAGCGACAAGGTCGAGTTCCTTTCTAAGGTTTATCTGAGAATCGATAATTCCGTTTCTTACAAGTTCCCTCCTCAAAGCTATGAGAAAGAAAAATGTGACTCCGCATGCGGCAAGATCGGGGGTTGGAAAAACTGAATCCTTCCTTTTTGGATTTACAAAGGCATATGATGGGGGATGACTCTCCTTTACCTCGTGATGGTCTATGACTATGGTGTCTATGCCAAAGCTCTTTGCGAGAGCTATCTCATCGAAATTTGTCGAACCACAATCAAGTGTAAAGAGAAGCCTAATATTTTTTTTCGAAATTTCCTTTACCGCTTCCCCATTTAATCCATACCCTTCGTCCCTCGTTGGTATATAGTAGTCCACATCGATTTTTAGTTCCTTAAAAAAATTCAGCATGATGGCTGCTGATGTTACACCATCCGCATCATAATCACTGTAAATGCATATCCGCTCCTTGTTCATTAGAGCCCTTATGGCCCTTCCTACCGCTAAATCCATGTCTGGAAGAAGAAAAGGATCGGAAAGGTCTCGTAGATCAGGATAGAGAAACTTCTCAGCCTCCTCTGGGCTCTCTATCCCCCTCGAGATAAGAATCCTTGCGACAAGAGATGGAAGGCCTAACTCTTCCTTAAGTGTTTCTATCATTCTTAACTCCTTTTCATTTTCTTTCGCAATCCTTTTATGATCTTTGGTATTGCGTTTGGATCCAAGAAAGTTGCCGTCCCGACTTGTATAGCTTTTGCTCCAGCAAGGAGAAAGGACATGGCATCTTCCACATTCATTATCCCCCCAACTCCGATTATCGGGATAGGTACACTATTGGCACAATCGTGTATAGCCTTAAGTGCAAAGGACTTGAGAAAAGGCCCCGAGACTCCTCCTCTTATAAACCTGCCCCTATCAAACGTAGCACCTGGGATCGTGTTAATGAGAGTTAAGCCGTCAGCCCCTGCCTCGTAAGCACAACGGGCGATCTCTATAATGTCTGTCACCTCCTGTGAAAGCTTACAGATCAAAGGAATATTCGTTACGGATTTCGTACCCTTTATTATTCTTCTTATGGCCTCAGGGTCTTTACCAAAAAGAATACCCCCTTCTTTTATATTCGGGCATGAAAGGTTTATCTCTATGGCAAGAACTATTGAGTGATTACCTATCGCTTTTGCGCACTCGATGTATTCTTCCTCGGTAAAACCAAAGATGTTAATGATAATTGGAGTCTTCCTTTTCTCGAAGAATTCGATATATTCTGCAAGGAATCTTTTGATGCCTATGTTTTGAAGACCAACCCTATTCAATAGACCGTACCCCAATTCGCATATCCTCGGTTGAGGATTCCCTCGATATGGCTCGATCGAGAGGCCCTTTGTAACAAAAGCACCGAGTAAGCTTATTTTCCAGAGCCTTTCTATTTCTTTTCCATATCCGAGTGTCCCGGACGCATTCATAACAGGATTTCTCAATCTTTTACCAAAGAGCTCTATAAACATAGATCCCATAGGCTGAAAACAGGCCCATCAAAGCATACCCTTTTTAAAGGGTCAGTATTGTCCTTCGTTTCCACAACACAACCGAAGCAAAGCCCCATCCCGCAGGCCATTTTTTCTTCGTATAGGACTTGACATGGAAAGCTGAACTTCGAAAGAGCCTTTCTGAGGCTCCTATACATCTCATTCGGGCCACATGCCATTATCTCAATATCCATACCAGTAAAATTCTGAAAACTGTCGCTTAGACATGAGACCACATCTCCTTTGTAACCGGAGCTTCCGTCCATTGTGGAAATGATGGGGTCATAGGAGAGGAGATCCCTTAGCAAAGAGACGCCATTCGATGAAGATGTCCCATAGAATAATTTGACCCTTTTTCCTATCCTTTTTACAAGCAGATTGACCCCCGCAATGCCTATTCCACCAGCAACTACAACGTATAGATCCCTCTCCTTTAAAGAAAACCCGTTTCCAAGCGGACCTAAAAAATACATCTTTTGTCCTTTTTTTACTTGGCTTAGGATGCGTGTTCCATGACCTCGCACTTTGTACATGATAGAAAAAGTTCTACCATCGACGTCATATATGGTAAAAGGTCTTCTCAGAAAGACGTTAATACCATCGATCCTCACCATCAAGAATTGACCTGGGGTCACATCTCCGATTCTCCCTTTCACTTCCGCGGTGAGTATGAAGTGATCTTCTATGATCTCGACGTTTTCCAGTATCTTACCCTCCATGTCCCTCATTTGGAACCTCAAAGTTCAAGATGCATAATTAGCGCATCCTCTCCACTGTCCTCGTAATATCTCTTTCTCCTCCCTATGATTTTAAAGCCGCTTTTCAGGTAGAGATGGATAGCAGGTAAATTTCTTTCTCTCACTTCAAGAAATACGTGTTTTACATCTCTTTTTTTTAATATCGACAATGTGGATCCTAAAAGTTCCGACCCATACCCTCTCTTTCTGAATCCTGGGTCTATTGCAAAGTTCAAAATATGACACTCATTTGAAACAATGAGAGACATGATGTACCCTGCTACTTCTCCGTTTACTTCGATTAGTAGGTTAAGGCTAAATGGAGCGGCAATCTGCGTCCTTAATGCTTCCATAGTCCAGGGGGAAGAAAAAGAAGCTCTTTCTATTTCGAATAGCCTTCTGAGGTCAGAAAAAGAGATTGTTCTCACCTTGAAGGATCTTTCTTTTTCCTCCCCTTCTGAGAGACTTTTTCTCATTCTTTCTCAATCTTGGCAAACCTTTGTAAGTCCTCTTTCGTGTTTATGTTTGTGAATATGGAGATCTCCTCTTTGTAAAAGGCTTCGCAATCCTCAAGTATCTTGACCTCAACGTACGGAAAAACTGACTGAATCTTTCTACGCCCCAAATCGAGTACTTTGAGGAAAAAAGGGATACATCTTTTACTGTATATTGCATGGAGGGGCTCAAAACCCTTTTCGGTCTTCGGGATCACAATATCTTCCCCTTTAAGATTCTCCAAAACATGTACTAAACTTCTCTCTGTTACAAAAGGCATATCACAAGCAAGTATGAACGTATATTCCTTTGAACTTCGAATGAGAGCTGTCAAAATACCAACCATTGGGCTTCTAATGGGTAGTATGTCCCTCAATATCCTTCCATTTATGCCCGTTAATGTGGGATGATTGCTCGTAACTATTGTTATCTCATCGAAGATTTTTTTTGCCACATCATAGACATGTCTTATAAGACTTTTACTCCTGAAGTTTATGGTCGCCTTATCAGATCCCATTCTCCTACTCTGCCCGCCAGCGAGTATAGCGCAAGATACATTCAAAGCGAATTCTTATCTATCATCTTTCTTGAGTGGAGTAAAGAGTTTAAGAACCGTTGACACCCTTCTGTACTGGGCGTATTAGTTACAAGTATCCGACTTCATAGACAGATATTGGCTTTTATAGTTACAGCGTTGTACAATAAAAACATGAAACTATCAGACTGGGCAAAGAAAATGGGGATAAGTTATCGCAGGGCATGGCAGATGTTTAAAGATGGTAAACTGCCAAACGCGAAACAACTGCCCACAGGGACGATCGTAATTCTTGAGGAAGAAAAAACTGATCTTTTTTCCNCTCAAAACATCGTGGCGATATATGCAAGGGTTTCATCTCATGAAAACAGGGATAATCTTGAAAGGCAGGCTGAAAGGTTAAAAGANTACGCCATNGCAAAGGGATATCAGATAAAACACATTGTTAAGGAAATCGGTTCAGGGGTAAATGACGCAAGACCAAAACTCATAGGTTTACTGAACAAACAGGATTATTCGATCTTACTTGTTGAGCATAAAGATAGATTAACAAGATTTGGATTTAACTATGTCAGGTTGTTATGTGAAAAGCAGGGAAAACTCATAGAGGTGGTAAATGGAGCTGAAGATGAAAAAGAGGATCTCATCCACGATTTTGTGGCGGTCATCTATAGTTTTTCCGCCAGACTTTATGGATTGAGAAGGGCAAAGAGAAAGACGGAAAGGATAATAAAAGAGATAACACAGAATGAAGACTGAAATGAAAATCCCGGGCACATATCCCTATTCCCACTATGCGAATAAAGGTAAAGTCGTGCAGGTTATCAAAACCCTGAAAGAATACAGAAAAACAGCTCAAAAGATCGCTCATACCCAGTGGAGGTACTTTTTTGAAACACGAAAGTACAGGTTTAACAAATACCTGCCAGTTAAAAGCATATCGAGTGGTTTATCAGAGCGATACAAGCAAACATGCCTGTGGCAGGTCTGCGGGGTACTGGAAGGCTATGTCTCTAATTTACAGAATAAGTTTGTGTCAATTGTTTTTCGTAGCAGTCTTCCAGAAGAAGATAAACTCGTACTCCTTGCGCTTAATTCTAAAAGGGCCTGGCTCAAATATGACAACCCTGAAATAACTTATTACAGAGGAAAAGATAAGGTAACCCATTTAGTTACAGAATCTCATAAACATCTTGCAAAGAAGATATTTCACCACCTGATGAAACGAAACAAAAAGCCTGATTTTAAGCATATATCAATGCATCTTGATGAGAAAGTGGCTTATTTAACCGAAAGGACTGCTAAAGGGGCGAAAGAATTTGACTACTGGCTCAGGCTTTCAACAGTCAATAAAGGCAGTCCTCTTTACATACCGCTTAAGAAAAACTCCTATGCAGAATCTCTTGATGGAGAATTTTTAAAGTTTATCCAGATAACCTGCAAAAAAGATAACTTCGTGGTAAGGAGAGTCAAGTCTCTGAACAGAAAAGAGTACATACCACTGAGAGAGGAAATATCCCTTGATTCAGGATTAAATCCCCTATTTGCAACAGACAGGGGAGACTTATTTGGAAGGGGATTTCTTAAAAGACTTATTGAGTTTGACAGGAAAATACAGAACAGAGCCATATATCTGCAAGGCAGAGGAATAAAGAGATTGAAGACAGATAAAAAATACTGTGAGTTAACGGACAGCTTGAGAAAGTTCCTAAAGAACGAGGTGAACAGAGTCCTGAACACGATAATCAGAATATACAGACCGGCAAGAGTGAATATAAAGAGACTTGATTTTCGTTCCCCTGAGTTATCGAAGAGAATGAACAGGTTAATACAGAATTCCGGCAGGAAGTACGTTAAAGAGAAACTAAATAGACTCAAAGAGCTCTTCAATATAGAAGTCATAGAGGTCAATCCAGCATACACATCAAAGGAGTGCAGTAGCTGTGGTTATATAGATGAGAAAAACAGAAAGAACACACATCACTTTGAATGCAGATCCTGCGGGAGAAAACTCAATGCACAGGTAAACGGAGCAAAAAACATCGGTAAGAGAAGTTCTCTTACTGAGATAAAGCTCCACACTCCGAAAAAGCAAGTCCTTAAGATACTGATAAGGCGGTATCTTGAGAGACCGAACGGGTGTAATAGTGCTCCCGTAGAATTACTCAGGGGTAATCCTTACTTCAAGGATTTACCGGGTAGTTCTGAACCCCTGGAGTGTAGGAGGAATAAATGTCTATAAAAGGGGGAACTATATTGAAGACTGAAAAAGTTATGGACTTAAAAAACGCTCATAAGAAAGATGTGGCAATAAGGGCGTGAAATTTGGCTGAAACTCACGAGGCAGAACAGAGGAACAGGACTTTAAGACAGGATATAATTGTGATCCTAAAGGGTAACACACTCTCCCTTAAGGAACTATCAAAAATCCTTTCCGTTTCTGAAAAGGAGGTAGAATCCCATCTCGAGCATATAAGGAAGAGTGTAGGTAGATCAGGTTACGTTTTGGTCGTAAATCCTGCCCATTGCAAGAAGTGCGGATTTTCCTTCAAAAAAAGGGAAAAGTTTGGAAAGCCAGGAAAATGCCCCATGTGTAGGAGCACCCAAATCGTGCCGCAGAGTTTTTCCCTGAAAGAAAGGAGGAAATAGGGGAGTACTCGTATTCATAGGATCGCATTTTTTATCCCACTCACAAAGGCCATCCTTTCCTCCTGTGAACCCTTCTTCAGTTTCTGGCATTCTTCTTGACTTTGTATGTGAATTTTCATATCCTTTTACGACTTTTGGGCCGTTAACTCAGGCCGGTAGAGTATCTGCCTTTTAAGCAGAGAGTCGGAGGTTCGAGTCCTCCACGGCCCATTGTCCCCATCGTCTAGTCAGGCCTAGGACACCGGTCTTTCAAGCCGGCAACGGGGGTTCAAATCCCCCTGGGGACGTTTTATTGCCCTATCACATTTCTAATTATCAGAAATAGGTTCGTAAGGGCTACCTTAGAAGTCTAAGTTGCTTGGATTTTCGCTCAGCATTGATACGATTGCTCATAGTAACCTCTCGGGGGAGCCAGTTCCTTTGCGCTCGGGTATTGGCCACTTTCCTGGATCTCTGGTTCAAGATTTGGTAAATTTAAAGAAATAGGTCGCTAAGTTGACAACTTCATTTGGGGACGGATCTTCTCTTGATCGGAAAGGAAGAGCTAAGGGATCTCTGCAATTCAATTAGGAAACCTCTGGAGCTTTCCTTTGGTCCGGCATGCGAAGGGGAAAAAATAGTTTATGGTGCCTCAATGCCGGGATTTGGCGCTCGCTCAATACCGGTGAGTATCATCAAGAAATGGATCGATTTTATGAAGAAAGCTACTATAGTCAGGGTATGCAGTTTGATTGCACAAAGTGAGCTCTCATACTACGAAGTAGATTTGTTGGAAACATACAGAAAAGCATTTGGGAGAACAAAAGTTCTTCATGCTCCCATAGAAGATCATCATCTTTGTGATATAAAAACGTTAAAAAGGATTATGTTATTCCTCCATGAAGCTGATAGAGATAATGAGCCTACCGTTGTCCATTGCGCTGGGGGAAGAGGGAGAACAGGTCTTATCCACGCCGCGTACCTTGTGTACGGCCGNGGTTTCTCTATTGAGGAAGCACTCGAGGCCGTAAAAAGAATGGGAAGAAACCCATATGAAGCAGTAGTGTCTGGAAAAGCAANGGAAGAGGANTTGTATGAGCTTCTTCGNTTTTGTAAGGAGGGTCGCTAAAAATAATACCTTATCCTAAAATCTATCCTGTAATCGTTTTGTTTTTCACCATATTCGCTACCACGGGTACCCACAATCGGCCCGCCCCTTAAACGAAACTCAAAATTTGTGATGCCGGTGTATGAGATTTCAGGCATAAGTGAAAAGCTCTTATCGTCTATGTTGGTAATCAGTGTGACCGCAGGCGTCAGGTACAATATATCAAAGGGATCTTTCTGACTGACACGGAGGTAAAGATAATTCCTCGCCGGATTCATACGGCCATAGGCGTTGTTTGCAAGATTTTTGGCTTTCTTTAACATAAGTTCATTTCCTTTAGAGATATAATTCACATACGCCTTATCTATGAAGGTGAAATAATCTTTCATCTCTTTAGTGCCATAACCTGTGCCATTATGGTAGTATTCAAGGATGAATGTAGTATCCTTCTCGGAGAGATAGCGTAAACCTAAGAGATAATTTATCGCATTATATCGGTCCTGGAATATATTGCCGCTGCTATCGGTTATTGTCTTTTTAAAATTATTGATCCACGAAAACTCACCGTGTATCTCAAGATTGCTTGCCAGATTCCTCGAGAAATCCATGCCATATCTTGTAGTTTTACTGCCTCCGGTTAAAAACATGAGGTCTATATCTGTATCAAAGAGGAGAAAATAAAACTTTGAGGCAAAATTCAGGTGGTCTAACTCTCCGAAGTCATCATTCACACCGGAATATACGGGCATCAGAACTGGTGTAAAGGAAAATGTCTTAAGCGGACCTGAAAGACTCTTTGTAAAATCAAGGGAGCTAACGATGAAACCTTCCCGGGAAAGCTCAGGGTCATTGGGATCCTTTGTTCTATCGAGGAACGCTGCAGGATTCCAGGCATATCCCTTACCCCAGTTAAGTGTCTTTTTTCCTGCTTCTGCTGCGAATGATTCCGTTGGCTTTATGGAAACCTTTCCTTCAAAAAAAGTGGTCTTCGTTGTTTCAGTCTGATACGAACTGGTGTAACTTGTAAATGTCTTCACATAGGCACGTAGGATACCTTTTTCCAGACTTCCTTCCAATTGTAGGTTACCGTTATACTGCTTTGTAGTGCCCCCTGCGCTTCTGTTGTAAAAATTCAGCTTGTAAAGGCTGGAATTCTTATCAAGACCGAATAATACGGGATAGAACTCCATATAGCCGCCTATATGATAGGGCTTTTTTTCAAACTCTGATGCCTCGAACTTGTGTTCCTCCGCAAAGGATAAGCGAAAAGTAAAGGGTAAAAGGTAAATGGCCAAGACCAAAAAACCAGTGATAGTTAGTCTATGGGATCCGAATCTTGAACTTAGAACATTGAACATC